>Ga0222424_100746_pt1 | contig 12087 bp, 15 predicted proteins | sample 2B2ome_FD_182468 | JGI IMG/M metagenome (GOLD analysis project Ga0222424, IMG submission 182468) | Enriched microbial communities from leaf-cutter ant dump, University of Wisconsin, Madison, United States - 2B200A (version 2) | ecosystem: Environmental > Terrestrial > Nest > Insects nest > Nest...
TACCAGGATACCACTTACATACTGCGCAATAGACAACGGCGGTGTAAAGAAAGCGGTTTTCATCACTCAAATATAAAACAGTTGTATTTGTAAATTGCTACCCGGGGAAAATTCAGGCTCCTGTACCAAGGCTGTTTCCTGCATTGAACAGTGTCAATCGTTCGGCCCAGTTTAATGATTCCGGTAGTTCCGTATCTGAAAACTCTATATGAATTACCCGCCGTTGCCGGTTATTCTGCGTACGTCCCGAACTATGCAGTAATAGTGGTTTCATCATCATGATGCCCCCTTCCGGAACACAACATACCTGCTCTTTCTCCAAAGACCAATCAACCTGCTCCGGCCGGGAAATGCCCCGAAGATGTGATCCGGGAATCACCCGCAATGCCCCATTTTCTTCATTCGTATCATCAAGATGTATCCGTATCGTAAAAATATTTTCCAACACAGGAAGTGGTGGCTGTACTGCAAATTGATCCTGTTTTACCGTCCATGGACCATACCCGGGAACCACTGCCCGGGCATTCACAGAAATAGTGAGATCCTGATGATAGCTGACATACCAGTTTGAAGCCGGGGGTTTGTCGAAATAGATACTTTTTATTACAAAATAGGTATCGCCATAGAGCTGATGAATAAGCTCTTTTAATTGGGCATTAAAAATCAGGCCCTGAATTTCCGGGACCTCTTTCAGAAATTGCCGGATGGCAAAGAGACCTGCCGATCTGCGAAAGGTATCTTTTGTTTTGTCAGCGGCCTCAATCTTCCCGATGATTGCGTTCACCTCCTGCGATGTAAATATACCCGGAGCAACCGCCAATCCGTTGATATCTAATCCTGATTTTAGCCGGTTCAATACCGCCGCTTCTGTTATTGCCATGATCAAATATACAGAAGATCGTTTTCCTTCGTTTCAGCGAAACGATCTTCTGTTTGCACACCTTTGCAGCAATTGTGATACAGCTTTTAATCATGCGTTGTCCATTGTGCCAACTTTCGGGGAGCAACTTTGTGCGTCGCTTCGGTTGCCATATCTCCCAAAATCAGCGGAATGCAGCGTTGCCTGCACACCGCATCCATAAAATTAGCGATGGACGTATGCCTTCATTTAATGTATTTTGGTATGCAGAACCCGAAACCAACACATTTACCATAAAAAAAAACAGCATGTCACAACCCTTTTCCCGCTATCATTTTACGGCCGACTGGGGCGGCTCCCGCACGGGCTTTGCCGAAATATCCGGTCTGAATATTGAGATAGAACCCGTTCTTTTCAGAGAAGGCGCCAGCCCGGAAGACCAGATGCGAAAGATACCCGGCCTGCGCAGCTACGCCAATATCGTACTGAAAAGAAACATCCTTAAAGGCGATAATGATTTTTTTGACTGGATCAATACCAAACAAATGAACAATATACAGCGAAGGGATATTACCATATCGCTGCTGAACGAAAATCATGAGCCTATTGTTGTATGGCGCGCTAAAAACGCCTTCCCGGTAAAATATACAGGACCGGTGCTTTATGCGGGTACAGGACAGCTGGCCATGGAAAGCCTGGAACTGACCCATGAGGGCCTAACCGTTATAAAAACGTGATCTGCGTTTACCGGTTCAGCGCCGCTTCCCGGAGAGGAACCGTCCGAACGCCACAAATATGACAGAAAGCAGCAGGAAGCCTCCTGCTAAAACAACACTGTTCAACAGGGCCCGCTGGTAGCCCAGCGATACCACATCCACAAAGGGATAGGGATAAAATCCGGACCATGCGCCACGGAGAAAGATAGCAACGGCATAAATGGCGGGATAGATCAGCCATGTGCCAATACCCTTATAACGAAGACCGGACTTTGGAACCGATATCAGCCAGTACAGGATAAACAACAGGGGCACCCCTACATGCAGCAACTCATCCACCAGCCGTTGCCAGCCGGAGGGGCTCCACAAATGACGCAACACCAGGTTATACACCAGGCCAACAACGGTGATGTATACGGCAACCGCCGTAGCCGTTCCCGGCCGTAAAAAAACCGTCCCCAGCCTGCCTCCCGGCTTTATAAGCACCACCGTACAGTAAGCCGCCACCAGCAAATTGGTAAGGATGGTATAGTAACTAAAAAAGCGCAGCAGTGTTTCCCCCGGCGGATTCTTTGTGTTCAGGAACATCAGGTAAAGTTGAAGGAGCACCGCAAACCAGGCTATGGCCGCCACAAAAACCACCAGCCACCTTTTTTTTACTCGATTATCCATGAAAATTTTATCCTTTTGGTTTTAAATGCACTGTTGCTAGTTGCTCTGGATGTATTCCATCGTTAGCTGCAGGTGATAATAGCCGGGCCTTATCAGCCCCAACCGGGGATTATTAAGATCACTGATGACCAGCATGGTCAGTGCAATGGTTACAAAATAAATTAGGGGTACCATATAATGGGGCGTTTCCTTTACGCCGTTCATAAACCCGACCAAAAACCCGATCAGCATGGATACGATCACCAGCAGAAAGATCACAAATGCCGGGGTCCGTTCATAATTAGAGTAGGCAAAAAGCGATACCGTGCCCTGCAACTGGTCAAAATATTCTGTTATTTTATCGATTGCTACGGAGCCGTTTTGCTTCTTAAAAGTAACAAGCTTTGTCCAGTATGCGTCACTTTGATATTTGGCGTTATAAAAAAAACGGGTATCGCCGGATTGCTCGTAGGCCAGCTGGTTTTTTAAAAATTCCAGCAGCATGTTCCTGGTATAAAGCCGGAAGGAGTCTGGCAACTCCCTGCTGTAACGATACAATACATCCACACTGTTTGCTTCTTTATGTAAATATGCATACCGCTCCCGGTGCGCATTGCCCGCCTGCAGGAAGGTGAACGAAATGATCAGCCCGAATATGCCTACAATGGAATTTTCGATACCGGAGGGCTCCCAGCGGGCCCTTTTCCGGTAACGGGTCGCATACCAGATACCTCCGGCTATGCAAAAGAATAACAGAACAATGTAAAGACCGATCACCCATAAAGAGTCCAGCATAATCTGATGTCTGTTTAAGCCTTACAATAAAAAACCGAAGGGTCTTGTTTCTGGTTTCATGCACAGCTCCGCACACTTTTCGAATTTACAAAAAATTCATGGCATTCCGGTTCCTCCCGGCATGCAGCAGTATAACAGAACCCGATACGTTGCCCCGGAGTTGTTAGTACGAATATTTGCCCGTATTATATCCGTTTTCTCCAAATGGCTGCAGCTCTTCTATAAATAGCTGCTCCAGTTGCTCCGCTTCCCTTTTATAACCCGTTGCGGGTTCATCATCCTGTTTGATCTCACTAAGGATCTCATAAACAAACGCAGCTTCTCCCTGCCTTGTCCAGTCTGCCTGCAATGTTTCGTTTGAATGAAGCCCGTTATTCAGCTGAAAGCGGAGCCGGTTCCAGATAGCAATAAGATCCGTGCTGCTTCCGATAAGGATCTTACCATTCCCCGTATTCCTTATCTGAAAAACACCTATTCTGAATTTTTGCTGTTTATACTGCTCTTTTAATTCCTTTTTTGTTTTCATCTGCTGGTTTGTAATACAAAGGTAGGCAGGAACGGAATGACGGCTCTGCGTACCCCGTCACAGCTTAACCCTTCCCTTTATACGGTATCCGCAAACCTTAAAGCCGGCTTTCAGCAATGTGGCCTTCGAAATCCGGTTTTCGATATTACACCGGGCAGCCGGTACCCGGTTCATACGGTACGCCTCCTGCTTTAGTTCCTGAACGATCAACGCTCCCAGGCCCTGCCGGCGAAAAGGCTCTTTTACCTGCATGTAAATATCCGCATACGGTATGTTATAGTTCAGCATCAGTCCGCCGCTGGCAATAATAACCCCATCCCGTTCCAGCACATGGGTACTGTCGTCCTCACCCATATCATCCGATGCCAAACGTTTGCGGAAAGAAACGCCGGGTATTTGCCATGCAGTGGTATCATTATCTTCAAACAGGATGGCTTCCGCCTGAATATGATGCGTGGTCTCGTAAAGCATGGCGGTCAGTAACGGGTCATTGGTCTGGCTTTCCACCAGCGTGGCCTTACTGGTATGAAGGAGCGCTGTAAAGAGCGCTCCGGCGCTTCCGCGGTAATACGGAAGCAGGTAAAATTCGAAGACCGTATCCCTGACGTCCCGGCGCTCCGACCCCCACACTGCTCCGTAACCCGCCGTTCTGTCATCAACGGTTAAAAGATACGGATCGGCCCATCCGTACAGATGGCATTTATTACAGACAAACTGAAAACCACCCTCATGCAGAAAAAGTACCCGTAACGGTTCAATTACATCGGATGTTGTTCTTGTAATGCGGATTGTCATGGCCAAACGTTAAAAGAATCCCCGGCAGGAATCCTGCCTTTACAAAAGTAGACAGTTTATCCCTTGATTGCCGCCAGATAGATCCAGGCTATAAAAAACAACTGTAGCGGCACACGGAACCAAAGGTAGACCGGCCCGCTTCCGTTGAAGGTGGCCTGTTGATAATCGACATGTTTAACCGCTGCATAAATATTTGCCGGAAGCAGCAGCACCAGGAACAGGATCAGGAACCCCGCAGCCGGTTGCCTTAGTGCGGGAATCAATAATGCCACCCCTGCTACGATCTCAAGTACCCCGGTTATATAAACGAGCATGGTTTTAGCCGGAACAAAGCCCGGCAACATCATCGACATCCCTTTTGAAAAAACAAAATGTCCTGTTGCGGTAAACAGCAGCATTACCGCCATAGCGATCCTGGCGGCTAACGTCCATTCAACAGTATGATAGACGATCCTTGTTACCACAGCGGCAGTTGCAAATGTGACCAGTAATACAAATAATGGTTTCATCTTTTTTATGCAAAGTTCTGCAGGGCCGTAACGCCAAACAATGAATCCGGGTTAATAAATCCGCCTGCGTATGCGGCTCAACGCCTGGGGAGTAATACCAATATAAGATGCAAGATATTTGAGCGGAATCTTCTGCAACAATTCCGGCTGACCGGTCAGAAGATTGAGGTAGCGTTGTGCAGGTGTTTCATTCAGCAGCGAAAGTTCCCTCCGTGATTTTTTAAGAAACAGCTCTTCTCCGGCATACCTTCCGATAGCATTGCCTGCTGCTGTTTCCCCGTACACCTGCTGCAGATCTTCATGGGTGATCCGCCAGAGCCAGGTTTCTGTAAGTGTTTCTATATAATAACCGGAAGGTGTTTGTGTAAGGAACGAATCATAGCCGCTCACGAATCCGTTGGCAAAGGCAAAAGAAAAAGTCAACTCCCGTTCTTCCTGCTCCGTATAAAAACGTACGGTCCCCTTTTCTATAAACGATAAATAGCGTTCTGTTTGGCCGGTCTTTAACAGCAATGTTCTTTTGGGAAACTGTTGCCTTATCAATTTCGAAGCAAAAAGTTCCCAGTCGGCATTGCTCAGTGCTCCATTCTTTTCAAAATGCTTACGGATCTGTTCCATCTGCATACAGGGGTGCATTTAAAACGGCGCCAGGCGCAGTGCCGCTCTTCCCCGGACTAAAAATACGGCTTATCATGCTTTTATGCCCTCTGTAAATTTACTGGATGCCGAGAGCGGGCGTCCCGTAATTCCATTATCTTTAGATCGGCGATTCCGGTTAAAATCACATTCCGCAATCATTTCGCATATGTATTCGTTGTTAATTCAACACATCAGGGCACAGGTTCCGTTAACCAGGGCGGAAGAGGAGCGGATCGTTGCGGCTTTTCATCAAAAAAAGCTGAAGCGGCGGCAATTTTTTGTACAGGAGGGGGATCCCTGCCGCTACCTGGGCTTTGTAACCAGGGGATGCATGCGTTCCTATTTTACCAATGACAAAGGACAGGAGTACATCATTCAGTTTGCTATTGAAGGCTGGTGGCTGAATGATAATGAAAGCTTTTTGTTCAATACACCGTCACAATTCAACGTGGAAGCGCTGGAAAACACGGAACTGTTACAAACAGACCGGACAGCGCTTGAAGATCTTTATCAGCATATACCACAGCTGGAACGTTTTTTCCGTATCCTGTACCAGCGCAGTTTTATCATGCTGCAAAAACGAGTGATTGCAGCCATGAGCCGGACGGCAGAACAGCGGTACCTCGACTTTGCGGCCCGGTATCCCGAAATTGTGAACCGGGTTCCCCAGTACCAGCTGGCCGCCTATCTGGGCATGACCGCAGAATTCCTCAGCAAGATCCGGCATGGGATCGCTGTGAAAAAATCTTAATCCAGTTCAAGCATTTTTCCTGTACTACTTCATTTTTTTTAAATGGTCTGCAAAGCAATTTTGCTATTGAATCTATCATTTAAAAAAAACAGTTATGGAATCGTTTTTTCAAACCGGTGGCGTTGCAGCCACCATCCTCCGGCTCACCCTGGGTCTTGTACTGCTTCCTCACGGATGGCTTAAAATTTCAAACTTTAGCAACACCCTGTATCACCTGCAGCAGGATTACCAGGTGCCATACCTGCTGGCCATCCTGGTGATCCTGACTGAATTTATTGCGCCTCTTTTTCTGATCGCCGGCTTCGGATCCCGCTTGATGGCGTTCCTCCTGATCGTTCTCATGACCGGCGCCGTCATTATGGGGCATCACTGGCAACATGGCTTTTTTATGAACTGGTTCGGGCATCAGAAAGGTGAGGGTTTCGAATACCACCTGCTGGCCGTCGGCCTGGCTATTGCCATTATGATCCTGGGAAGCGGCAAATGGTCGGTGGACCTGTTGCTGGTAAAAAAGTAACCAGACCGGGCGGGCAGCCCGTTATAGACAGGGTATTCGGCCAACAAGATTCTCCTGGACCGTTTCCGTAACCGCCCTGTAAAATTAACGGCGCTTCAAAAGAAAATTCAGCGCTAATTTAGTAGCTTTGGTTGATTATCAATCCATTTAAACAACCAACAGGCATGGCCCCATTGATAAAGACAATACGCTGAAACAAAGCATCGCTTTGACGGATCAGAACGGTGCCTGCTTAGCCATTCAAAAAAATGAAAAGAAGAAAATTTATCAGCCAGGGCGCAAAAGGCGCACTTGCTTTTACCATCATTCCCCGCTCCGTTTTGGGCGGCAACGGATCGGTTGCCCCCAGCGACCGCATCAATCTGGGTTATATCGGTACCGGAAAACAATCGTACGGACTTGTAAATGCCATTAACGGGCCCAGGGAAACCCTGGTGCTGGCAGCCTGCGATGTGTACGAAAAAAAGCTGGAACACTTTATCGGACTGGCCCGGAAGGCCAATGAAAAAAAGGTGGCCACAACTGTAAAAGGATACAAGCATTACCGGGAACTGCTGGATCGCAAAGACATCGATGCCGTTGTGATTGCCACTCCTGATCACTGGCATGCTCAAATTGCTATAGATGCGGCCAAAGCCGGTAAGGATATCTATTGCGAAAAACCCCTGGCCCTTACCATTGCCGAGGGACGTGCCATGGTAAATGCTACCCGCAAATACAAACGCGTGTTTCAGACGGGCAGTATGCAGCGTTCATCCTTTAACTTCCGGCAGGCTGCGGAGTTGGTAGCAAACGGCTATATTGGCAGGATAAGCGAGATCAATGTATCGGTAGGGGAGCCGGTAAAGCAATGCGACCTCCCTACGGAGCCCGTTCCGGATGGACTGGACTGGGATCTTTGGATCGGCCCTTCCCTGTACCGGGGATTCAATAAGATTCTGGCACCACCGCTGGAAGCCAAGGAATGGGCGTGGTGGCGTGGCTACCGCGATTTCGGGGGTGGCTATATCACCGACTGGGGTGCACATATGTTCGATATTGTACAATGGGCCCTGGGTATGGATCAGTCCGGACCCGTAGCATTCATTCCACCCAAAAATCCGGGGGCAAAAGAAGGATTGTCGTTCATCTATGCTAATGGCGTAAAAGTGAACCACCGGAACTGGGGCCAGGGCAATGCCATCCAGTTCCTGGGGGATAAAGGCAAGATCGAGGTAAGCAGAGGGTTTCTCCGGACGGATCCGGAAAACCTGGCATCGCTGCAATTCAAAACCAGCGACAAGCGTTTATACTTTAGCGATAACCACTACCAGGATTGGGTAGATGCTATTAAGAAACGCTCCAAACCGATCTGTGATGTAGAGACCGGCCACCGCACAGCCTCCGTTTGCAATGCCGTGAATATTGCCTATGAGCTGCAAAAAGATCTGAAGTGGGATCCGGCAAAAGAAGCTTTTGACAACCCTTATGCCAATATCATGCGCAGCCGCCCTTACCGGGGAACATGGGATTTTACCAAATTTTAGCAGCTTTTTTAAAGCAAGCACGGTATGACAACAGCTCAGTCTTCAGAAACCGGACCTCAAACGTCCGGTTTTTTAAATCAATCTCCCATCCCGTTGGGGGTACAACTTTGGTCTGTAAAAAATGACCTGTTCCGCAATTTTGACGCTACACTGAAAACACTTGCAGATACAGGATTCCGTTATGTGGAAGCTGCCGGTTATGATCCGGAAAACCGGACCCTCCTCGGGCTAAAACCCGAAGTTTTTCAGCAAAAGATCGGCGCCACAGGAATGCAATGCATCGGAGTGCATGCACCCGTTACCCCGGATACCATCCTACAGGTTTTAGAGGATCTGCAGCCCATGCATATACCGTACCTGGTCTGCTCTATGTATCCGGATGAACACCGCACCGCAGCCGATTACTACAGGATCGCAGAAAGCTATAACCGCATGGGCCACATTACACAAAACGCCGGTATGCGTTTTGGATATCACAATCATCACTTTGAATTTGCTTACCTGCAGGAAGAACGCCCCTTTGATATCCTGCTGAAAAATACAGACCCGGAACTCGTAGCCTTTGAGATAGACCTGGGCTGGGTGGTACAGGCTGGCCAGCAGCCGGAAACCTTTTTTGATCAATACCCCGGCAGGTTCCCATTGTGGCACCTCCGGGATGTAGATGCCGGGGGAACACCCGTAAATGCCGGCGATGGTATTCTGGACTTTCCGGCCCTTCAACGTTATAAAAAACAGGCCGGGTTTTTGTATGGTATTGTCGAAACCCCCTCGGCCGCCACGGATGGCATGAACCGGGTCATTGCCAGTTTTAACTATATCCGGGAAGAACAACTTTACTAGCATATACCTGCTATAATATGATATAGTACCCTGTTTTTGCAGACGAACGATTTTAATTTTGAAACTTAAACGCCATACAAAATGAAAATTGTAAAACAGATCGTCTTTACCCTTTTTGCATTGATGTTTATCAATGCAGGCCTCAACAAGTTCTTTAACTACATGCCCACTCCTAAACTCACTCCGGAACAAATGGAAGCCTTTGGTGCTTTTATGAAAATAAAGTGGCTGATGCCCCTGCTGGGCACGATGGAAACCACAGGCGGTTTACTGGTGATTTTTCCAAAAACACGGGCACTGGGCGCACTGATCCTCTTCCCCATCATGACAGGGATCTGCCTGCATCATCTTACTATGGACCCCTCCGGCCTGCCAATGGTACTGCCACTGGCTGCGATCCTGATCTGGATCATCCTGGACAACCGGAAAAAATATGCGTTGATATTGCAGTAATGATACTGCAGGGGTACTTTGTACCGCAGATCCGAAGGGCGTTTGTTTTTTAAAGCAACCGCATCTGAACGGGCTAAGCACTGTAAGCACCGTCATCGGGAAGTTCCGGCTCCTATACGAGCCGCATAACATCGTCAGTGCCCGCAAACACAGGGCTTCTCCGGAGCCGTCCAATGCTGAAATTAAATGCGTTTGCCCCGACCATGACGCGCTATTGCCCGTTTCTGTCATAAAAGAAGTATCTTTGATATATACAAAAGCTCCTGTTATGAATACCGGGAAACCTCTTTATAGTTATGATACGCTGAGTGAAGCTGTGGACGACCTCATCCGCAGGGGATATACAGAAGACTTTCTGGCAATGGAAGAAAAAGATTGCCTTTACTGCAACAAACACTCCCTGGAACTGTCGCCCGAGGATTTTGAGATCGATGAGATCCATCGTTTTGAGGGAATGACCGATCCTGCGGATGAAAGTATTGTTTTTGCCATCTCATCTCCAACGCATCATATCAAAGGCACGGTCATCAATAGCTTTGGCGCGGAGTTCGGATACCGCTCTTCCAAGCTGGTGGCACACCTCAAGCAGCACCGGGAAGGCTGAGTGCCTGTGGCTCGTTTTTAACCAGGGGGCTGTACAGGTATTCAACATTCCCACAGCAATCATTGCGAATTTTGCATTTATTTTTTAACCGCGAGGAACGCTAAGAGCGCTAAGACGTTTGCACGATGATCTGCCATCCATTGCGGTCTTTGCGAACGTTGCGTTAATTTTCAAATGTGATCGATCCCTGATCGCTGTTGGAATCATCTGCAGGTCCTTCCTGCACAAGGGAGCCGGTCTTTTCAACATTTACCCCTACCCGAAGCGCCTTTAACCCGGTTACACCCTGCAGCTCTTCCAGCTCCACAACTTCAAGATCATCCAGCAACAATTGCTGATCCTGCAGGTATGCAATATAATCCCTGTATTCACGGATCTCGCTCTCATTCAGATATACCAGCGCAATCTTGCCAGGCTGTGTAAGCCGCTCACCGGTATCCAGGATCCGTACTTTATCGATCCGCTTTTTAATCACCTGGTAACGGATATTGTAACTTCCCTCCACGTCAAACTTATGCTCATCCTGCCGGAAAACAATATCGATAGGCGCCGATCGGATATAGATCAGCTGCGTGGTTTGCAACGGTATCTCCAACCGGGGCAACAGGGCATGTGTTTCCCGGGCAATCTCCGCCATCACCTGCAATTGCCGCAGCCGCAGGTTTTGCAGGTAATACCTGCTAAACGGCCGTTGCGGAGCAATGTCCTGACCCACATAAATATCAAATTCAAAACCATCCGTCCTGAATTTTTCAAAATAATACGGGTAAAAGGTCTGCAGCTCATTGTTAAATTGCTCCAATGCGCCGTTGATCGTATTGTTTACGGTTTTGAGCGCGTTGTCAAATACCCTTATATTCTTCAGCATGCTTCCGGTACTGGCCTCGGTTTCCTCCAGGTATGGCTGGATCAGGGGTTGAAGGGAGCGGTCCTTTTCATTCAGATCCTGCAAAAACGGGGTGATCTTATTTTCGAGGAACTCATTTAATTTCCCGTATTCGGAATCGCGGATATCGTTATGGATCCCCGAAAGCCATTTCGTACATTTTATGATCATATCATCCACCAGCACCAGCCCTGTTTGCTGCCGGATCTGTTCCAGTAACGTTATCAAAAGCTCCAGCTGAAAAGCGGCATCGGCGGCCATCGCTTTATTACGCTCTATGGTAGAGTTCCGTATATCGATGGCTCCATACAATGGAAATACACTTTTGAAAGCGATCTTTTCGATGGGCCGTTTTTGGGTCGACAGGCGATTCTCACGCAGATAATTCCAGGCGGCCTCATTAAATTTCCATTGCACTGCCGGCTGCAGGGCCGTAAACTTATCCTTTACAATATTGTCCAGGTGGTTGTTAAACTCATCTATAGAGTTTTTGAGCAGCTGCGCAATCACCGGCAACGCATCCTTTAATTTTACAAGGCTCTGCAGGTTCAGCACCCCTTTTTTGTAAGAATAGATCTCCAGTACTCCTGCTACCTCATTACTGTGAAAAATGGGGAACAGGGCATAGGCCTGGATGCCTGCCATGTTCAGGAACTGCAACAACTGCCGGGCATCCTCTCCCTGTGCGGTTTCATCGATCAGTACCGGTTTGGGATGGTTGAGGTATTCTTCCGCAAGTTTCTGAAAGCTCTTGCCATTGTCGATACAGTGGTTGGGCTGAAGCAGGATGCTGTTATTACCGCTTTCCAGGGTAAAAACCAGCTTATCGTTTACCCGCAAATTAGGCAGGAGGCCAAATTCGGTTTCCGGGCTGCCCATCAGCACTTTTAACGAATGGATCACCTGCTGTGTATCTTCTTTTAAAGCAAATCCATGCCGGCTGAGTGCAATCTCCTTTATGTTCTCCACCGCCCGCTCCTGTGTGATATCCGTTACCGTAATGATTGCGAGGCCCCG
>Ga0222424_100748_pt1 | contig 11992 bp, 10 predicted proteins | sample 2B2ome_FD_182468 | JGI IMG/M metagenome (GOLD analysis project Ga0222424, IMG submission 182468) | Enriched microbial communities from leaf-cutter ant dump, University of Wisconsin, Madison, United States - 2B200A (version 2) | ecosystem: Environmental > Terrestrial > Nest > Insects nest > Nest...
TCCCCGGCCAGGCCGGAGCCGCCACCCGCTCCGGTGGACACATCGTTATGGGAACGCCTTCGCCGGTCAAGCGAAACCCGAGGACATCGCCGGCCAGTGGGGTCATGAACAGTTGTTCATGAAACGGCAAGCCTGAAGACAGGCACGGACCACCAGACTTGCCGAAATCCTGCGCAATCCCGGACCGCCCCATGCGTACAGCGTTCTTCCCCCGCCACACACCCGATGCCGGACAGCAATGGCTGGCCTATGACTGGCTCCTGTGGCCGGCGCTCTGGCTGCTGGCGCTCGCGATCTCGCGGCTGACCGACATCGACATGACGCTGGCCAGCGGCTTCTACGACCCGGTCGCCCGGCAGTTCCCGCTCAGCCATGACCCGTTCTGGGCCAAGGTGCTGCATGACGACGTCAAGCATCTCAACGCCGGGCTCTGGGTGCTCCTGCTCGCCGCCACCCTGCGCGCCTGGCGGCGGCAGGACCTGGCCCGCTACGAGCCCATGGTGTTCGTGCTGCTGACCAGCGCGGCGGTCGTGCTCCTCAATGGCGTCCTGAAGAATCATTCCGCGCACAGCTGCCCCTGGAGCCTGTCCGTGTTCGGCGGCAACGCGGACTACTTCCGGCTGCTCGGCAGCCTGCCCACCAACCCCGGCCCCGGACACTGCCTGCCCAGCGGGCACGCCGGCGTCGCCTTCATGTGGTGGCCGGCGGTCTACGCCTGCGCGCGCTGGCGGCCGCAGTGGCGCTGGCCCGCGGCCCTGCTGGTGACCGGCTTCGGCGTTTTCTGCGGCTATGTGCAGATGGTGCGCGGCGCCCACTTCCTGACCCACATACTGATCGCCGCGGCTGTCTGCGGCGGCATCTCCAGCCTGGCCTACCACCTGCCCGACCTGGCCGCCTTCCTGCGCAAGGTGGGCGGTCTCAGAACCAGGGTTGGTTCTCAGGGAGCGCCGACATGATCCATCGCATAAACTGGCGTTCGCCTACGGTCGTCAACGCCGTCATCGCCCTCTGGCTCGTCGCCGCCGCCAACCTCACCTTCTTCCGCAGGCTGGCCGCGCTCAGCCCACTCGACGGATGGCAGGCCACCCTCTTCCTGTTCTCCGCCACCGTCCTGCTCTGGGCCTACATCAACTTCTTCCTCCAGCTCGTCACCTGGGGCAGGCTCGCCCGACCCACGCTCTCCTTCATCCTCGTCGCCAGCGCCGTCACCGCCTTCTTCGTCGACACCTACGGCGTCGGCATCGACGCCGGACAGCTCCAGAACGCACTCGAGACCGACCGCCGCGAAGTCTTCGACCTGCTCAGCTGGCAGCTCGCCGCCTACCTCGCCGTCATCGCCGGCCTGCCCCTGCTATGGCTCTGGTGGCGGCCGCAGGCACGCACCGCGCTCTGGCCGCGCCAGCGCGCACGCCTGCTCTCCTGCCTGCTCAGTCTCTGCCTCGCCGGCGTCGTCGCCGCCATCTACTTCGCCGACTACGCCTCCACCTTCCGCAACCACCGCGAAGTCCGACTGCTCATCAACCCGCACAACTACATCGCCGCCCTCAGCAGCCATCTCCGCCACGCCTCGCCCGCCGGCGACCTGCCGCTGATCCCCTATGGCGATGATGCCAGCCGCCTGCAGACGACCACCGCCGGCAAGCCCGTGCTCATGGTCCTCGTCGTCGGCGAGACCGCCCGCGCCGAGAGCTTCGGCCTCAATGGCTACGACCGTGACACCACCCCCGAGCTGGCCCGTAGCCAGGTGCTCAACTTCACCCGCACCAGCTCCTGCGGCACCGCCACCGCCGTCTCCCTGCCCTGCATGTTCTCCGGCTTCACCCGCGCCGACTATGACGCCCGCGTCGCCAGCCACCGCGAAGGGCTGCTCGACATCCTCCAGCGCGCCGGCTACGAGGTCACCTGGATCGACAACAACTCCGGCTGCAAGGGCGCCTGCGCCCGCGTCGGACAGACGCCGCTGCTCGCCTCGCGCCGCGCGGCCTGGTGCGACGCCGAGGGCGAATGCCACGACGACATCCTCGCCGACACCCTCGACGACCTGCTCAGGCACGCGCCCGTCCGCGACCGCGTCATTGTCCTGCATCAGGCCGGCAGCCACGGACCCGCCTACTACAAGCGCTATCCGGCGGCGTTCCGCCGCTTCACGCCCACCTGCGAGAGCAACCAGCTGCAGAGCTGCCCGCGCCAGGCCGTGATCAACACCTATGACAACACCATCGCCTACACCGACCACGTGCTCGCCCGCGTCATCGACCTGCTGCAGGCGCAGGACGGGCGCTACCGCGCCGCCTTCTGGTATGTCTCCGACCATGGCGAGTCCACCGGGGAGCACGGACTCTACCTGCATGGCGCCCCCTACCTGTTCGCGCCCAGCCAGCAGACGCATGTGCCCATGGTCGCCTGGTTCTCGCCGGACTTCGCCGCCGGCACGCGCACCGACTGCATCCGGGTGCGCCAGCAGGCCGTGGTGTCGCACGATAACCTGTTCCACACCGTGCTCGGCCTGCTGCACGTGCACACCGGCGTCTACCGGCAGGACCTGGACATGAACGCCGCCTGCCAGGCGATCAACCTGCGTCCGGCGCCATCGCCGGACGCGGCGGCGCTCCCGGCCGGTCGTGCATGACCCGGAAATACTCCCCGATCAGCCGGCCTGACCAGGAGCGCGCCGCCCAGCCTTCGTAGTGGGCGCAATGACTGCCGGCCGCCGTCGTCACCAGGATGACATCCGGCATGCGCCGCATGCGCTCCAGCCAGGGCGCCACATTGCCGATATGGCAGACCGGATCGTCCTCCGCGTTGAGCACCATCAGCGGCGTGCGGATGGCCTGGAAGACATGCATGGGGTTGCTGGCCCTGTCGTAGTCCTCATAGCTGTCATGCCCCGCCAGCTCGTGCATGTTGCGATGGAAGTCCGCCAGATCGGCGGCATCGCCCAGACGGGCCACCGTCGGCAAGTGCGCGATCCGGTCCAGGTTGGGCGTGATGAACTGGCGCACCAGCTTCTTCGCCATCATCCGGCTGTAGAACGGATGCACCCGGTCGAAGCCGGCATGCGTGTCATAGCCCGGGCAGTAGGCGAATGCCGCGCGGAACGGCGAGTCCTCGCCCGCCTCGCCCAGATAGCGCACCAGCAGGCCGGAGCCGGCCGAGGACCCGACGCCATACAGCGGCGAGGCCGGGAAACGGCCGCGGATCAGCGCCAGCTGCTCGCGCAGGTCATCGGTGCAGCCCAGGATATTGAGGCGGGGCGTGGTCAGCGGCAGATCCGCATGGCCGCGCCGCAGGCAGAGCACGACGCGCCAGCCGGTGACTGCGTGCAGGTCGAGGACCAGCTCGGCCATGCTGGCCGGGCTGCCGGTGATGGTGTGCAGCACCACGATGGTGGGCGTGTCCGGCGCCAGCCCGTGCCCGCGCCAGCACAACGCCGTGTGACCGCCATCCGGCATGACCAGGCTGTCGTGATGGTCGTAGACCGGACCAGCCCGCTGCCCCTTCTTGCGCAGGCTGTGGAAGATCAGCTGGGCATGCGCGTTGAACAGCCAGGGCGTCGGCCGGAAGGCCGCGTGCAGCTGCGGCAGGGATGCGACGACGTGCCGGTTGCCGGCATTGTCATGGCAATACACCTGCGGCCGCTGATCCGGCAGCGGCCGCCCCGTGACCGGGTGATGCGTGATCGGGAAGCTCATCTGTCCTGCCCTCGCCTGCTCAGGCTGGTCGCCCGTGAATGTGTCCGGCCAGCGCATCCGCCCAGGCCGCATAGGCCTCCGCGCCCGGATGGAAGCCATCGCTGGCCGTCGTCAGCCCGGTCAGCTCGGGACGCACCAGCGCGCAGCGCGGGTCGGCGCCGACATGCGTGGCCAGCACCCGGTTGAAATGACTGGCGCGGCTGCCGAGATAGGCTCGCAGCGGCTGCGGCAAGGCGGGAAAGAGGTGCATGGGCGGCACCGGCGAGAACAGCACCTGGCGCACCTGGAAACGCGCCGACAGCAGGTCTGTCAGCTCGCCCAGCCGGGATATCCAGCGCCGCGCGCTGACACCGGCCGTGATGTCGTTGACGCCCAGCGAGATGACCGCGATGTCGAAATACTGTACGGGCAGGCTGCGCAGATGCGCCAGCGCCTGCTCCGTGGTGCGCCCGGTCTCCGCTTCGAGCTGCCAGGACAGCTGGTGCCCGCACGCCAGACGTTGCGCCAGCTGGCCGGACAGCGCCTGCGCCTGGCCTGGCACGCCGACACCCGCCGCCGCCGAATCACCCGTGATCAGCAGCCGCAGCGGACGCCCCTCGCCGCCGCCACCTGTCCGCGCCCCTTCCGGCTCGGGCAGGCGCGGAATCACGCGCCGGACATGCAGCCCCTGCGCCAGCAGCAGTGGCGCCAGGGTCAGCACCAGCCAGGGGTGCGCATGGCGCCAGGCCGACCAGACACTGGTCCGCCCGGCCCTCATGCCGGCTGTCCGCCCGCCTGGACCGCCGCCAGACGCCGGCCCATCTCGCCCGCCAGCACCTGCAGGCCGCTGAGCGGGCGGATCATGACCTCGAACTCGGCGATCAGCCCGTCCTTGTCGAAACGGATCATGTCGATGCCCTTGAGCTCGCGGTCGCCCACGCGGGCGCTGAACTCCAGCACCACGTTCAGGCCATCCGCCGAGGCGAACTCGCGGTGGTAGGTGAAATCCTCGAAAACCTGGATGACCGTGCCCAGCAGCAGCGAGAACACCTGCACCGACTGATACGGCTTGTGCACCGCCGGCGAACGGAAGGTCACATCCGCGCGGGTGATGCCGGCCAGGCCGGACAGGTCACGGCGGGCGATCATGTCGTGCCAGCGGATCAGCGAGGCGGCGACGGCAGGGTTCAGGTTCAGCGTGCTCATGATCTTCTCCCAATCAGATGGCGGCGGCGAGGCGCACGCCCTGGTTGATGGCGCGCCGGGCGTCCAGCTCGGCGGCCACGTCGGCGCCACCGATCAGGTGCACCGTCATGCCGGCCGCCTCCAGGCCACCCTGCAATTCGCGCTGCGGCTCCTGCCCAGCGCAGATGATGACGTGATCCACCGGCAGCAGGCGCGGCTCGCCGTTGATGGTGACATGCAGGCCGTCATCATCGATGCGCTCATAGCTCACCGCCGGCATCATCTTCACCTGGCGGTTGATCAGGCCGGCGCGATGGATCCAGCCGGTGGTCTTGCCCAGGCCGTCGCCGACCTTGCTCTGCTTGCGCTGCAGCAGGAAGACCTCGCGCGGCGCGGCCTCGACCTCGGCCGGCATGAGACCGCCGGCCTGGCGGTAGGCGGTGTCTATGCCCCACTCGCGGTTGAACTTGTCCGCGTCCAGGCTGCCGCTCACGCCCTCGTGCGTCAGGTACTCGCTGACATCGAAGCCGATGCCGCCGGCGCCGATGACCGCGACCCGGCCACCCACCGGGCGCTTGTCGCGCAGCACGTCCAGATAGCCCAGCACCTTGTCGTGGTCGATGCCGGGAATGGCCGGCAGGCGCGGCACGATGCCGGTCGCCAGCACGACCTCGTCGAAACCGCCGGCCTTGAGCGACTCGGCATCCACGCGCGTGTTCAGCATCAGCCGCACACCGCTGAGCTCGATCTGGCGGCGGAAGTAGCGGATGGTCTCGTGGAACTCCTCCTTGCCCGGTACCTGCTTGGCGACATTGAACTGGCCGCCGATCTCGGCGCCGGCCTCGAACAGCGTCACCTCGTGGCCACGCTGCGCCGCCGACACCGAGAAGCCCAGGCCGGCGGGGCCCGCGCCGACCACGGCGATGCGCTTCTTCACCTCGACCGGCTTCATGACGATCTCGGTCTCGTAGCAGGCGCGCGGATTGACCAGGCAGGAGGTGATCTGCAGGGAGAAAGTCTGGTCCAGGCAGGCCTGGTTGCAGCCTATGCAGGTGTTGATCTCGTCGGCCCGCGCCTCGGCGGCCTTGCGCACGAACTCGGCGTCGGCCAGGAACGGGCGCGCCATGGACACCATGTCGGCATGGCCATCCGCCAGCACCTGCTCGGCCACCTCCGGCGTGTTGATGCGGTTGGTGGTGATCAGCGGGATGCCGACCTGGCCCATCAGGCGCCGGGTGACCCAGGTGAAGCCCGCGCGCGGCACCTTGGTGGCGATGGTGGGGACGCGCGCCTCATGCCAGCCGATGCCCGTGTTGATGATGGTCGCGCCCGCCGCCTCGATGGCCTTGGCCAGCTGCACCACCTCGTCGAAGGTGGAGCCGCCCTCGACCAGGTCGAGCATGGACAGACGGTAGATGATGATGAAATCCGGCCCGACGCGCTCGCGCACGCGGCGCACGATCTCGATCGGGAAACGGATGCGCTTCTCGTAGCTGCCACCCCAGTCGTCATCGCGGTGGTTGGTGCGCGCGGCGATGAACTGGTTGATGAGGTAGCCCTCGGAACCCATGATCTCGACGCCATCGTAGCCGGCCTGCCGCGCCAGCCCCGCGCAGCGCGCGAAGCTCTCGATGGTCTCCAGCACTTCCTCGTGGGTCAGCGCGTGCGGCTGGAACGGATTGATCGGCGCCTTCACCGCGCTCGCCGAGACCAGACCCGGCTGATAGGAATAGCGGCCGGTGTGCAGGATCTGCATGGCGATCTTGCCACCCTCGCGGTGCACCGCCTCGGTCACCACGCGGTGGTGCTCCGCCTCCTCCAGCGTGGTCAGCTTGGCACCGCCGGCGAACACCAGACCACGGTCATCCGGCGAGATGCCGCCGGTCACGATCAGCCCCACCCCGCCGCGCGCGCGCTCGGCGTAGAAGGCGGCCATGCGCTCGAAGCCGTTCGGCGCCTCCTCCAGATTCAGGTGCATGGAGCCCATGAGCACGCGGTTCTTCAGCGTGGTGAAGCCCAGGTCCAGCGGCGCGAGCAAGTGGGGATAGGGGGTCTGAGACATGGTCAGGGCACTCATTTATGCAATCAGTTGCATATTTATATCGCCAAGCCCCCACAAATTGCAAGTAGTTGCATAACTGGAATCACACTATCATCGACGCAATACCCGCCCGGATGCCGCCGCGCCATGTCACTGCCCCATGCCCTGCTCACCTCGCTGCTGGAACGCCCCTGCTCCGGCCTGGACCTGGCCCGGCGCTTCGACCGCTCCATCGGCTTCTTCTGGCCGGCATCGCACCAGCAGATCTACAAGGAGCTGGGGCGCCTGGAACAGGCGGGCTGGGTGGCCTCCACGGCGGCGGAAGGCGCGCGCGGCCGCAAGAAGATCTATGAGGTGCTGCCGGCCGGCCGGGACGAACTGCGGCGCTGGGTCGGCGAGACCGACGACCCGGCACCGCTGCGCGACGCGCTCATGGTCCGTCTGCGCGCCGAAGCCGTGCTCGGCCCCGCGGGCGTGGCGCGCGACCTGCGCCACCGCCTGGAACGGCATCGCCACCAGCTCGCGCAGTACCAGCAGATCGAACAGCGCGATTTCGCCGGCCGGGAGCTGTCGCGCGCGGCGCAGCTGCAATACCTGGTGCTGCGCTCCGGCCTCATGACCGAGGCCGCCCAGGCTGCGTTCTGCGAACAGGCCCTGGCGCTGCTGGGCGGGCTGGACCATGCCTCCGGCGGATCGGCTGGTGCCGGGCCGGAGCGTGATCAGGCCGCCGGGAATTCGTGACAGCCCCCGGCCAGGCCCCTCAGCCCGCTACCGACATGCACTCGGCCAGCCAGTCGATGAACACCCGGACCCGCGATGACAGATGCCGGGCATGCGGATACAACACCAGCACCGGCATGGGCGCGGGCGCCCAGTCCGGGAACACCTCGACCAGTTCGCCCCGGCGCAGATGTTCTTCCACGTGATAGCGCGGGACCTGGATGAATCCCATGCCGGCAAGGCAGCAAGCCGCATAGGCATAGGCGCTGCTCACCGTGACCGGACCGTCCAGGAGCACGCTGCGCTTCTCCCCGTCGACGAGGAACTCGAAAGGGAGCACGCGGCCATTGGCGCCCGCGTAATTCACCGCGGCATGGGCGCGGAACTCCGCCAGTGTCCGCGGCGTTCCCCGACGGCGCAGATAATCCTGGCTGGCGCAGGTCACCTGCGCCAGCCGCGCGACACACCGGCCCACCATGGATGAGTCCCTGGGCTCCCCGGACCTCAGCACACAATCGACGCCCTCACGGACCAGGTCCACCAGACGGTCGCCCAGCCCGATCTCCAGTTCGATGTCCGGATACCTGGCGTGGAACTCGCCCAGGCGTGGCAACACGAAACGCAGCGCCTGCGTGCCCTGCAGATCCACCCGCACCTTGCCTCGCGGCCGCGATGCACCCTGGCTGAAGACGGTCTCGGCATCCTCGACGTCCTGCAGTATCTGCTGGCAACGCAGGTAATACGCCTGGCCATCCGGCGTAGGACTCACATGTCGTGTCGTGCGCTGGAGCAGCCGGACACCCAGGCGGGCCTCCAGCTGCCGGATGGCCAGGCTCACGGAGGCGCGTGGCAGCCGCAGCTCTTCGGCGGCCTTCGTGAAGCTGCCCAGATCCACGATGCGGGAGAACAGGTGCATCGCATCCAGACGATCCATATCGTTCCCTATTGTTTAGATTTTATGGACTGTCATGGCATCTTAATGAATTTATTAATTTATTCACACCCAATAGATTCATGGCACGGCACGAGGTCGCCATATGGCCAGTGCCCCCACCGCCCACGTGTTTCAGGAGCACGCCATGAACGACACCACGGCCTCGACATCCGTCGCCCTCGTCACCGGAGCCTCACGCGGCATTGGCGCCGCCATCGCGCAACGCCTGGCCAGCGAGGGCCACGCGGTCGCCGTCAACTACGCGAACAACCAGCCGGAAGCACAGCAGGTGGTTGACGCCATCATCGCGGCAGGAGGCCATGCGGTCGCCATTCAGGGTGACGTGTCCAACCCCACCACCGCCCGCCACCTGTTCGATGCCGTCGAGGCGCAGCTCGGCTTGGTGACGGTGCTGGTCAACAATGCCGGCATCATGCCGCCGGCGCTGCCCCACCTGGCGGATACCGGGGACGATGTCTTCGACCGCCTGTTCGCCATCAACGTCAAGGGCAGCTTCAACACCATGCGTGAGGCGGCCCGTCGCATGAACCACGGCGGCCGGATCATCAACTTCTCCACCAGCGTGATCGGCCTGGGCCTGCCAGGTTACGCGATCTACGCCGCCACCAAGTCGGCGGTCGAGACCATGACCCACATCCTCGCCAAGGAACTTCGCGGCAGGCACATCACCGTCAATGCCGTGGCTCCCGGACCTACCGCCACGGCGCTTTTCCTCGACGGGAAGACGCCGGAACAGATCGGGCATCTGGCCAGGATGGCGCCGCTGGAGCGCCTGGGCCGCCCGGAAGACATCGCCGCGCTGGTTGCCGTGCTGGCCGGGCCCGATGGCTCCTGGATCAACGGACAGGTCATCCGCGCCAATGGCGGCATTGTCTAGGCCTTCATCCAAAGCCCGCGCACTCCTGAATGACTTGCGCAATTCCGCCAAAGAAAAAGCCCCCGATCTCTCATCAAGATCAGGGGCTTCATGTTTGGCGGTGAGAGAGGGATTCGAACCCTCGATACGGGGTTACCGTATACACACTTTCCAGGCGTGCTCCTTCAACCACTCGGACACCTCACCGGGGGCAACGACAGTGTACTACCGCTGCGGCGCGCAATCCTAGCGGATGCCTCCTGCCTTGGCAAAGCCTTTTTCAGGCGCCGCCGCTTGGCCGGCGCGGGCGCGGCGGTGCTAAAATCAGCGCCCCGCGAACGAGGCCGCGCGCACGCCAACAGGCATGGCGCCGTCATCGAGGAACCTATGCACGCAACTCCTGCCGGCCAGGACAGCATCAAGCGCCAGCTCGCCCTGACCGCCGGGGCGCTGGGCGTGGTGTTCGGAGACATCGGCACCAGCCCCCTCTACGCCCTCAAGGTCTGCTTCCAGATAGGACACCTGACCATCACGCATGACAACGTGGTGGGCATACTCTCCCTGATCTTCTGGTCGCTGACGCTGATCATCTCGCTCAAGTACGTCAGCTTCATCATGCGCGCCGACAACAATGGCGAAGGCGGCATCATGGCGCTGCTGGCGCTGGCCCTGCGCGCGCAGTACCGGCACGCCTGGCTGCGACCGCTGGTGGTCGCGGTCGGCCTGTTCGGCGCGGCGCTGTTCTTCGGCGACGGCATGATCACGCCCGCCATCTCGGTGCTGTCGGCGGTGGAGGGCCTGCAGATCGCCACGCCCCAGCTGCAGGCCTTCGTCATTCCCATCACCATCGCCATCCTGGTCGGGCTGTTCCTGATCCAGCGCAACGGCACGGCCATGGTGGGCAAGCTGTTCGGCCCGGTCATGATCACCTGGTTCCTGGTGCTGGCCGCGCTGGGCATACGCGGCATCCTGCACACACCGAGCGTCATGGAGCTGCTGAACCCGTACTGGGCCATGCACTTCCTGGCCAACAACCTCGTCACCGGCCTCATCACCCTGAGCGCGGTGGTGCTGACCATCACGGGCGGCGAGGCGCTCTACGCCGACATGGGGCACTTCGGGCGCAAGCCCATCCGCCGCGCCTGGCTGCTGGCCGTGTTCCCGGCGCTGATGCTGAACTACGCCGGCCAGGGCGCACTGCTGCTGGCCGATGCCAGCGCCATCGCCAACCCGTTCTACAGCCTGGCGCCGGACTGGGCCCTGCTGCCGCTGGTGGTGCTGGCGACCATGGCGGCGGTGACGGCCTCGCAGGCGGTCATCACCGGGGTCTTCTCCATCGCCCGCCAGGCCATGCTGCTGGGCTATCTGCCCCGCTTCGAGGTGCGCCACACCTCGGCCCGCGAAATGGGCCAGATCTACATCCCCTTCTTCAACTGGCTGCTGCTGACCACCATCATCCTGCTGGTGCTGGCCTTCCGCAGCTCGGACAACCTGGCGGCGACCTACGGCATCGCGGTGACCATGACCATGATCTGCGACGTGCTGCTGATGGTGGTGGTGGCGCACAAGCTCTGGGGCTGGCGCCCGGAGCTGGCCCTGCTCTGCGTGCTGCCCTTCCTGGTGGTGGACCTGATCTTCTTCGCGGCCACTTCGCTGAAGATCATCCAGGGCGGCTGGTTCCCGCTCTTCGTGGGCTTCTCGGCCTTCTTCATCATGTCCACCTGGAAGCGCGGCCGGCTGATCCTCGGCCAGCGCCTGTCGGCCGAGACCATGCCGCTCAACCTGTTCGTGAACAGCATAGGCGCCAGCGCCGGCCAGACCGTGCCGGGCACGGCGGTGTTCATGACCGGCTCGCACCAGTACGTGCCGCACGCGCTGCTGCACAACATGAAGCACAACAAGATCATCCACGAGCGCAACGTGCTGCTGACCCTGGTCATCCGCGACGTGCCCTTCGTCGACGACGAGGAGCGCCTGCGCGTGGAGCGCATCGCGCACGAGTTCTACCTGGTCACCGCCGCCTACGGCTTCAAGGAGCAGCCGGACATCCCCGAGCTGTTCAAGCTGAGCGAGATCCACGGGCTGAGCTTCGACATGATGGACACCAGCTTCTTCATGTCGCGCGAGCGCCTCATTCCCGCCGGCCGCCACGGCATGAGCGCCTGGCGCGAGAAGGTGTTCGTGGCCATGGCGCGCAACGCCGCCTCGGCCACCGACTTCTTCCACATTCCCAGCAACCGCGTGGTGGAAATGGGCACCCAGGTCCAGCTCTGAGCTGCCCGGAACGGTCCGACTACGCTATATTCGTCTGGATATAGTGAGATGGCGGGACCTGCCGCATGCCCTACCTGAGCCCCGAGGAGCTGTCCGCGCTGCGCCTGTCCCTGCAGGTCGCGGCCTGCTGCACGCTGGCCGCGCTGCTGCCGGCCATGTTCTGCGGCTGGCTGCTGGCGCGCCGCGAGTTCCCCGGCAAGGCGCTGGTGGATGCCGCCGTGCATCTGCCCATGGTGCTGCCGCCGGTGGTGCCGGGCTATCTGCTGCTCCTGCTGTTCGGCGCCAACGGC
>Ga0222424_100750_pt1 | contig 11939 bp, 11 predicted proteins | sample 2B2ome_FD_182468 | JGI IMG/M metagenome (GOLD analysis project Ga0222424, IMG submission 182468) | Enriched microbial communities from leaf-cutter ant dump, University of Wisconsin, Madison, United States - 2B200A (version 2) | ecosystem: Environmental > Terrestrial > Nest > Insects nest > Nest...
GGTAATCATATGAAGACGCAACACTGAAAAAATATTTCAGCATAATATACCTGCCTTCCGGGAGAAATTGAATCGTGTCCGTTTTCGAAGGCCTCAAATCAAAAAAGTACTTGCGAAACTTATCGATAATCGTCACCTGAGCGTCTTTGGTCTCTATTGTAATAGAAGAATCGATTTTTTTTATGTTCCTGACAAAGGGAGGTGGCCCGTTAAAAATAATCGTTATCGTATCGTTTGCGCCACTATGTGAAGAAACAAGAAAAAGACCGCTGATAATTAATAGAAGTCTGAACATATTGAAGATTCTGAATTAGCGCATATAAAATCAACTGCGTGCACTGTAAACGGCTTATAGCTCTTTAACCCCGGTATATATTCTAAAAATAATGAAGCGCTGATGGAGTATGCATTCCCAATTCCGGGGCGCCATACTCCATTTTTCCGATATCAGTGATGGAGCAGTTACGATCCCATCCTTTATGGTTTATCTTTTTACCATCCACGGTGGAACGGTATCCGGAGCTGGTCAAAAAACTGCGTCCCGCCTTCTCAACAATGGATGCCATAAGCCTTTCGGACACCGTTGTTTTCCGGCGCTTTATTAATGAAGCATCGCCCCAAACATTGTTGAACCAAATGCCACTCCGGGACCGTCATTGAAACGAAATGAAATGGATCACATAAATATAATTAATAATAAAACACGCATGTAACAACGCTGTTATTTTACATATTGTTTAGCAAATTGATCGTCAGGCCAGACATAGCGCTATTTCCGAACCCCAAAATGGTATGTTTCCCGGAACGAATTCTATGATGGCATCAATCCAAACCGCTCCGCTTTGCTTACAGCATCAACAGGGTGGGCTATTGCAATATTGTTTAAAAATAATCTTCGCCCCCCCTTCCGGCTTAACTTAAATGATTTCGAATAGGATCGTTGCCGGCTTACAATGATTATTGCATGAAGGTTCAATCGGAAAGGGATAAATATTAATTTGACCGGCTTCACTGCCGGAGCCCCGGCAGTATACTGCTCCAGGTACAGGAGGATCAAAGAAACTGCAGCATGATTATACGTTATTCTGGCACTTTATCCAGATAAATTTTATTTTGTCCTGAATTTAACGGGATATTTTTCCTTTTTTAGCATATACCCGTCTTTTGATCTGAATCTGACATTGGTTATTATAAATTCATATTCTTTATGCGGCTGCAATTCTATACTCAATACACATGTTTTGTCATTATTTTCATACCTGGCCAAGCTTTTTACAGGGAAGTAGTCTTTCCCTTTTTCTGAACTGTCAATGGAAACATTTCCCGGGATCATTTCTTTGGAAAAAGTTATACGGAATTCAGTTATTGTAGGATCTACGTTACGAGCCCCGTTTTTAAAAGGCTCTATCCTTACAATATATGGCAGTTTTTTTTCATATTCCTTAGTCAGTTTCTTTTTGTTGAACTTTTTATAGAACCCGGATCTTTTAAGGAATAATTCAACCGCTTTGTTGTTGCTATAATCCAGTTCAATGATATCCTTTATTGCCTGTATTTTACTTTTTGCCCGGCGGTAATACGACTTACAGATTTCATAGCCCATAAAATACCCTAAATCTGTACTATCGCCTCTTTGCGGTCCATTATACAACCAATTAGCCTGATTGCTTAAAAACATTTCCCCTTTAAATTGTTCTTTGAGCCGGTCAAAATGCAGGAGCCCGTATGAAATACTTTGTCCCTGCGCAGGCTGACCAAGTGCCAATTCCGCAATAAAATCGCAAGCGCCTTCTTTAATTACCTGGTTCAATAACTGCATACTGTTAGCGGGTTTTTGTTGCGTATGCACATACTCGTGAATATTTAAATGGGCAAATTTGTCAAAAGATTTCAGTTCATACGCACCCGCTGCAAGGCTGCCGGCTGAAACTTCCAGGCCCATCAGCACCATGTTATTGCTAACTGTTCCGCCTGCATCCAGGCAGCCGATTGTAAAATATATTTCAGCATCTTTCAGTGCCGGATAAAGTTTTTTTAAATTGGCAATTGGTGTGTTCAATTCATTCGTTTTGTCTTTTAGAACGAGCGTATTGTGCCGGATTGATCTCCAAAAATCCGTAAATTTATTAATAACATTTATATAGGTGGTATCCGTGTAATGCTCCTCTCTCATAAAGGCCCTTAATCCTTTTGTGCCTTTTTGGATATAAAGTTTGTTAATGAAGTATAATTTTCTTGAATAATCACTTGTCTGTTGAATGCTGTCAAAAGCAATCCAAAAGTTATCAATATCTGAAGTGAAGACCTTATTGGCAGATTGGGCATATACGCTTGAAATGGCCAAAATCAGGGTGATCGTCAGTGCTTTCTTCATGCTTTTTTCGTTAACCGGTGTACGTTATTGCTGATCTAAAGATATGCGAAAATCTTCGTATTATATCACCGGAACAATTTCCCATGTGGCCCCTGAAGATACGGCAGCACCAGCGGATCGTATCCATTCCTTTAAACAACCGTAAACCAATCAATTGAATTAGTCCATCTCAAATCAGAGGTATCCCTCCAACAACAACTGCCCGAAAGCTGAGTATAGGCCTTATGTAAAACCTCCCGTAAACGCCAGTATGTAAAAAAATGATTGTGCAATGTAACGGAGTATTGCCCCCATAAATACCCGGCTCATAGGGCCGTTGATCATGCTCCCAGAACAACACCCTCCCAGCCGTGGATCATGAACTGGCGGATGTTCTGGTGATTATTTCCTTCCGGCTCATCCAGTACGGCCTGGTAATGCTCTGCAAACAATTGGAGTGTTTCCTCCTTTCCTAAACCTTGTTGCCGGGCAAAGGAAAAAACCGTTGCGCTACCCTGGTTCTCGGTGGCAGCATTCCGTAACGATCCGTTTGTAAATGGTATAGCTTCGTGTGTATAATGCTGATCAATAAAAGCCAGCACGCCCTTAAAATCGATTTCCTTTTTTGCCAATTGTGCCAAAACTGTAGTTACCATAGTGTAATTTTTTACGCGCAGCGAAAATAAAGAAATACCAACAGATCACAGGACCTGATAAGGGAAGCACTTATCCCAACCTGGATTGGCCCGGTTGCTTTGTATAAATCGGACAGCGCCAACGCTTCTTTTTCAGGATCCCCGGGCTAACGGAGAACGTCCCGGGCAAAAAGAACAACACTATCATAAGACCGTTACAGGAAGGACTGCCCGGTATTTTCAGGCAACTTTTGAAAAAAGCACCTTCTGTTCAGGAGCTATATCGGTAGTGTCTTCTTCAGACAGGATGAGCTGGCGCTTTAAAATATATTTGAAATAATAAGCAACAACAAGCGCTGCCGGAATACTGATGGAGAGCCAGGTAGCCATATCCCTGGCAATTCCCTGGAAATGCTTGTAATAAAGCAGATAGCCGCCCAGCCCTGTAACAATACCTGCCATTGCAGCAAGAAAATAACCCAGCAGACATTGCCAGACCCATTTTGGCCGGGATTTAACCATTGATTTCAATTGTATTGCATTGAGGATGCCAATGGACAGGAACATGAATAATATATCAAAAGGAACAAAAAAGGTATAATAACCGAGCCAGAATACCCAGGGTATAAAGAACAGCAACGGCCAGATGCCGGCCCGGATCTGCCTTTTCCCGGTCCTTTGAAATATGCTGTTCTGCGTTCGTACAAGAAAGAAAACAAAAACAAACAAAGACAAGGTATGCATCATAAACTGCGGGGTGGTTAATTGTTTATCATGATCGCCGGTAAGCCCGTGCGCAATAAGCGGGTGAAGAAAACCCAGGGCCCCGGAATAAACGGCGATATTGCCCCTTACCCATTTTTTTAAAAACATGTTTTTAGCTGATTCCATAATTTTGTGATTTATAGTGCAAAGTACCTCCATCATACAGGCGCGGAAAGGGGTATTTTCTACCTGAAACGATATATTTTACGCCATGGCACTACAGGGAACGGTCATTCGCAGCATTTTTCAAACGGCAGCTTCTTTGGGAGCCGCTTTTGACACCCTTTGCCAGATGTCGGGCATCAGTCCTGAAGAAATCAGTGATTCAGAAAATATGGTTGAATGGGAAAAAGCTGCACTCATTTGGGTACCGTTGCTAAAGTTGTCCGGCGACCCATTGATTGGCCTGCACGTAGGCATGGGCACAACCACACTGCTTCATGGAATGGTTGGTTTTCTGATCCAAAGCTGTAAAGACATCGATCAGAGTATTCAGGTATTATGCAGGTATGGGCCTGTAGCATCGCCGATGGTGGAATACCGGTATACGGTCAATGATGTAGCTACGCTTGAAATTACTCAGAATAAAATGTGGCTGATGAAACATCCGGAACCGGCGAGGCATGCCAATGATTTCTTATTTGCGGCAATCGTCAATACCTGCTGCACCCTCTCGGGCAAACGCATTGTTCCGCTACGAATTGAACTGGCTTACACAATGCGGGAAATTTCCACCTACCGGAATTTCTTTGGCTGCGATGTGCTTTTCAATAAAGAGGCCAATCGTATTGTTATACGTAAAAACGACCTGTCAACGCCACTGCTCACCAGTGATCAATCCATGTTTCAGCTCTTCAACACTATTATGGCCGACAAACAAGCCTTGCTGGCCGGTAACAGTATGACAGAAAATTTAAAACATATATTGTTTATGCAGTTCAAGGGGAGGATTCCCACAATTGAAGAAGCTGCCGCCGCATTAAATATAACGCCCCGGCATTTGCAGCGCAGGTTGCTTCAGGAGCAAACCACTTTTCGCGCAACGGCAGGAGCAATAAGGAAAGAAATAGCCCTTCAGTTAATGCAAAATCCGGCCATAAAAATATCCGAGATCTCCGATATCCTTGGTTACTCAGACCTCACGGCATTTAGGAAGGCCTTTAAATCCTGGACAAATTCAGCGCCGAGGGCGCTAAGGAAGGAACAGCGGTAAAAGAGCCGGTCAGCGGCAATATTCTTTTTGAATATTCCTACGGGTATCAAAAAAATAAAAGCGGCGGCTGTGGAGCGTTCAAAAAATTGCCGGATACATTCCGGAGATGAATATTAATTAAAATAAATTACATGTTTACGCAGAAAGTTGTTTTTGTTACCGGTGCAGCCGGTGGTATTGGCCTGGAAATCGGTACTGCTTTTGCTAAAGCAAATGCAAAAGTTGTTATCACGGATATGAACGCAGAAAAGATTGAGCAAGCAGCCGCTTCTTTAAAAGAACAGGGATTAACGGTTACAGGGATAAAATGTGATGTTTCCAGTGAGCAGGACGTAATGAGCGCTTTAGACAAAACGCAAAAGACTTTTGGATCGCCGGATATTGTAATTAATAATGCCGGGCTGCAACATGTAGCGCCTTTGGAAGCGTTCCCGACAGCGGCGTTTGAACACCTTATTAAAGTGATCCTTGTAGGCGCTTTTTTAACTACAAAATTTGCATTCCCCATGATGAAAGAGAAGCGCTGGGGCAGGATTATTAATATAGCCTCTGTTAACGGGCTCGTGGGGTTTGCAGGAAAATCTGCCTATAACAGTGCAAAGCACGGGGTCATCGGCCTTACTAAAGTGGCGGCGCTGGAAGGTGCAGAACATGGAATAACCGTAAACGCAGTATGTCCCGGCTATGTAGATACGCCATTGGTAAGAAAACAATTGCAGGATATTGCGGACATAAGGAATGTTCCCGTAAACAGGGTTATTGAGGATGTTTTATACCCGCTTATTCCCCAGAAAAGATTGCTGTCCGTTGAAGAAATTGCAGACTATGTGCTCTTCCTTGCGGGTGATAAGGCAAAAGGAATTACGGGACAGGCGGTTGTTATTGACGGAGGATATACAGCCCAGTAAGCAGTATTTAAAGATCGCAGCAGAGCGGGCGTTATACTGGATTTTTGCCGCATCGCTCTATGCAATAACAAAAAAGGGGTTTATCAAGCCTTAAGTCAATATCGAACTAATGACAAAATAAGCAAATACGCTCCTATACTATTTTATGTCCGCTGTTGTAAAAACAGGCGCGTTTAATTTGGCACAAAATCCAACTGCCCGCGGCTCATTTTTATCATTGACAGGAAGTTTATTTACGCCCTGTGCTTTAAAGGATCCCTTAATATCTTGTTCATTTTTCTATGATCAGCTGGTAATTTTTAACACAAGAGCGAACGAAAAATCCGCTTTCCTATCGGGAAATGTAACCTTCAAGCCATACTCAGTTTGTTCAAATGGTAAAGAAATATTCGCTTCCAGCCATTCTACATTTAATACCTTTTTCTTATAATAAACGCTGTCTGTCCCCAGGTTTTTAATCAAAGCAATATTATCCTTCGGCCATTCCATAACTATAGCATATAGTATTTGCCCTTTAGCATTAAACCGAACATCCTCACCCGTAAATTTTGTTTTTCCCTCATTAAACCCCTGGGCATTTAATTTAGCCTGGTTTTCAGTAGAAGGTCCTTCGCCAAAAATATGCCAGGGTCGGGTATCATAAATGCTCTCGCTGTTGGATTTCATCCATCGGGCAACATCACTAATGATTTTTCGTTCCAACGCATCTATACTACCGTTTCCGCGAATAGGAATATTCAAAAGATAGTTCCCGTTTTTACTAACTACATCTACTAAAGTCTGAACTACCATCTTTGGCGATTTATAATGGTTTCGCTCATATATTGTCCGGTCGTAATGCCAGCCGCCAATACAGGTATCCGTTTGCCAGACATGAGGTAAAATATCGTTAGCCTGGCCCCGTTCTATATCCCATACCAATGCCTTACGCTGCTGTTCATCAAGTATTTTACCATTTATAACAGCCCGCATCTCTCCATATTTCTTTAAACTAAAATTATAATGATGAGATGCAATTCGCAAACCAGCATCACTAATTGGCCAAAAAGGCAATTGAGAGTCGTCGAAATAAAGCAGATCAGGTTCGTACCTGTTAATTAAATCAATTGTACGATTTACAAATTTTTCAATATATGCCTGGCTGGGTGGATACGCACCTTCACCCCAATGCCATTGCCTGTGTATAGATCCATTGTCTAAACTGTCTTTACTCAACGGGTGATTTTGAGCGTATAGTTCCTGAACATCCAACCCGTCCCACCATTTACCTTTTCCTTCAGACTTTGACAATTTACCGTCATACGGAATACCTGCAAAAGGTCCGGACTTATCGCTACGTTGCGCAGTTTCGAACCATCTCCAGGCATGAGCAGCATGAATGCTGCATCCAAAGGGAAGTCCTGCTCTTTTAGCCGCCTTAGCCCAGCCGCCAATAATGTCTTTTTTAGGTCCCTGGTTCACCGCGTTCCAGTTTTTTTGATATTTACTGTTGTACATATCAAAGTTGTCATGGTGATTGGCCATAGCAAAAAAATACCTTGCGCCTGCTTCCTTGTACAAGTTAACAAGTGCTTCCGGATCCCATTGATCGGCCTTCCATTCGTTAATAACGTCCTTAAAGCCGAACCGGGAGGGATGTCCATATTTTTTGATATGATAATTGTACTGATATGAGCCTTCTTCGTACATACCACGTGCATACCAATCTCCGGCTTCCGGTTCACATTGAGGTCCCCAATGTGCCCAGATTCCAAACTTGGCATTCCGATACCAATCCGGCACTTTGTAGGCCTGCAGGGAATCCCAGGTCGGCATAAAAGGACCTTTCATAATGCGTTCGCCTGCCGGTTCACGAAGAAACAATCCGGCATTACTGTTTCGCGCCAGAGCCAATACCGGCAAGCCAATGCCCAGTTGCTTCAACAATGCTCTTCTTTTCATTTATTTTAATTTGTAATTACCAAAAAGATCGCCTTGTTTATCAAATACATCGTAACATGCCAACCTCCCGTGTTCCAGGGCAAATACAATTCTTAATTCAAATTTATATCGGATAGCGCACAGAAGCATTATTCAAATTCGACTTTATTATATACAAATCCGACCTCAATTCCTATATTGCACGTAAAAATGGCAAGAAGGGTTTTAACACATAATTTTTCGCTCCTTCATGTTGATAAGGTCTTACTTAATAAAAAATGGAACTACAAAAACGTAATCAGTCCTTATATACGCATTTATTATATTGACGGGGGAGAAGGGTTGATTTCGACCTTTGGGGAGAGCGTGAAACTTGAAGAAGGATATCTTTATATTATTCCCGGCTTTACATTATGCAATCTTGAATGTGCCGGCAGCCTTAGTCAGTATTTCATTCATTGTTTTGAAGATTCTCCTTCAGGATTATCATTATTTCACAATTACAGGAAGCCCATTAAAATAAGGGCCCAGCAACTCTATGCGAACAGCATTAAGCAACTTTTGAAGATCAATCCGAATAGAAAAATTTATCGTTCAGACAATCCAAAAGTGTATGAACAAAATACTTTTTATCGGGAATATCAAGAGCTCAACAACACACAATCAGAAGCAGCATTCATGGAAACCCAGGGAATATTGCTTCAGTTAATTGCTCAGTTCGTTTCGCACATTAATTCAGCAAATGAAAACATCTCCAAAATACCTTCTACAATATTAGATGCCATCAGATATATCCAGATTAATCTTTCATCGGAGATTAAGATAAGCCATTTAGCTAAACGAGCGAACCTGCAAATTGACTACTTTTCAAGGCTATTTGCCAGGCATACAGGAGAACGACCCCGGGGGTATATTCAAAATAAGCGGATTGAAAGAGCTCAATATTTAATTATGACAACTAAAAAATCCTTCGCACAAATTGCCGATGATACCGGGTTCCGAAATTTACCTTATTTTTTCAGGATCTTTAAAAAGTTGACTCGCGTAACACCAGGTGCATATGCTCATAAAAATCATTTTGCATAGTATGAATTTTGGTAACACGCTTTTATTTTCATTTGCTCCGGGAGTACGCGCTTCCGAATGCTATCCAAACCAGAATAGTGTGCGCCCTTTTAGTCCCTGTAAGAGCTCCCGGTTTGGAAAAATTTTGTAGCGCGGACCGGAAAATCAGCAAACTTAGTTGTTGATGATTTATTAACGTTCTGCGAACCGCCGGGTTATTAGCATATATCTATTCTGATATTTATTCTGACCTTTACCATACCATAAACGTAAAAGTAATATGCAGGCAATATTAGGGGCCAACGGGCAAATTGGTGAAGAATTGGCAAAAGAACTGAAACGGACGTTCACTCCCGACATCAGAATCGTAAGCAGGAACCCCGAAAAGGTAAATGACACCGATACGGTTTTCCCGGCGGATCTATCTGTTAAAGCAAAAGCCATTGAAGCCGTGAAAGGCAGTGAAATAGCCTATTTCACCCTGGGACTTCCCATGAATTCCGGTCTTTGGGAAAAACAGTTTCCGCTTATTACCCGCAACGTGATCGATGCCTGCAGGATCAACGGAACAAAATTGGTGTTTTTTGACAATACCTATATGTATCCGCAAGATGACCGGGTTCTTACGGAGGATACGCCTTTTGCTCCGGTTGGCAGAAAAGGGAACGTAAGGAAAGAAATGGCCGAAATGGTTTTAAAAAGCATGCAATCCGGCGAACTGGAGGCGGTGATCTGCCGGGCCCCCGAGTTTTACGGTCCGGGCAAAACACAAAGCATTACCAATACCCTGATTTTTAATAACATCAAAGAAAGGAAAAAACTAAAGGTGCCGTTAAGCGCCAATAAAAAAAGAAGCCTGATCTGGACGCCTGATGCAAGTAGCGCCACGGCATTAGTTGGAAATACACCGGGGGCTTTTGGTCAAACCTGGCATTTACCTGTTGATGAAAGCCATCTTACATATAAAGAATTTATTGCGCTGGCAGCTGATGTTTATGGCGAAGAATTAAAATACGCCGTTATACCAAAATTTACGTTTAAAGCTGGCGCTCTTTTTAACAAACGGGTGAAAGAATTGCTGGAATTACTTCCGCGGTATGCGCACAACAATATGTTTGATGATTCAAAGTTTAGAAACCAGTTTCCTGATTTTAGGGTAACAGGGTACAGGCAGGGAATAGAGCAGATCAGGAAGGGCCAACTTCCAGCACAAAAATAAAAACGGTAATTTAGTAAAGGATAAAGTTTAAGCAATGAAAAAGCTCTTACTGGTAGTAACCAATGTAGGCATTTATGCAAGTGGCCGGCTGAAAACCGGTTTGTGGCTGAGCGAACTAACCCATATCTATCATAGTGCAAAGGAAAAGGGCTGGGAGCCAACCATTGCAAGCCCTAAAGGCGGAATAGTACCGATTGATCCTGAAAGCCTGAAACCCCTGGTCCTGGATAAAATATCAAAAGACTATTACAAAAATCCTGCGTTCATGAACGAACTAAATCATTCCAAAAGCCTGGAAACGATAAAGAACGACACCTTCGATTGCGTTTACCTGGCCGGCGGACACGCTACGATGTACGATTTTCCTGATGATGTTATGCTGCAATCGATCATCAGCAATCAATACGAAAAAGGAAACGTTCTGGCTGCTATTTGTCACGGTGTGGGCGGATTGCTGAATGTAAAACGATCCAATGGCGAATACCTGATCAAAGGGAGATCGATAACGGGTTTTAACTGGTTTGAGGAAACGTTGGCAAGACGGAAAAGCGAAGTGCCCTTCAACCTGGAAGCAGCCCTTAAAGAACGGGGAGCTGATCTGAAAAAAGCATTTATACCCATGACTTCCTGTGTAGTAGTGGATGGCAATTTAATTACGGGACAAAATCCCTTCAGTTCTAAAGAAATGGCCAGGACTGTTACGAGCCTGCTCGAAAAAACGGCAATCCTCTAAAAAATTGCAGTTTAATTTTCTGTGAGATCTTCCCATATGGGGGAAACTTGCAGAGCGACCCCCGAGAAGATGCAAACTTAACTATTGAGGGCTTTTTACCCAACATGAATTGCATGACCTGCATACAGCCCATTTTTATCAAATGGATCGCCTGCCTGCCGAAATCCCGTTGTTAACGGGATCCGGATATGAGCGAATTGAAAATTGCTTTTCCCAGTATCTGGTCGTCCGTATCTCCGGCATGTTCCCAATACATGGCCCCCAACAGCTTATTTTCCCGTATAAAATTTCCTTTTATCGCAATGGATTCAGGCGACTCAAAGGAGCATACAAATTCGCCCGCAGCGTTCACCAGGTAAGGCACAAGGGCTACCGGATCCCATTTGCGCTCGAAGCCCTCCAGCTTTATTAAATCCCGGTAATGTACAAACCCCTTAATATCGGTTTTGTTTCCCCGGCCATAAAAAGGGATCCCCAGTACCAGCTTGGTCGATGGCATGCCGGCTCGATTGTGTGCTTTCACCGCTTCGTACCCCGATCCCCAGCCGGTCATTTCAGATTGATAGAGCGCGGCATGATGTTTCGGCGGCCCTCCGGCGTCGTAGGCCATTATATTTACAAAATCCACCTGCTTTTTGATGGCCGCAAAATCGATATACTGCCCACTGATTACCGAAGCCAGCGTCAGCAATTTTTTTTTCCCTATCGACTTACGGATATCCTTCATCAGCCAGGTAAAGTTTCGGGTATCATCCGGCGAAGCTGAAATACCACCGGCTTTACTGGTTGGGTACTCCCAATCGATATCGATACCATCGAGGTTGAATTCCTTTACAATACGGGCGCAGTCTCCGGCAAATTTTTTCCGGTTGTCTTTATTGGCAGCCATTTCACTAAACCGCCCGCTTCCCCAGCCCCCTATGGAAAGTAAAATTTTTAATCCGGTATGGGTGGCTTTGAGTGAAACGATCTCCTTTAACCGTCCTTCATTATCGATCTTAACCCCATCGAAGGTCTCATTCACATGTCCGAACGCATAGTTGATATGCGTCACATACCTGGGGTTCGGGATCGCCGTCGTCCATGAAGTAACATAGGCAACTATTATTTTTTTACTTTTCCTGTCAT
>Ga0222424_100751_pt1 | contig 11919 bp, 11 predicted proteins | sample 2B2ome_FD_182468 | JGI IMG/M metagenome (GOLD analysis project Ga0222424, IMG submission 182468) | Enriched microbial communities from leaf-cutter ant dump, University of Wisconsin, Madison, United States - 2B200A (version 2) | ecosystem: Environmental > Terrestrial > Nest > Insects nest > Nest...
CTGGTGCTTTCGCCGTTTTAGGAATAGGCACCACAAGGTAGAACGAGGACGCAGCGAAAGCAGGTGCTGCAGCGGCACCGAGAAGCGCAGCTGCGCTAGCAATAGAGAGAAGTGTTTTCTTGAACATAGAGCAAACCTTCGAACAGTAGGTTCAAAGGTATAGCTCCGGCGACTACCCATGAGCCGCCTTCAAAAGCGCGACGACATACCGCCTGGCTACTTCTTCTCGAGAACAGCGGAGTCGATTTTCGTATCGATATCCACGGACTTGATCCCAATCGCCTTCATGCATTGCAAAAAGAACACGAAGGAGAATTTGCCGCGTGCGATCTTGTTGGATAGGTTGGCTTCACTTTCTTCAATGCCGAGCGCAGCCAGTCGGACAACAAGAGTCTTGTATCCGACGCCCGTGCGAGCAAGCTCCGCCCTGAGAATACGGCGGGCCTCAACTTCCCAAGTAAGCATTGATGTAGGCGACTAGAAGAAACCCTAGTCATTCTACAGCTCACTCTTATGGTGAGAAAGCATCCCTACAGTTGCCAACATCATACAAATGATGTATTTTCATCGTAAATGATGATTTATATTCTATAAGGATTATTTTTCAATATACGTGATTATTACTTTTCTTATAGCAGTTAATGATGCTTAGCTGGCCCACAGATTTTCTTATACACGCTGGCTCGCATTGAGCGTATGGAATGAGGAGGCCAGTATGTCTCGGATTAAGTGGACCGAGAAGAAAATCGCAGAACGCCAAAAGGCGGGATACGGGGAAGGCTCGGGATCAGCTTACATCCCCTGGCTCGAAGTGTTCGATCTCAGCAGCACCGGGCGCTCTCGTCGCGTCTGGAGCTCCAAGACCGGTCGCGCCCATCACCTCTTCTCCGATGTCGAACATGACATCTTCATCGCTGCCGAGTGGTCACGCCCCGTGATTGATATCCGCGAGCAATATCCACTCGATCGGGAGATCACGCAAACGGTCGCCCACGACCTCAAGCTCCGCCACCCTCACTACCCTGGCACCCAGGTGCCGACTGTGATGACCGTTGATTTCCTATTGACGGTTCGCACTGCCAACGGGGAAGACTACATTGCACTAAATGCCAAGCGAGACGAAGAGGCGGAAGACGAAACATCGATGGGAAAGCTGGAAATTCAGCGCAGCTACTTCCAAGAATTGGGGATCGCCCACCACCTCATCTACCACTCTCGCATCCCCAAACAGAAGATCGCCAACATTTACTGGATTAGAGACGCACAACTCAAAACTGGCGAAATCGAGCCGCACGCGGGATTCTATGACCAGCTCAAAAGCCGCATGGCGGGCGAACTGGCTTCATATGACGCGTCGGATGCCACCCCGCTGACTGCATACTGCACCTCCTTCGATGCGCGATACGGCGTCGAGCCAGGTACCGGTCTTAGAGTCGCACGCATGCTCATGCAAGAACGCGCACTTCTAGCAAACCTCAACTCCCCAAGCTTGGCAAACGATCCAGTTGGATCCTTCCTGATGACATCCAGGGCTGGCCAACTACGCGCGGTAGGTGGCAAGAATGCTGTTTAGCAATGACCTTTTCATCCTGGACGGGATGCAAATGCGCCTGCTCCAGGCCAACATCACCACGAACGAAGCTTGGGTCATAGCGTTGCACCCACAGGCCTGGCCGGAGTGCCTTCCATATTCCGAGATTCGTGACCTTGAGCGCATCTCTCCGCCTGCGACGTCGATCCATGGGCACAGCCAAGCTCGCATTCGCCGATGCGAGACGGCATGGAAACGTCTCGACCCGCTTCTTTCTGCGCATGGGGCGGCGCTATTCGACCCAAAGAGCCGAAAGCACGCCATCACGGAACATGCGAGGAAGACAGGTTGCGCACCGACCACTCTCTACAAGGACCTGCGTCGCTACTGGCAAAGGGGGCAGACCAAGTATGCGTTGCTTCCGGATTACGACAAGTCTGGCCGCGCCGTGCCTGCTACCGAGAGTTCAAGCGAGGTATGCGCAATCACAGCTGGGCGAGGACGCAAAGCCAAGAGCGGCTATGACACCTACCAGGTCACCATGGCGGACAGTTCATTCTTCCGCAAAGTGATTGAAAAGGAATACCTACCAAACGCACAGATCTCGGTCCCCGCCGCATACCGATCATTGGTTGAGCAGTTCTACCGCTATGCTGACGGCAACGGCGAGCTGCACGTCAACCCCTTGGGTGCTCGGCCGAGTCTGCGCCAGTTTCGCCATTTTTTGCTCAAGGCCTACGACATTGAAGCGCGCTTGCGCGGTCGCCAGGGGAACTCAGACTTCGAAAGGGAGCATCGGAAGCGGCTTGGAACCATCATGGCAGATTGCCAGGGTGTGGGCCACTTCTATGAGATCGACGCCACCATCGCGGACATCTACCTGGTGTCAAGCGAAGACGTCACCAAGATCATCGGCAAGCCGACGCTCTACCTCATCATTGATCGTAAATCTCGGCTCATCGTCGGGTTTTACTTTGGCCTGGAGAATGCCAGTTGGAACGGAGCTATGCAGGCAATCCTCAGCATTGCTGAGGACAAGCGTGCCCTCTGTGGACGGTACGGCGTACCTTACGCGCCCGAAGACTGGCCAGCACACCAAGTATTCCCTTCTGAGTTTCTTGCTGACCGCGGAGACATGATCTCGCACGCCAGCAGCAATGTTGCCGAAGGTCTGCACGTCACCGTCACCAACCTGCCAAGCAAGCGGCCAGACTGGAAACCACTGGTCGAATGCGGCTTCCGACTGATTCACAACAGCATCCAGCCCATCGCGCCTGCATACGACCCGCCATCCAACGCCACTCGACGACGCGGAAAGCACTACGAGAAAGACGCCTGCCTCACGATGAAAGAGTTTGGCCATCTGCTACTCAACACCATCATCGCGTACAACCACAAAGAGATGCTTGGCTACGACATGAGCACCAAGGAACTCCTGGACAACGTCCGCCCAACCCCGATTGCGTTATGGAACCACGATATCCAATACCGTGCGGGCCTCCTGACACGCTACGAGGAATCCATGGTCAGGTTTGCACTGCTGCGCAAGAAAAAGGCAATCGTCACTGACAAGGGTATCGAGTTTGAAGGCTGCTTCTACAGCTTCCCCGAGGCTATCGCACAAAAATGGTTCGAGACCGCCCGCAAACGCCGATTCTCAGTGAACGTCTCCTACGACACCCGGCTTGCGGACTCGATCTATGTGCACCCCTTGGATGGAAAGCGTGAGCCCTACGTAGCAACGCTGACGGAGCGAAGCGCCAAGTACAAGGGCATGAGCTTTGATGAGATTGCGTACTACGAGTGCCTGCGTGCTGTGCTTCGCATCGAAGCCGAGCACTCTCGCCTGCAAAACAGCATTGATCTTGTCTCCACAACTCGTCCGGTCGTAGATGCCGCTCGCCAACGCCTGAAGTCAGCACCCAGGGTCTCGCGTTCAGCCCGGCGTGCCGACATCAAGGAGGTGCGCGAGACAGAACGCAAGCTCGAACGCAAGGTACTGGCCAAGATTGAGGGCGGAAAGCGCAGTGAGCCGTCCGCAGTGCATCCAACATCTCAGACGCCCAGCTCGCCTACGCCAACTGTTTCCGGCTCCCTTGCCGATCGCATTAAAGCAGCACGAGCTCGGATGCGCACATGACCGAATTCAGCCTCAATCTACATATGCACGATACCTCTCACATCGTCTCGGCGAAGTACATCCCGCAACAGATCCCCCAGTTTCGCGGCAACCCGCTGATCGAAGCGCTGCCTCCCATCATGACCGACGAGATGCTCATTGAAGCCCTTACGCTGATGCCAGATTTCGATCCAGCCCAGCGCCAGTGGTCAACCTCTGACCGATTCATGATGCTCAAGAGCTTGCAGAATTTCATGGTTCCAATGCAAAACCATGTGGAATTGAGCCAAGCCTTGGGCTCAATGATGCGAGCCGGCTACGTCGGTCGCGCACCAAGGACTGCCGGGCACTCGAAGATATCCCAGTCGATCTACGAAATGCAGCTTGCCGGCCTGGGATTCAGCCAAACGGCATCATCCCGCACGCCACAGATATCGACGTCCCTGATCGGTATTTCAGGGATGGGAAAGACAACGACCGTGAATCGATGGTGCGCGCACTTGCCCAAAGTGATCTACCACGAAGAGTTCAACCTATATCAGATCCCGTACCTGCACGTCGAAATGCCGAGCGATGGCTCATCAATCAAAGGCCTTGCTCACGGAATTCTGCAAAAGATTGATGAGCTCCTCCCTGGGGCCGACTATTACAGCCAGTATGCGTTAAAGGGGAAGGCAGGCGTCGACACGATCATGCGAAGCGTTGCCCGCCTGATGAATCTGCACCTGGTTGGCCTGCTTATCTGCGATGAAGTTCAGAACCTGGCCAACGCGACGAAAGGTGGTCAGAAGGTCATGACCGAGCTGGTTTCAGCCAGCAACACCTTGAATGTCCCGATTCTGTTCATCGGCACGAACAAGGCGTCCAAGGTCTTGGGCATTGATTTCCGGCAGTCTCGGCGCTCGAGTGGGCACGGCATCTCACCGTGGGATCGATTGCACCCAGGAACGGCAGGCTACGAAAGCGAGTGGGATGCTTTTCTCGACATCCTTTGGCAGTTTCAGTGGATACGCAACCCTACCCCGCTGGATCCCCTACTCAGCAAGCGCATGTATGACTGTAGCCAAGGCGTGATCGACCTGGCGATCAAACTGTTCGCATCGGCGCAAGCACGAGCAATGCTCAATGGATCAGAGCAATTGACCCCGGAACTCATTCTCGAGATCTTTGAGGATGAGTTCAAGTTGCTGCATCCGATGGTGGAAGCCTTGAGCCGCGACGATCTCGAAATGCTGTGCCGGTACGACGACATTGCGCCGCTAAACCTTCAGCAGCATATTGACAACGCACATCGCAAGCTGAGTCACCTGAAGTCTCCGCTTTTCAGCGTTCGGGCAACAGACAATACATTCACACCTCGTCTTGCCGCCGGCCTGACCGCAATGGGTTTCAGCGCCGAAGAATCCAGCGAGGTGGCCGAAGCAGTAGCCCAGGCGGATTCGAGCATCAACCTTGCACAAGGAGTGAAGCACGCGGTATCCGCCTTGACGGGCATCCCACCGGCAAAGAAAAAGCGTCAGGCGAAGGTCCAGGAAGAGCTCGCACCAGACAGGTTCGATGACCGGCAGGAGGACTACCGGCGAGCCATCGCACATGCTAGGTCGAGAGGAGTATCCATATTGGAGCAGCTGCAGGAGTTTGGAATGGCCCCGCTGCTCGAGGAAGTGATCGAGCTCTGACCATGCACCTCCTTCGCCCATACCCAGATGAGCTTTTAGGTAGCTTGTTGAGCCGGGCGATGAGGCAACTTGGCTTGTCGCAAAAGCGCTTGATGCAACACCTGACCGGCCGGAACATCGCCACGATTTCTACGGCAATAACGGGTCACGAAGGGATTGCGAGGGCTTTCGGGATGGATTTGGAGGAATTCGTCTATAGGCACACCTTGCTGCCCTATGCTGTTGCTTTCATGGTGCCACAGGACAAAGAACGCATCCTGACCTCGCTCTTGAGCGACAGCTCGGATCTCTGTATCGCGGCGGTCGCTCAAAACGCAACGAAGTCGACGAGCGCCCTCAGGTTCTGTGTCGCCTGCAAAGCGCAAGACCTGCGGTTATATGGGGAGACGTATTGGCGGCGATCGCATCAACTTCCTGGCGTGTTGAGGTGCGCCCTGCATGATCAACCACTACGCTTGAGCAATGTTGATATCCGTGCGAAGCGGCCGATGGTGCCACCCGACGAGGTGCAGTCGGCCAAGGCATGCAATTACGAAGTTTCACGACTTGTTCTGATGGATATTGCACGGTTCTCGGACCAGGCATTGCGGTTTGGCTTTTCGCATGGTGATTGGGTTGAGCACTACCGGGATCTTGCCGCGGGCCATGGGTACTCTTTCACCAGTGGCCAGATATTCGGGGAAGTTCTTTCGGCGGACCTCCGTGAGTTCTACGGCGACGCCTACCTGTCCGCCCTGGGTGCCAGCATCGACCTCGCTCGACGCAACCCTTGGCCGGCATTGTTGGTTCGCTCTTCAGGGGCCAACGCCACCGCGTTGAAGCACGTTTTGCTGAACATCTTCCTGCTGAACGCTCCGAGCCCATCTCGATCCCCTTCTGAGTATGAGCACCGCAAGAAAGCAAAACCCAGGGATTGGGACCTCATCCAGCGCAAGGCAATAGCGATCATGGATAAAGAGGTTGCGCGGTGCAAACGGGAGGGTCGAAGGATCACCGTCCGGGAATTGGCGAAAAAGGCAGGGATCGTATCCCTCCTACATCACTTCCGGCATGAGATTCCAATGATCTTGCTGTGGATCGAGAGGTTCAAAGCAACGCCACAGTCGGAACGCCAGACAGGAAAACGGCCTAGAACGTATCCGAAAAAATCCGGCCGATAGCTCCCGCCTAGTGTTCTGTCCCGTTAATTCATAGTCACAATAATTGATTAGGATAAGGCATTGCTGGAGATGCCGGATGCCTAACGCTTATACGCGCACGACGATGATCAGCTTGACTGAAGCCGAGCGAGCCGAGCTGACCTCGATGGCGAGGTCGCGATCGCTGCCGGCGGCTTTGGCGCTACGTGCGCGGATCGTGTTGGCCTGTGAAGGCCGGGACAGGGCGAGCACCGATGTGGCGCAAGAGCTGGGACTCAATAGAGCCACGGTGATGAAGTGGCGTGGCCGCTATGCACGAGATCGACTGCCTGGGCTGTACGACGAACTGCGTCCTGGCCGACCGCGCACGGTGGGCGATGAGCGGGTAGCCGAGTTGATCAACAAGACGCTGCATACCAAACCGGCCGATGGCGCGACGCATTGGAGCACGCGCGCGCTGGCCGGCGAAACGGGCATCAGCAAGAGCACGGTTGCGCGCTACCTGCAAGCCTTCCAGATCAAACCGCACCGGGTCGAGAGCTTCAAGCTCTCGACCGATCCGCTGTTCATCGAGAAGCTGCGTGATGTGGTGGGGCTGTATCTGAATCCGCCCGAGAATGCCCTGGTGCTGTGCGTGGACGAGAAGAGCCAGTGCCAGGCGCTCGAACGCACGCAGCCCATGCTACCGATGGGGCTGGGCTATGTCGAAGGCGTCACCCATGACTACGTGCGCCATGGAACGACTACGCTTTTTGCAGCCCTGAACGTGCTCAACGGGGAAGTGTTGGCTTGCTGCAAGCCTCGCCATCGTCATCAGGAATTCCTGGCCTTTCTGCGCGAAATCGACAAGACCGTGCCGCAAGAGCTGGACGTGCATTGTGTCGTGGACAACTATGCCAGCCACAAGCACCCGAAGGTGCGCGCATGGTTGGCTCAACGCCCACGTTGGCACATGCACTTTGTCCCGACTTATTCCAGTTGGCTCAATCAGGTCGAGCGTTTCTTCGGGATCATCACCGACAAGGCGATTCGGCGTGGCTCGTTCAAGAGCGTCAAGGAATTGATCGGAAAGATCGACAGCTTCATCAGTCAATACAACGAGAACTGCAAGCCCTTCACCTGGACCGCCACCGCCGACTCAATCCTTGAAAAACTCGCCAGACTCTGCGGACGTATTACTGGGACAGAACACTAGCCTGTCCTTGACGGACTGCCTCACAAATCCCCATCGCATGTGGGAGGAAGTTTTCTATACCTTCCTTGAAGCTCCGTGTTTGATACAGCATGTCGCTGGCCACGACGAGCATCTTGATTTGAAAGCATTACCAATGACAGTCAAAGATAAAACGAGAACGAGCATATGGAGCATAGCGATTGCAGGAATCATCATTGGCATCCTTGCCTGGATTACAGTACCGTCGCCTACCCATGCCACTCCCCCTCAATCTGACAACAAAAGCGCAGACGTAAAGACTGCTGCGCCACAAAGCGCTCCACCAGCGGTTTCCACTGCGCCTCTCAGTGCTGCCTCTGCTGTTGCCGAAGGCGAAGCTCTGGTCAACCGCGCCAAGGAAGACGAGGCGGTGGGGAAGGCCCTCTTGGAAGGCAAGTCGCCACCCAAGCAGCTGAGTGTGCCCATTACAACCGAAGAGTGGGCGAACGCTAAGAAGAGTCTGGGTTCCATCGAGAAAAGTTCCCCTGAATACTCAAAGGCTCAAGCGCTGCTCAAGGCGATGGCTACGCACGACAAAAAGAACGCCGAATTCCTGGCTGCGTACGAAGCAAAGGCAAAGATAGATAACCGCAAGAAGTTTGCTACGAGGCTGGAGCAAGCATTCCTCGATACGAGGATGAACGTTGATGTCTCGACCAGCGGAGCGCAACATACCGTACTCCGAATTGAGTACGTTCTAGCCAGCAAGGTCTCTGCAAATGATTTGGGTAAGTCCGGGATTGTCGCAGAGGCTCGGTCAGCCGGCTTTAAGAAAGTATTATTCACGGATGGGTACGACAATACCTGGACCTGGAAACTGGATTGATTCCTTGGCGCTGCATGGGTTGGTAGCCTCGCAGCCTGTGGTATCGCGTACTGCACATAAACAAGAAGGGCTGCCCGGAGGCAGCCCTTATTTCAGTCTCGGCTCATATAGCCATCGACATACTGCGAATGATGTTCACAGCAGAGAAAGCCTGAGTCTGTTTCATACTCGGCCGGATCGTCGCAATATTCGCAGCACTGGTTGCGCAATCTCTCTGCCGCCTGACAATCAGGACACATAGGCTTGTAGGAATTGAATTCATCATCTACATCTTCAAAGTCCGACTCGCCTGTCTCACAGCCGCATACGCCACACAGCGCATATTCGTGTTCGTCCTGATCATAGTGATGATCACACATGGCGAGAACCTCCTGCAAGTCGGCGGAAGAATGCTTTGGCTCGGTCTTCCTCGGATGGGAACCAATCAGGGAAGTACTTGCGGGCAAGCTCCAAATAATTGCTATCGAGAACGCTGAGAACCGCAGCGAAGGCTGGAACAATGCCACGGGGCGTCTCAAGCACCGCCATGGTGAGCGCCTGCTGAACCAGTTCGATAGTACGCTTTGCCTCGGGGTATTGCCCCTGCATCGCAATCAGTGCAGCCTGTACAGCACCGACGTAATCATCTTGTGCCAAGAGCAGACGGCCCAACGCGTCAAGTGCCTGCGGATGCTTGTTGTCATGCGCCTGGAGCAGCAGCTTGATACTCTGCTTGGTAAGGCCCTGCTGTGTGAAGCACAATAGTAAGGCCGCTAGATACTGCGAGTGGACGTGGCCGCTGCCCGCCAAGTCGACCATTTCGGCGACGACCTTGCGTGCCGCCGCGATCTCGTAGCCAGCGACGATGTCTCGCAAATGAGGTTGCCGCCAGCTTTCCATTTCAGGCACGTACAGAATGTCATCGAAGGCCGCTTTGAAACGCTCAATGACCTGCCCGCGCAGTTGATCCACCAGATCGGAATGGCTCTTGCCGAAACGCTTACGCGTGTAGCTGTCGTACTTCTGATTTTTCGAAAGCTTAGAGTCACGACCCTCAAAGTACTCGAGAGCTTTCGCACGCAGGTCTTTCACCGTCTCAATGCCGGATACCCGCAACTCGTCCACGACGAGCGAAAGTGTATCGGTCACCCAAATCGCGGCATCAAGGTTCCCTTTAAGGGATAACGCTTCGACTTCAAAGGGCGATATGGGTAGCAACCGAGGACGACGGTACTTGTCGGAAGCACGAGAACCGGAGGGCCAAGTGTTGGCTTCGGTGAAGTGTTCTTCTTTATTTAGGTACACGCGACGAACAGCATATGTGTCGCCAAGCGCGGTAAGACGGTAAGAATTTTGGTCAGGCATTGCACAATCCTATTTCTCTTTGGTTCTGGAATGCCGGCCACACCACACCCCTTCCCCAAAAATTAAGGAAATGAGCAAAACTCAACCACTACATCAGCTCACTACTGAGTTACCGCTACCAATGTTTCCCTCGATCAAATCACGTGGCCGAAAGTTGTCGAGAGACCAGAAGGCTTTAGTCTGGGGGCATCAATCTATCAGATACCTTAAGTGTAGTCAATCACTCTCACCACAGAGTCGCCGCTCCGGTGGAGGCGACTCTGTGGTGGAGGCGACTCTGTGGTGGTTGAGGTCGATTTTTTCGTCTAAGGTTCCAAGGATATGGGCAATAGCATTACGCTGCTGGCAGATAGTACTTGTCGTGCCGGTTGATGTACTTGGTGCGACCCACGGCCTTCTCGCGATGACATCCAGCACGATGTCCAGCATCCGGCTGCGGATGGCCTTGGCACGGTCACTCTCGGCGACCAGCATGGCAAGGTTGAGCAGCGCCCTGAAGCTGCATTGAGGGCACGATAGCCGTTGGCCTCCAGTTCATCACCGCGGCCCCCTGGTTAAGTCGGAGCGACCGCCCGACAAACGGCCTCGAACGTACCCCTCCAAAAAAAGATAGCCGAAGGCCCGTCATGGGCCTGGCGTTTTTCCTATACGGACTCCTACTACGGGAGTCGTATATGGAATGGGCACTCGGTGTTTCTCTGGACACCAGCAGTATTGAGGTTTTTACGTCGAACGAAGGCATTGATCTCAGGCGCATCGAGGATGTCGCTAGCGCGCGACTACAAGCTCGACACACAACAAAGCCTTATCGCGTCCTGTACGAAGGCAGCCTGTCCTCGTGGACCCTGTCGGATCCCGGTGAATACCTTGCTGGAGTAGGTATTGTGCTGCCCGAAGGATGCCTGAATCACCACGAAGTCTTCAAGTTCACCGGGAACGACGGCCTGACTATGCATGTACCGGCCCTTGTGCTGATGCAGGCCTTCTTCAAGCCCAGCCGGCTATTGTTTCCAGCTGCCTTCACGATGGCGGGCCCAGACCTCTTCGCTTACGTGGACTACGGCGAAACACCTCCTACCGTCGTCGTCGACAATCTAGCGTACACAAGGCACATTTCCCGCTGCAGGGAGAGCGCGGCGCCTAACAAACCCGTGGAATGGCTTCAGCTCTCAAAATCAGCTAGGAAGGCAATGCACAGTGCCTACCTAGCCGCTTCAGCTGGGGCACTACGACTACATCTTCCGCTTGGTGATTTTCGCATTGCCTTGCATGGACCAAGGGCTGGCAATCAGATATTTGTGACGTCTGCGACGTTGATCAGGATGACCATACCAGCCGAGGACAGCGTCACAGGAATGAGCGAGACGATGATCTTTCATTCGATGGCGGATCCGCAGCGAAAAACCAAGGCTTCGGTAGGAGGCCTCAAGATTCCTTTGCATTCGGACGGAGCCTCATCGGTCACCGATCAGGAATGGCAGTTGATCGAGCCAATCCTGACTCCAAAACGCAAAACCCAGAGTGTCATTCATTCTCGCAGGGAGCTATTGGACGCGATCCTCTTGAAGCTGTCCTCAGGTCTCTGGTGGGCGAAAGTGCCTACCAGAGGATTCAAGACAACAGACCTGAGTTGGACATTCCGATGCTGGCAAACAGAGGGGCTATTTGATCAGGTGTTGGACGTGTTGAGGGCTACACGGCCCGACGGCCCACACGTGGAGTCCGTGGCTAGAAGAGGAAGAGAACGTATTAGAGGTGACGAAAGGGCCTGATTTCCAACGGATACTCGCAGAAATGCCAGAGCAGTTTGCTGCGCCTAGATGGTTCGAGCGAAACGCCATCTGTCGGGCTGAAGAAAGCCGAGACCGCAACCCCCAGGCTGGTTAAATCATCTCAGGTCCTTGGAGCTATACCTTTTACTGCCATTCAAAAGGTATGCTCATGTTCAAGAAAACACTTCTCTCTATTGCTAGCGCAGCTGCGCTTCTCGGTGCCGCTGCAGCACCTGCTTTCGCTGCGTCCTCGTTCTACCTTGTGGTGCCTATTCCTAAAACGGCGAAAGCACCAG
>Ga0222424_100752_pt1 | contig 11900 bp, 8 predicted proteins | sample 2B2ome_FD_182468 | JGI IMG/M metagenome (GOLD analysis project Ga0222424, IMG submission 182468) | Enriched microbial communities from leaf-cutter ant dump, University of Wisconsin, Madison, United States - 2B200A (version 2) | ecosystem: Environmental > Terrestrial > Nest > Insects nest > Nest...
GGTTCGTCGGGCGCCATCCTGTCGTACATCATGTGCAAGGCCATGAACCGTTCGCTGCTGAACGTGCTCTTCGGCGGCTTCGGCACGGCCGCTGGCGTGTCCGCGGGTGGCGATGACGGCAAGGAAAAGAACTACAAGTCCGGCTCGGCTGAAGATGCCGCCTTCATGATGGCCAACGCCGACTCCGTGGTGATCGTGCCGGGCTACGGCCTGGCCCAGGCCCGCGCCCAGAACGCCGTCAAGGAACTGGCCACCGTGCTCAAGGAGCAGGGTGTCACCGTGCGCTACGCCATCCACCCGGTGGCCGGCCGCATGCCGGGCCACATGAACGTGCTGCTGGCCGAGGCCGACGTGCCTTACGAGGACGTCTGCGAAATGGACGAGATCAACAGCGACTTCGCGTCCACCGACGTGGTGCTGGTGGTCGGCGCCAACGACGTGGTCAACCCGGCCGCCAAGGACGATCCGGGCTCGCCCATCTACGGCATGCCCATCCTCGAGGCCAACCGCGCCCGCACCGTGCTGGTGATCAAGCGCTCGATGTCCACCGGTTACGCCGGTCTCGACAACGACCTGTTCTACCTCGACAAGACCATGATGGTCTTCGGCGACGCCAAGAAGGTGCTGGAAGACATGGTCAAGGGTGTGACTGGCGGCGGCCACTGATCGGATAACGCTGTCAACCCCCCTGAAAGGGTATTGGACGAAAGTCCAATACCCTTTATTTTTTGCAGGTTCTCAGGAAAGGATCACCACCATGAAAAAGACCCTCGCAGTTTCCATGCTGACCATCGCCATGGCTGTTCCCGCCCACGCTGAAGAGGCGGCCGGAACAGGTGGTGGCTTCTTCGGCAGTCTGCTCGGTGCGGCGGCCAACATCGCGGCCCAGCGCGCCGGCCTGCCGACCAACAGTGCGACCGCGCAGCAGGCCGCCGCGCTGGCGCAGGCCGCGTCCGCCGGCAACGCGCAGCAGGGCAACCTGGCCGCGATGGCCGCTCAGCTCGCCGCATCCCAGGGCTTCCTGTCCCCGGCCCAGCAGCAGATGCTGATCCAGCAGGGTCTGACGGCCCAGCAGGTGCAGGCGCTGGCGAATGGTTCCGCCGCCGTGAACGCCAATGCCTATGCCGGCCTGGGCAATGACCCTGCCACCATCCAGAAGAATCTGGCGCTGACCCTGGCGGCCCAGGCCAAGGCCCAGGGCCAGACCCTGACGCCGGCCCAGCAGAAGGCGCTGGTGAAGGCCATGAGCGAGGCCGCCGCCAATGCCAACGGGCAGGCGCCGGCGCTGACGGTCGCCCAGCAGCAGCTGCTGATCAAGCAGGGCATGACGGCGCAGCAGGTGCAGGCGCTGTCCCAGCTGCAGGGCCTGAACCTGGCGCAGGTGCAGGCCCTGGCCCAGGCCCAGGTCAACTCGCTGACGCCGGCGCAGCGTGCGCAGTACGAGGCTGCCCAGGCCCAGGCCATCGCCCAGGCCCAGGCTCAGCTGCAGACGCAGCAGGCCGCTCAGGGCCCCTGCCAGCCGGCCGCCCAGTCCAAGACGGGTGGTCTCGGTGGCATGTTCGGCAAGATGGCGGGCGGCATGCTCAAGTCCGGCCTGATTCCGGGCGTGAGCGCTGAAACCGCCAGTGCCGCCGCGTCGCTGGCCGAGAACGCCGGCGCCATGGCGGACTGCGTGCCAGCCAAGTAAGCGTCTCGGTGGCAGTCACGACGGGCTGGCAGCGTAAGCTGCCGGCCCGTTGTCATTTCAGGCGGAAGCCCGGGCGAAGGATCTGGGCGGACGACGCAGCAGCATGGACAGTCCCGTGCTGACGGCGAGCAGCCCCATGCTCGCGGTGACGGTCACCAGCGAACCGTAGCCGGCGCAGTTGAGGCCGCTGCTCTCGCATTGTCCGGGTGGCGCCGTGATGGGCTCGTCCGAGTAGATGCAGGTGATGTGGAACGGCTTGCCTGGCTCTTCAGGATAGCCGTGATGCTTGCGCAGGCGTTTGCGCAGGCGGGCCAGCAGCGGATCCTGCTCGGTGCGCGCGAGATCCTCGACGGCCAGCCGGCCCGGGTCGGTCTTGCCGCCGGCGGCGCCGCAGACCACAAGCACGTTGCGATGCCGGCGGGCGTGCAGCGCCAGGGTGAGCTTGGCCCTGGCGTCATCGCAGCAGTCGAAGATCATGTCCGGCTGCGGGTCGAGCAGCCCGGCCGCGTTCTCGCGGGTCAGATAGTCATCTACCACGGTCACGCGGGCGCGGGGATTGATGCCGCGTATGCGCTCGGCCAGCACCTCGGCCTTGCCACGGCCGAAATTCTCCGTGAGCGCCTGCAGCTGCCGGTTCACGTTCGATGCCACCACGACATCCATGTCCACCAGCGTGATCCGGCCGACACCGCTGCGCGCCAGCGCCTCGGCCGTCCAGGAGCCGACGCCGCCGACCCCGACCACGAAGGCGTGCGCGGCCTGGAAGCGGGCGAGGGCGGCCGCACCGTGGACGCGGGCGACACCGGTGAAGCGGCGTTCGTGCTCGTCGTCGTGCTCTGCGGGCGTGATGGTCTGGAGGGGCATGGCGGCGCTCTCGCGGCGGGGCGTGGGAACCCGCGCATTATACGCGCGGGCTCCCGGTTCGGCGCGGGTCTCAGGCCGCGTCGTCGGTGTGGCGTGTCTCGGCGACCGGCGGCGCCATCAGCAGGTACATGACGGGCGTGACCAGGCGCGCCAGCAGGGTGGACGAGACCAGTCCGCCGATGATGACCCAGGCCAGCGGCGCGTACAGCGGCGAGCCCTGCAGCGCCAGCGGCATGAGGCCGCCGATGGCGGTCAGCGAGGTCAGCAGGATGGGCAGGAAGCGGATCTCGCCGGCCTCCTGTATGGCCTCCAGCAGCGAGCGTCCCTGCTGGCGCAGCTGGTTGGTGAAGTCGACCAGCAGGATGGAGTTCTTGATCTCGATGCCGATGAGCGCGATGAAGCCGATCATGGCCGTGAACGAGATCGACAGCCCCGCCAGGAACAGGGAGATGAGCCCGCCCATGATGCCGAGCGGAATCACCCCGGCCACGATGGCCGTGCTCTTGAAGCTGCCGAACTCCAGGATGAGCACGGCGAGTATGCCGAACACGGCGACCAGCGCCGCCGTCTCGATGCCGCCGAAGCTCTCCTGACGCGCCTCGACCTGGCCGGCGACCTGGTAGGTGTAGCCATCCGGCCACCGCATCTGGTCCAGCCGCCGGGTCAGGTCGGTGGTCACCTGCTCGGTGTTGAAGCCATCCTGGGCATAGGCGGTGACGGTGACCGCGCGCTGGCGCTGGTAGCGCGGGATCTTGCTCGGCGCCGACACGAAGGCCGGCGTGGCGAGCTGGCTGAGCGGAATGGCGGCGCCGGCGGCCGTGCTCAGGTGGATGCGGTCCAGGTTATCCAGCCGCGCGTGCCCGTCCGCCAGGGGCAGGCGCAGGCGGATGTCGAACTCGTCGCCATCGGCCTCGCGGAACTTGCCCACGCTTTCCCCGGCGATGGCCAGGCGCGCGGTGCGGTCGACCTCCTGCGAGCTGATGCCGTACAGCGAGGCCTTGGTGGTGTCTATGCCGAGGTCGATGTCGGTGCGCAGCAGGCGCACCGGATTGACCACGTCGCGGGTGCCGGCCTGCTGATGCATCACGCCCTCGACCTGCAGGGCGAGCTGGCGCAGCTGGTCGATCTCGGGACCGATGATGCGGATGGCGATGGGTGCGTCGATGGGCGGGCCGTTCTCGAACGGCTTGACGATGATGCGCGCGCCCGGGTAATCGCTGAACTCGCGGCGCAGGCGCTGGTAGAAGGCGGGCGTCTTCTCGCTGTCGTATTCATGCAGCTGCACGAACAGGTCGCCGATATTGGCGCGGGTCTCGCGCTGAAACACGTTGTAGAAGATGCGCGGATTGCCGCGCCCGGCATTGGCGAACACGGCCTGCACCTCGGGCGCCTTGAGCAGGGCCTGCTCGACATGGCGCACGGCGCGGTCGGTCTCTTCCAGCGAGCTGCCATCCGGTGTCTCCACGCTGACCATGAACTGCGGCACGTCGGCGTTGGGGAACAGGCTGACGCCGAGCTGGGGCACCAGCAGCAGCGTGCCGGCGAAGGCCGCGCCGGCCAGGCCCAGGGTCTTGCGCGGATGGGTCAGCGCCCAGTGCAGCAGCGGGCGGTAGACGGTGTGGATGCCGCGCATCACGGCCTGCAGCAGCTTGTTGCCCTCCGGCTCCTCGTGCGGCGACAGCCAGCGGCTGGCGAGGAAGGGGATGATGGTGAAGGAGACCAGCAGCGAGGCCAGCACGGTGTAGGCCACGGCCGCCGGCAGCGAGCGGATGAACTTGCCGGCGCCCTCGGGCAGGAAGAACAGCGGCAGGAAGGCCAGCAGCAGGGTGGCGGTGCAGCCGAGCACGGCCAGGTAGATCTGGCGGGTGGCCTTGATCGCCGCCTGCACGCGGCTGTGGCCCTGGCGCAGGAAGCGCGAGATGTTCTCGACCACGACGATGGAGTCGTCCACCAGCAGGCCGAGCGCGAGCACGAAGCCGGCGATGGAGAGCTGGTTGAGCGAGAAGCCGCTGAAATAGAGCATGGCCATGCCCATGGACATGGACAGCGGTATCGACACCATGACCACGCTGGCGGCGCGCAGGCCCAGCGGCAGCAGGGTCAACAGCACCAGGCCGATGGCGATGGCGAAGTCGGTGGCGAGGCGGCCCAGGCGGGCGTCGACGTTGCGCGACTGGTCGAAGCCGATCTCCAGCCGGTAGTCTGGCGACAGGGTCCGCCGGAAGGCCTCGACCTCCTTCATCAGGCCGTCGTGCACCGTGAAGATGTTCTGGTTGTCCTTCATGTTGGCGGTGATGAACAGCGCCTGGCGTCCCTGATAGCGCGTGCGGTGGGTCTCCTCGGCGTAGTCCCAGCGGATGTCGGCGACTTCCTTCAGGCGCAGCACGCGCGAGCCGGTGCTGGCGATCACGGTGTCGCCGATCTCGTCCAGGTTCCTGTAGCTGCCGGTGGTGCGGATGTTGAAGCGGCGTGTGCCGGCCTCGACGGCGCCACCGGGGATGTTGGTGTTCTCGCCCTGCAGGATCTGCGCGACGCGGCTGACCGGCACCTGGTACTGCGCCAGCCGGGCCAGGTCCAGCGAGACCTGCACCTCGGCCTCGGGCAGGCCCCAGAGTTCGACATCACGCACGCCCTTGACCTGTTCGAGGCGGTCCTGCAGGTTCTCGGCCAGCTCGCGCATGGCGCGCGGCGAACCGTTGGGACCGACCAGCGCCATCTGGATGACATTGACCAGGCCGGGGCTGGCCTTGTTGATCTCCAGCGAGCGCAGGTCGGCGGGCAGCTGCGAGCGCACGGCATTGATCTCGCGCAGCGCCTCGTCGTACTTCTTTTCCGGGTCCTTGCTCCAGTCGAACTCGACACTGATCACGGACAGGCCGTCTTCGCTGGTGCTGAGTATCTTCTTGATGTCGTCGATGCGGTTGATGGCGTCTTCGATGGGGTCCGTGACCAGCTTTTCCATGTCCTCCGGGTCGGCGCCAGGGTAGACGGCGACCACGGTCACCACCGGAATGGGGAAGGTCGGGTCCTCGCCGCGCGGTATGTTCTGCCAGGTGTGCCAGCCCAGCGCGGCGAGCAGGGCGAACATGACCAGGGTGAACTGGAAGTTGCGTACCGAGAAGGCTGCCAGGCGCATGACGGCGGCCTCAGCGCAGGATGCGCACGGGCATGCCGGCGTTCAGCCAGGCCGCGCCCTCGCTGACCACGCGCTCGCCCGGCCGCAGGCCGGACAGTATCTCGACATGATCGCCCTGGATGCGTCCGACGCTGACCTGACGCGCTTCGGCCTTGTCGTCCCGGCCGATCACATAGAGGGTGGCGTTGTTGCCCCGGCCTTCGAGGATGGCGCCCAGCGGCACGGTGAGATGCTGGCCGTCGCTCTGGCGCGGGCTGATGGTGGCCTCGCCGACCTGTCCGGCGATGTAGCGGATGCCCGGCAGGGCGGGGAGGTCGAGGCGGGCGGTGACGGTGCCGGTGCGCGGATCGCTGGCGGCGCCGAGTTCGCGCACCGTGGCGCGGATGACCTGGCCCGGATAGGCGTTCAGGCGTATCTCGGCGCTGTCGCCGACCCGTGCCCGGGTTGCGGCCTTGTCGTTGAGCCCGACCCGCAGCACCCAACCGAGGTCGTCGCGGCTGACGATGAGCACGGGCGCGCCCGGCGCGGCCACTTCCCTGGGTTCGGCCAGCCGCTGCAGCACCACGCCGTCGCCGGGCGCGGTGATGACGGCGTGCTGGCGATTGAAGCTGGCGGTGGCCAGCGCGGCTTCGGCCAGCGTGACCTGGGTGCGGGCATCCTGCACTTCGCTGGCGGCGATGACCTCCTGCTGCAGCAGGCGTTCGGCGCGGGCGAGGTCTCGCCGCGCCTTGGCCAGGCTGGCGCCGGCCTGGCTGGCCTGCGCGTCGAGCTCGGTCCGGTCCAGCGTGGCCAGCACCTGTCCGCGCTTCACCCGGGCGCCGGCGTCTACCTGCACGCTGCTGATGACGCCGCCGGTCTTGAAGCCCAGGCGGGTCTCTTCGCGGCTGCCGACCAGGCCGGTGGCGAGTATGCTGTCGTCCTGGCTGGCCGTGCCGGCGCTGATGACGCGCACGGGCTGCGCCTGCGCCTTTTCCGGAGGCTCCGGCGTCGAGCAGGCGGACAGCAGCAGGATCAGACAGGCGGCGGGCAGCGCGTACGGCAGGCGGGGACGGACTGTGGGCATGGTTTCGACTCTGTGCCGCCGGCAACCCGGCATCATGTCGAGAAGGTAACATACTCCTCAGTATGTTTTGCTGTTTCCGGCCGGCTCAGTTTGGCGGCCAGGGGCAGGACAGGATGAAGGGGTCGAAGAGCTGGCCCAGGTACAGCCGGTCGCCTGCGACCAGGGCGCTGCTCACGGCGTTGGCGTAGCGTCCGTTGTCCTGGAAGATGATGCGGCTGGACTGGCTTTGCGGATCCACCTCGTAGACGATCGTGCGCGCGTGCGAGGGCTGGTGCTGCCAGTGCATGGCCAGCCCGAACATGGTGGGGTAGGCGGTGGCGAGCAGGTGTCCGCCCGGGGTGAAGCTGAGCCCGTCGAGCAGCGACAGGCTGGTGACCTGGGTGCCCTGTCCGAGCGTGCCATCGGGCCGGCGCGTGTAACGCATCATGCCTTCGCCCACGGTCTGCGACACCCACACGGTGCGGTCCTGCATGAGGATGCCGTTGGCGATGGCCAGCTCGTCTGCCGCGATCTTCCAGCCTGTGCCGGCGCGGTAGACGACCACGTTCGCCTTCCGCTGCAGCAGCACCCACTCGATGATGGTGGTGCCGTCCTTGCGTTCGTTGGTGACGTAGATGTCGCCATTGTCGGCGACGGCGACATCGTTGGGCGAGCTCAGCAGCGGCGAGGTGAGCTGCTGCTGGAAGCGCAGGGTGTCGCCCTGCACCTCGTAGATCATCAGGGCGTGCTTGTCGCTGTGCAGCTCGCGGTCATGGCTGATCACGTACAGCCACCAGCGCCCGTTGCGGTTGACCAGGTCCATGCCGTGCGGACGCAGCCGGAAGCCATCCGGTTCGCCGACGCGGGTCATCACGATCATCTGGTTGCTGGACGGCGTGTAGGCGTAGATGTCGCCGGTGCGCGAGAAGTGGCGCCGGTCATGGCTGGAAATCAGCAGGCGCATCGGCGGGCCGGGCTGGACGACCATGTCGTCGGGTCCGGGGCCGGTGCTGATGTGCTGGCAGTCGCTGCCGTCCATGGGCGCGGCGGCGGCCATGGCTGGTGACAGGGTCAGCAGCAGGCCGAGGACAAGCAGGCGCGTCAGTCGTTCGGGCACGGTCGGTTCCGGAGCAGGCGGCTTGCCGGGCAAGCCTGGATACCGCTCCAAGTTACTGACCGGGGGCTGACTTTTCCAGAGCTTGCAGACGAGCGGTCTTGAGCTGGATCAGCCGTTCGGCGTCGGCGCCCTGCGCCTCGAGATCGCTGATGCGCGAGCGCATGTCGGTGTTTTCCGCGGTCAGCGCGTCCACCGACTCCTGTGTCAGGGTCAGCTTCTCGGCATCGCTGGCGCCGGCCGGCACAGGCAGCGCGTCGGCCGCCGCCGTCTGGCGGGCGGCCTGCTCCGACTGCCACCAGAACGAGGCGGCGGCGACCACGGCGATCAGGGCCAGCAGGGCCAGTGCGCGTCGTGACATGTCAGCTCACCAGGCCAGCGCGCCACCGGTCTGATACTCGGTGACGCGGGTTTCGAAGAAGTTCTTTTCCTTGCGCAGGTCCATGATCTCGGACATCCACGGGAAGGGGTTCTTCACGCCGGGGAACTGCTCCGGCAGGCCGAGCTGCACCAGGCGGCGGTTGGCGATGAACTGCAGGTACTCCTCCATCATGGCCGCGTTCATGCCGAGCACGCCGCGCGGCATGGTGTCGCGCGCGTATTCGACTTCGAGCTGCGTGCCTTCGAGGATCATCTGCGTCACTTCCTGCTGGAAGGCCTTGGTCCACAGCTGCGGGTTCTCGATCTTGATCTGGTTGATCACGTCGATGCCGAAGTTCACGTGCATGGACTCGTCGCGCAGGATGTACTGGAACTGCTCGGCGACGCCGGTCATCTTGTTGCGGCGGCCCATGGACAGGATCTGGGTGAAGCCGCAGTAGAAGAACATGCCTTCGAGCACGCAGTAGAAGCCGATGAGGTTGCGCAGCAGGCGCTGGTCGTCCTCCGGCGTGCCGGTCTTGAAGGTCGGGTCGCTCAGGCTCTGCGTGTACTTCAGGCCCCAGGCGGCCTTGCGGGCGACGCTGGGGACTTCGCGGTACATGTTGAACACCTCGCCCTCGTCGATGCCCAGCGACTGGATGCAGTACTGGTAGGCGTGGGTGTGGATGGCTTCTTCAAACGCCTGGCGCAGCAGGTACTGGCGGCATTCCGGGTTGGTGATGTGGCGGTACAGCGCGAGCACCAGATTGTTCGCCACCAGCGAGTCGGCGGTGGAGAAGAAGCCCAGCGAACGCATGACGATCAGGCGCTCGTCGGGCGTAAGCTGGCCGTCGTTGGCCTTCCACATGGACACGTCCTTGGACATGTTCACTTCCTGCGGCATCCAGTGGTTGGCGCAGCCGTCGAGGTACTTCTGCCAAGCCCATTCGTACTTGAACGGCACGAGCTGGTTGAGGTCGGCGCGGCAGTTGATCATGCGCTTGTCGTCGACCTGGACGCGTGCTGCGCCCATTTCCAGCTCTTCCAGACCGGGCGCCACGTCGAGGCTGGCCAGGGCGGCGGCGGCGCGCTCGTGCGCCGAGCCTTCCTCGGCCACGCGCGCATCCGCGCTCACACGCTGGATGGCGGCGTCGACAATGGCAGCAGGGGCCTCAAGTCCACGAACGGCAGGTCCGGCTGCTGGTTCCTGAACAGGTACCACTGCTGGTGCCGGCGCAGCTGCTGCGAGCGGAGCTGCCGGCGCAGTTCCTGCCGGCGCAGACGGTGCTTTCGGGGTGGGCTTGTCATCCGCATTGAAGTCGTCCCAGCTGATCATGTCTTTTCTCTCCCGACCCGCCGCTTACTGGCAGGCCTCGCAATCCGGATTGTCGATGGAGCAGGCCTTCGGAATCGGCGCGGCCTCCATCATTTCCTCGATCTGGGCCTTGACCGCGTTCAGCGCGCCGTCGGAGACGGTCGACTTCTCGGCGGCGGTGGCACCCATGGCGCGGAGGTAGTAGGTGGTCTTGAGGCCACGGTACCACGCCATGCGGTAAGTGATGTCCAGCTTCTTGCCCGAGGCCTCGGCGATGTAGAGGTTGAGCGACTGCGCCTGGTCGATCCACTTCTGGCGACGCGCGGCCGAATCCACCAGCCAGCGCGGCTCGATCTCGAACGCGGTGGCGTAGACGGCCTTCATGTCGGCTGGGATGCGGTCCAGCTTCTGCACCGAGCCTTCGTAGTACTTGAGGTCGTTGACCATGACCGCGTCCCACAGGCCGCGGTCCTTGAGCTCGTGCACCAGGTAGGGGTTGACCACGGTGAACTCGCCGGACAGGTTCGATTTCACGTACAGGTTCTGGTAGGTCGGCTCGATCGACTGCGACACGCCGCAGATGTTCGAGATGGTCGCGGTCGGGGCGATGGCCATGACGTTGGAGTTGCGCATGCCGACGGTCTTGACCTGCTCGCGCAGGGTCGCCCAGTCCAGGGTCTGGCTGAAGTCGACCTCGACGTACTGCGGACCGCGGTGCTCGGCGATCGCCCACAGCGAGTCGATCGGCAGGATGCCGCGGCTCCACAGCGAACCTTCGAAGCTCTCGTAGCGGCCGCGTTCGGCGGCCAGCTCGCTGGAGGCCTCGATGGCGTAGTAGCTGATGGCTTCCATGGAGCGGTCGGCGAAGGCCACGGCGTCATTGCTGGCGTAGGCCAGCTTCTGCACATACAGGGCGTCCTGGAAGCCCATGATGCCGAGACCGACCGGGCGGTGGCGCAGGTTGGAGGTCTCGGCCGCCTTGACTGCGTAGTAGTTGATGTCGATGACGTTGTCGAGCATGCGCACGGCGGTGCGCACGGTGCGGCGCAGCTTGTCCTGGTCGAGGCCGGCTTCGGTGACATGGTTGACCATGTTGATGGAGCCCAGGTTGCAGACGGCGATCTCGTCCTTGCTGGTGTTCAGCGTGATCTCGGTGCACAGGTTGGAGGAGTGCACGACACCGACATGCTGCTGCGGCGAGCGCAGGTTGCAGACGTCCTTGAAGGTGATCCAGGGGTGGCCGGTCTCGAACAGCATCGAGAGCATCTTGCGCCACAGGTCCTGGGCCTGCACGCGCTTGTACAGGCGCATCTCGCCACGGTCGCACATCTGTTCGTATTCGGTGTAGCGCTGCTCGAAGGCGCGGCCGTAGAGGTCGTGCAGGTCGGGCACGTCGGACGGCGAGAACAGGGTCCACTGGCCGTTGTCGAAGACGCGCTTCATGAACAGGTCGGGCACCCAGTTGGCGGTGTTCATGTCGTGCGTGCGGCGGCGGTCGTCGCCGGTGTTCTTGCGCAGCTCGACGAACTCCTCGATGTCGAGGTGCCAGGTTTCCAGGTAGGCGCAGACCGCGCCCTTGCGCTTGCCGCCCTGGTTGACCGCGACGGCGGTGTCGTTGGCGACCTTGAGGAAGGGCACCACGCCCTGCGACTTGCCGTTGGTGCCCTTGATGTAGGCGCCCAGCGCGCGCACCGGGGTCCAGTCGTTGCCGAGGCCGCCGGCCCACTTGGACAGCATGGCGTTGTCCTGGATGGAGCCGTAGATGCCGAACAGGTCGTCCGGCACCGTGGTCAGGTAGCACGACGACAGCTGCGGACGCAGGGTGCCGGCGTTGAACAGGGTCGGCGTCGAAGCCATGTAGTCGAAGGTCGACATCAGGTCGTAGAACTCGATGGCGCGGGCTTCGCGGTCACCGTTCTCGCGCAGGGCCAGGCCCATGGCGACGCGCATGAAGAACACCTGCGGCAGCTCGAAGCGGATGTCGTTGCTGTGCAGGAAGTAGCGGTCGTAGAGGGTCTGCAGGCCGAGGTAGGTGAACTGGAAGTCGCGTTCCGGCTTGAGCGCGGCGCCCAGGCGGGCGAGGTCGTAGCCCTTGAGCGCCGGGTCCAGCAGCTCCAGTTCGACGCCGCGCTCGATGTAGACCGGCAGCGCCTGCGGGTAGCGCTGGGACATGTCGCCCTGGGTGGCGCTCTCGGCGATGCCGAGGAAGCCCAGCGCCTCGGCGCGCAGGTGATCCATGAGCAGGCGCGAGGTGACGTAGGTGTAGTTCGGCTCCTGCTCGATGAGCACGCGCGCGCACATGACCAGCACGTTGTTGATGTCGGCCTCGCGGGCGCCGTCGTAGAGGTTGCGCAGGGTGTCCTCGACGATGGCGGTCGGCTC
>Ga0222424_100754_pt1 | contig 11855 bp, 9 predicted proteins | sample 2B2ome_FD_182468 | JGI IMG/M metagenome (GOLD analysis project Ga0222424, IMG submission 182468) | Enriched microbial communities from leaf-cutter ant dump, University of Wisconsin, Madison, United States - 2B200A (version 2) | ecosystem: Environmental > Terrestrial > Nest > Insects nest > Nest...
GCAGCCTTTTTGATGTGGCAGGCAAAGAATATATTGATCTTATTGGCGGTATCAGCGTTGCCAATACGGGGCACGGGCATCCAACGGTGATCGATGCGATCAAACAACAGTTAGATGCTTATCTGCATGTGATGGTTTATGGCGAAGTGATCCAGAGCCCGCAGGTACAGTATGCCAAACTGCTTGCGGATCATTTGCCGGCAGAGCTGAATTCCGTTTACTTTACCAACTCCGGTGCTGAGGCTGTAGAAGGTGCTATGAAACTGGCCAAACGGTATACCGGGCGTACCCGGATCATCGCCGCTAAAAATTCATATCATGGGTCAACCCAGGGAGCACTCAGTATTTTGGGAGACGAGTACTGGCGCAACGCCTATCGTCCCTTGCTGCCCGGTATCGTGCACATCGATTACAACAACGATGACTGGCTGGGTCAGATCGACGCATCCACAGCCTGCGTGCTTCTTGAAACCATACAGGCAGAGGGTGGTATTATTGCCCCGGAAAAGAGCTGGTTACAGGCCATACGGAAAAAATGTACAGAAACGGGTACCCTCCTAATCCTGGATGAAATACAGGCCGGCTTTGGGCGAACCGGAAAGCTGTGGGGATTTGAGCACTTTGAAATAGTACCGGATGTACTGCTGCTGGGCAAAGCACTGGGAGGCGGTATGCCGCTGGGGGCTTTCGTCAGCGACCGAAAGATCATGATGTCCCTGGCGGAGAACCCGGTACTGGGACATATTACCACTTTTGGCGGACATCCTGTTTCCTGTACGGCCGGACATGCTGCTTTACAGGTTTTGCAGGAGGAAAGACTTACAGAGCAGGTTCATCAGAAGGAACAGCTGTTCCTGTCGTTACTGAAGCACCCGGCCATAAAGACGATCCGCTCTTTTGGATTGTGGATGGCGGTCGAGTTCGATTCTTTCGAGACCAATAAAACGGTCATTGACCGGTTGTTGGAACATGAAGGCATTGGTGTTTTTACCGACTGGTTCCTGTTTGCAGCTTCCTGTTTCCGGATCTGCCCGCCATTGACCATTACAGAAGATGAAATAAAAAAAGCGTGCAGCATTATCTGTAAGGTTTTAACAACCTTATAGATCTTATGCAAACCTGCTGGGTTTATGAACCTAACAGGCCCAAAAAAACGATCATGAACGAACAGGAAAAAATAAATGCGGCTTTGAAAGCCGTTTCATTTGTCAAAAACGGGCAGATAGTGGGGCTGGGCACAGGATCCACCGCCTATTTTGCCATAAAAGAAATTGGGCAAATGGTCCGCGAAGGACTGCAGATCAGAGCCGTTCCTACTTCAGAAGCTACCCGCCGGCTGGCGGAAGAATGGAACATCCCGCTGGTTGATATCAACGATATAGATGCCATCGATGTTACGATCGACGGGGCAGACGAGTTCAACAACAAACTACAGCTGATCAAAGGCGGCGGCGGAGCACTGTTGCGCGAAAAGATCGTGGCCACCATTACCCGGAAACAGGTCATCATAGCCGACGCTTCCAAAGAAGTTGAAAAGCTGGGAGCGTTTACGGTACCCATTGAGGTAATCCCATTTGCCATTAATGCCGTAACACAAAAGTTACGCCTGTTGACCGGAACTGCAGTGCTCCGCGTTAAGAACGGGCAAACTTACCTTACCGATCAGGGCAACTATATCCTGGATGTTGACTTTGGCCTGATCGATGACCCGGCAACGTTGGCAAAAGAACTGGATCATGTAACCGGTATTGTAGAACACGGGCTGTTTATTGATCTGGCAGATTATATCATTGTAGGGAAAGGAGACAGAATCGAAGTATTCCGCAAGTTGATCGATTAAACGTCAAACAATAGATAATCTATTGTGTATACAAGCGTATTTTTTGCTAATAAAAATTGTACTTGTCCACTGTTTACTTTCCCATTGCCCCCGGCTAAACGCAATATCAACAAAATACACTCATATACAAAAGAACTATCAGATCAGATGAAAGAAATCAAATACAGTCCAAGATCAGCATTATTTATCCTCCATAGCTATGGACATATCCTGACCTGAAGTATTTGCATCAATTTTATTCCCTGACTTTACCTTAGCAAAGCTCTCCTTCAAGCGCAGGAACGGTGTTTCAAAATATCTATAGCTAAAAAATGCAAGCAAAATTGTTATAAACAAAGACAATGTTCCTTCCAGGAAGAGAACCTTATAGACTGTATTATTCCACCCCAGCCTTGCCAACAATTTAGCCACCAGCAGGATGCCAAAAAAGTGGAGACAATATAATCCGTAGGTATAAGTTCCAAGTTTGGAAAAGAACTTATAGTCGGACATCTGATAAAGCGCACGTTTTGCAAAACATTGTTCCAAAATTATTAACGCAAAAAGCGCAGAAATAATCAATCTATCAAGGCTACGCGTCACATCATTCCAGGAAAACAGCTCTTTTCTCCATAAAAAAACACATACTGTTATAATATATACACATATCCAAAAATATTTTGACACTTCTGAAATATACTTTTTGAATGATCGATTTTCTGTAATCAATACTGCTGCAAGTCCTCCAATAGTCATATCCGAAATGCAAGATAATGTATGATGTTCCAATACAATTGGATCTTCAGCATTAAAAAGTCTGAAAATAAATGACACTAGTATTATCACCCCGAGCAAAAGCCTCCAGTAGCGGGCCGGCGTCACAGAGAGCAGAAGCGGCCATACAAAGTAAAACTGTTCTTCCACTGCAACAGACCACAATACCCCAAGCATAGAGGCATCAGGCAATCCTTTTTTTATAAAATCAAAATTATTCAAAAAGGTCAAATAATACAAAATGTTTGCGGACTCATTTGGCGCTTCACCGTTAAGCGTTTTAAGAAAAGGAAACACATAAAAACCAAAGAATACACAAAAAAAGAAGAGCGGCCAAATACGCAAAATACGCCTGGCATAAAATTTTGGGATATCTATTTTATTATACTTCCTTTTTTCCGTAGCAAGAAGATATGTAATTAGAAAACCACTTAAAACAAAAAAGAAATTCACTCCGAGATTGCCATTAGAAAAAAGAAAGGTCTTTACAAACCAATATTGGGAATCCTGCTTAATAAAATCATAGCTCGTTGCAAATGAATGAAAGAAAAAAACGCTGATGAAACAGAAGAAACGCAATCCATCAAGATTTGAAAAATAAATTCGTTTGGGTTCCATAAAACAGTTTTACATTGGCTGACAAAGGTATAAAAAGAATAATTAAAGAACGTTACACACTAGTGCCAGACAAACAATCAGACTTTAAAGGACCAGCGAGATAATGCCTGGTCATATCCACAATATTACGGCATTTTACTTCAATAAGAAAAACATGCGAACCTATCCGGCTTACAAATTCAGCCGGATGCTTCCAAAGACCCCAAACTTCTCCGTAGAGCTCCGGAGCGCATCTTTGGGTAACAACCGCCAGATAAAATCCACCCGCAGAAAGTGAAGAATATTATCGATGCCCGTTCCTACCTCCAGGTAGGTTTTGCCATCCAGCGATTGAAACGTATGTCCTTCCCTAAAGTTCAGTGCTTTGTTGGCATCTGAAAGCGAGCCCCAGAGTGCCTTAACCGTATAGAACTGGCGGAATTTTAATGCCGGTATTGCCTTAAAAATACCGTTGCCGATATTGTGTTCAAAGTTGATGCCCAGGAACTGGTCGTGAATAAATTCATACCGGTTCATCATGTTAAAAGCATACTTATTATAATAGTACAGCTCATTGCCCGGCGCAACATTCAAAAAAGTATAGGGCAGGGTTCCGAATGTTTTGCCCCCATATGCCTGATAAGAAATGATCCCAAACGGAGGGGTTTTAATATTATCTGATATACTTCCCTGAATCTTTGTATAGCTATACCGCCCTCCCAGCAATCCTGAAACACCTTTTGAAACGGTTGCTTCCACAATAGGATAGGGACTGCCCAGGCTGCTTCGGTAAAAATGCGATTCAATGAATTTTTCCTGGAACGCATAACGCAGGCGTAATGAAATTTCGGTCGCCCGCAGCGGGTGGCTGCCCGTACCAAACGAATCAGCCGGCACCAGGTTCTTCAGTGGTGTATAGGTACGCCCGTTCAGTCCCAGCAAGGTAGAGAATCCTCCACGTGTTTCATTAAAAAATTCGAGCTGCCATTTCTCCAAGCCGATAAACTTCAGCGGTATATTCGGCTTCCGGATGGCAAAAGCAAAAATGTTGTCAGAGGTGATCTCGCCAAAGTATACCTGTCCAAAATCGAGGTCCTTTTTATAATCGAGGTACCAGTACTGCCGCGGATCTTTTTTAGGGAGGTAAAACAGTTCTCCCTCCCCTTTTAGCTTTTTATCCCCGAAACCATAGGCCAGATAGGTATGCCAGCGGAATTTTTTATTAAAATGCTTATTGCTGGCAATATCAAACCGAGTCCGGAACCCTTCCCATGCATTTCCGGTAAACCAGTTATAGGCCGACCCCAGTTCAATGTTACCGATATTGATATACCCGGTAGCAAGGAATCCCACCTGCTTGGTTATTTTTTGAAAGGGAGCAGCATTAACAATGGTATCCATCATCCGGATGATCCCCATTTCTGTGGTCGAGAGTCCTTCATGCCGGGCACTGTCCCAATAAAGCCTGTCTTTTTGCCCCGAACCAGCCTGCACAATGATGGCCTCCTGGGTTTTGTTGAGCAGCAACTGCTTTTTTACCGTGGTATCATTGACCAGCACATGCTGATATGTACTGGTCTTACGCCCGATGATGCCCGGAACCCGGTTGTTAAATGGAGAAAAGTCAACCACCAGCTTATCTTTGGAAATAAACCAGGTACTGTCATTGATCTTTTTATACTCCTGTATCAGACTAAGCCGTTCCAGGAAATTGATATCCGCTTTTTTGTCTAACCGCAGGTTCATCTTCTGAACAGCAAAACTGCCTCCCTCTACCCAGCAATCACCTTCGAAGGTATTCATTCCCTGGCGCCGGGGTATAAATACCAGGTGATAATATTTAATTCCGCCAATACGTTGCGTATCGCTTACATTGTATTTATAATAAAAATCACCGTTACTGCTTACGGGACTGATGAACTCCTTGTTAAAGACATTAATGAAATCGTTATAAATATTGATGACCTGATCCATGCCACCCAAAAACTTCACCATACTTTCATTCTTGATACCATTGGTATTTACGCCCTTTATTTCTTCCCGCCTGCGCAGGGGCTTTTTTTGAAAATAGTAGTCCGAAATAGATTCCGTAAGATAGGTTGGCAACACTTTCACCCCTTCGGAACTGTCCAGGTTCTTGTTGATCAGCTCGTTCATGGGCCTGAAAGGTTTAATGCTGGCAATCTTCTGAATGGACTTGATGTTTTTCAGATCCATTTCGAGCTTATTGTATAATTCGTAGTAGAAATTATCAAACCTGCGGAAACGGTCATTTTCCGGCTTGTGTTTTACAATATTCTTCCAGAGCCAGAGTCCCAGATCGACCTTTGCCTTTACCACCACCCCGTCATCGTAGGTTTTGGGCTCCAGGTAAATGACCACTGTCTTTTTCAGCGTGCTCACTGGTACCAGCTGTGTTTCATATCCCACATTGGATATCTCCAGGGTATCTGAAGGCCATTGACCTGCAGAAAAATGAAAATTCCCGGCCGAGTCAGCAATAAAGCCGGTGTTTGTATTTTTAAACTGAATGGAAACAAAAGGCACCAGTTCTTCACTATGCTTATCCCTTACAACACCCGAAAGATCATTCTGTGCCCATAGGTACCCCTGCAGCAACACCATCCAGCCCATGAAAACCCATCTCGTCCTGCTCATGCCGTAAAACTTTCAGTTATGTTCATCCGTATATTTGCTCGTTTTTAAGTGGACCGGTTACCTGTATGATCTTCCATTTTACAGGGATCATAAATGCCCGGGTATATTTCAGGCCCTAAAAGTAAATTAAAGATTTAGTATGTTACACATTCATCGTTTTGTCTTCAATCCTTTTCAGGAGAATACGTATATCCTCTACAACGAATCCGGAAAATGCCTCATTTTTGACCCGGGCTTTTCCAATGAAACGGAACGGGACGCATTCGTCCGGTTTATTGACGAAAAAAAACTGGAACCGGTTTACTTGATCAACACCCATTGTCATATTGACCATATCCTGGGCAACCAGTTTGTATATGATACCTGGAAACTTCCGTTGCATATTCACAAAGGCGAGCAGGTTGTTTTGCAATCGGGGCCCAAAGTAGCGGAAATGTATGGCTTCTCCCTGCAGGCCTATACCGGCTCCCTTGTTTTCCTGGATGCTTCGGATACGATTTCCGTTGACAACGATAAGATCACCCTTCTTTTTACACCGGGACATTCCCCGGCCAGCCTGTCATTTTATCATCAGGAAAGTGGTATCCTTATCAGCGGCGATACGCTTTTCAGCGGAAGTATCGGGCGTACCGATCTGCCGGGTGGTGATTTTAATACACTGGAACACTCCATCCGCATCCAATTATATACCCTTCCGGATGACACCAAGGTCTATTCCGGGCACGGCCCGGGCACAAGTATCGGATATGAGAAAAAAAATAACCCCTTTATCCAGGATCTATAATCCGGTAAAGGGGCTACTGATTCTTTTATTACAAACGCCTAGTACCGGCGGATCTGTTCTTTCAGCAATTTACGGGCAAAGTGGATCCGGCTTTTGATCGTACCCAGGGGTTCTTTCAGGTATTCAGCTATTTCCTGGTATTTATAGCCTTCGAAATAAAGACGAAACGGAATTTTGAAAGTCTCCGGCAGGCCTTCGATCGCAGCATTGATCTCTTTTTCCCGTAAAGAGCTTTCTGCCGTATTGGCTACAGAAACCTGGCTCATATTGATCAGGTAGTCTTCCGGTGTACTATCCAAAATGGTCTTACGTTTTACATTCCTGCGATAATCATTAATGAAAATATTACGCATAATGGTGAACAACCATGCCTTTATATTGGTACCGGAATTGTACTTTTCCGAATTTGCCAGTGCTTTATATAAGGTTTCCTGATAAAGATCATTAGCTGATTCTGAATTCTTTGTAAGATTAACAGCAAAGGGCTTCAGGAAATCAGCATTGTCTACCAGCAGTTCATTAAATTCTTTATTTGCCATAACCCGCCTTTTTTGAAATTTGTCTAAATTAAAACTTTACCCGGTAAGCGCAAAGCCACTCGTCCAATTATAACAAAAAGTTTACCGTTTGGGAGTTCCTGACATAGAGGCAGGGCGAGAAAGGTTCCGGGTTCTGGTCGTTCATTTCCTCAGGGATTGCCGGTTCTGGAACGAAGAGGAAGATGTATTTCAAAACACAGCCACCAGCAATCAGCTATCCGGTCTAAGTTCCGAAGCTTCGGAAAGAGGTTTCCCTGTTTCTCCCTCACTCAAAAGTGACTGAACCTCAGTTTTCGGAAATTTTGCTGAAGACAGGGAGCCTGACCGCTAAAGGCTGCTATTCAAAATAGCACCGCTCGTAAGCTGTTCCTGAAGTTTTACGGGGATCTCCAGCGTTGTTAACCGGTCCATATGTCCTTCATGATGAAGATCTGTACCCACAAAGGAATAAAAATCGTGGTCCAGCAGGTATTGGGCAATCTCCTGTACCCGGGAGCCATAACCTCCTGTTACGGAAAGCAGGTTTAACTGGAACAGGACTCCGTTATCTTTGATCTCATGAAAAAAATCCCATTTTTTGTACAGATAGACGTAACGCTCCGGATGTGCGAGTATGGGCTGATATCCTGCCATTAGCACTTCAAATAAAATATCTTTCATAGACATGGCCTGGTGCATGGTAGAAAATTCTGTAAGCACCAGGTTCTCCTTAATGGTTAACAAGCGCTCCTTCCTACGCAGCAGATCAAGGATATGATCATCAAGAAAGTATTCCGCGGCAGCGCTTATCTCAAGATCAATTCCATTATCAATCAATGCTTTACGAAGCATATCCAAACGGTCCAAAATAATTTCCGGGGTATTTTTGTACAGATCCCAAAGAATATGTGGGGTTGTAATCAATTTTGTATAGCCTAATGCTTTAAATTGTCTGACCAGTTCTATTGATGTTTCCAGGTTGGGTGAGCCGTCATCGATTCCCGGAAGCAAATGGGAATGCATATCCGTTTTTACTAAGGCGTAATCCATTTTTAGCTTCCTGTTTTTCCTGGAAAAAAGACCGAACATATATTTTTTAGAAAATTGCCGACAAAGATAAATTTTTAACCCCGAATCAGCCTTCGACCCGACAGAAAAAGCCTAACTCTACTCCATATAACTGATATTTATAATACATATGGAAGCTCCCAAAAGCATTATACACCACTCTGATGTACAGGCAGTTCCTGGAGCTGCTCCGAAAAAACAACATGTCCCTTATGATTCAGCCGGACTTTACCATCCAACAGGGAATAATATAAACTCTTGAAATCGGAAGCCAGCCTTTTTATACCAAACCGCTCGGCAACAAACCCGGCGCTATTCGCCCCCATGGAAGCCCTCAATGCATCATCATTTACCAGAGACAACAGGTGGTTAAAAAGCTTTTGCTTATCCTGAACCCCGGCCAGCAATGCTGTTGCACCTTCCTTTACCACATCTTTCACGCCTCCTACATTTGTAGATAAGACCGGCCTGTTGGCAGCCTGGGCCTCGATAAGGCTTACGGGGGTCCCTTCATTGAAAGAGGTAAGGCATACAATATCCAGTCCCGCATTGATGACGTCCATATCCGACCGCCATGAAGTAAAGATCAGCGGGCGTTCGTAACAGGTTTCTCCGCTCATACAATAAGGAATATTCAGGGCTACGGCCCTGGCCTGGATATTCTGAGCAGAGGTGCCATCTCCTACAATAAATGCTTTTACTTTTTTGCCGGTATTTTTCAGCACATAGGCCAGCGCCTCCAGAAAAAGGTCATGATTTTTTACAGGAACCAGCCGTCCCGTGATACCGATAGCAATTTCATCATCTGCTAAACCAAACTCCGCCCGGAATGCCGCTCTCTTTTCATCCTGGTTCTCCATAAACCGTTCCAGCTCAAACCCCAGGGGCACTACGTGAAATTTCTGTTCTCCTGCCACCTGGTATTGATTGACCAACTCCATTTTCTGCTCCGGGCTGATCGCTATCAAGGCCGTGCTTTTCTTTGCCAGATAGCGCTCTATATTCAAAAATACCTGGGTTTTGGTCTTATTGAAATACGAATGAAACACATGTCCGTGGTAGGTATGTACCACTACCGGCACTTTCATATGATGCGCAGCCAGCCGCCCTACAGCACCCGGTTTTGCTGCATGTGTATGCACAATATCCGGCTTAAACCGTTTAATGATCTCTGTAATTTTATGATAGGCCTTATAATCCTTCAGGGGATGGATAGAACGTCCCATCTCAGGAACAAGGATTGGCTTTATTCCCATTTTTTCGGCAATAAAACCGGCATCCTGCTCATGGTATTCCTTTTCCCCAACAACGAGCAGCGTTTCAAAATCCGGCTCCAGAAACTTGGTAAGGTTCAATACATTAAAAACGGGCCCACCAGTGATCAGCCGGTTGTGAATACGCAGTATTTTTGGCATTTTGTAAAAAATTTACACCTGTACGGGATAAAACATGGGTTTTTATCATACAAAATAGCCCTGTTGTTATTAAATTAACAGGGCTTCATGGCACAAGGTAAGAAAGTTTTATGAAAAGGATATGAACAAATTGTACGGATACTGAGGAAAGCCCTATTTTTACAGCTGACAAAGTCCGATCTAAGAATGATTCAAAATATAACACTGCTGGATTATGCGATTCTGCCTTTTGTGTTATCAATCATTTATTTTATTGCCTTCCGGTTCCGGAACCGGAATTATCCACCGGGACATCCATACCGGCTCTATTTTATTACGGGGTTAACGCTAAAACTAGCCGGCGCCGTTTTTATCGGACTCGTTTATGAATACTACTATCAGGGAGGCGATACGATGAACTATTTCCTGCATGCAAAGATCATCAACGGAGCATTTAATGATTCTCCCTTAAAATGGTTCAATCTCTTATTGCGTATTCCGGACGAAAGTACCATCGGTTATTATCAGTATATCAGCAGGATGCAGTGGTACCAGGATCCGGCCAGCTACAGTGTAGCAGCTTTAGCAGCTTTTCTGGGGATCTTTGTAAGCACCACTTATCTTCCGACCGCCGTACTCTTTGCAGCAATTTCCTTTACCGGTATGTGGGCGATGTTCCGAGCTTTTGCCCGCATCTATCCCAACTTTGTAAAACCCATAGGAACTGCTGTTTTTTTTATACCGAGCGTGGTTGTATGGGGGTCCGGTATTTTTAAAGACACGATCTGTCTTTTTGGACTGGGCTGGCTTACCTATGGAGTTTTCCGGATTCTGATCCAGCGAAATTTTAAACTGGGAAATATTCTTTTAACCCTACTTGGATTTGCACTGGTGGCCCGGGTAAAAATATATATCCTGCTGGCATTTGTACCGGCGCTGCTCATCTGGATTCTTTCAGCTTATACCGCCCGTATGTCCAATATCGCAGGCCGGTTCCTTATAAAAGTGATCGTTTTGTCTGTAGCCATTATAGGCTCATTTTATGCAATGACCTCCCTGGGCGAAGATGCGCTCGGGCGCTATTCCTTAGATAATATCGAGCAAACAGCACAAATGACACGGGATTGGATCGTGTATTCTTCAGGAGATGAAGGTTCTGCTTATGACCTGGGCAAAATTGAAGGCGTTGGAGATATGATCCTTAAATTCCCGCTCGCTGTAAATGTTACATTATTCCGCCCCTATTTATGGGAATCCAGAAAACTGATCATTCTTACTTCGGCCCTGGAGGCGTTCCTGTTCCTTTTTCTTACACTTAAAGTGATTGCAATAGTAGGTTTTAAAAAAAGCTGGCGAACGTTTGCTTTAGATCCTACCATCCAGTTTTGCCTCATTTTTTCCATTATTTTTGCCTTTTCTGTGGGTATAAGCTCCGGAAATTTCGGCGCTTTATCCCGGTATAAAATACCCTGCCTGCCTTACTATGCACTAATGATCTTGCTAATTTATTATAAAAACATTGCTCCGGACAAACCCCTGTTTAAACCCTTTGGCATCTGACGTTCGAGGCATCTCATTCCTCTCCTGCATTGCTTTTTCCGGTAATCGCATTTACAAACGTGGTTGAAAAGGTTTCCAGGCTATATGCCTCCTGAATGGTTGATCTACCCGAAGCTCCAATCTGCATCCTCAGGCCTGCATTGGTAATCAGTGTTCCCAATACCTGTTTCCATTCATCAGGAGATGTACATAAAAAACCGTTGATCCCGTCTTCAACAATTTTTTTATTGACTCCTACAGGAGAAGCTATTGCTGCAGTACCCAATGCCATATACTGTATCAGTTTGAACCCACATTTACCCTCGCTCCATTTGTCTGACGTAAGGGGCATTACGCCGATATCAATACGCAATAAATCATCCATTTCAGTAACGGTATTCCAGGGCAGAAATTCGAAGCGGGATAACGGCAGCCGGGGGTTCTTATCTGCGATCACCAAAAAGGTAAAGTCCAGGGCTGTTTGCAACTCCTGCAATACAGGTATCAGTAATTCCAGGTATTTCAGCGTAGAGTGAGATCCGGTCCACCCGACCACAACCGGATCTTTACGATGCTTACGCGCCGAGTATATATATTTATTACGCGTGTCTACCACTGTTGGCAGAAAGACCACCTTACCTGCACCGCTGTTTTTTGCGTAGGCAGCCAGGTAGTCATTACCAGCGAGCACTACAGCAGACCAT
>Ga0222424_100755_pt1 | contig 11842 bp, 10 predicted proteins | sample 2B2ome_FD_182468 | JGI IMG/M metagenome (GOLD analysis project Ga0222424, IMG submission 182468) | Enriched microbial communities from leaf-cutter ant dump, University of Wisconsin, Madison, United States - 2B200A (version 2) | ecosystem: Environmental > Terrestrial > Nest > Insects nest > Nest...
TCCCTGCCGGCGTTGCGCTCCGGTGTCTGGAATCGAGCACCGATTTTAACCTGGTGGGCGCCGGTTCCGCCAATGTGGCTCCCGACATCCATAATGAAAAAACCCGTAACCGTGCACACGCAGACCGCAGCATTGTCAATATTCCCGTACCCGACAACGATCCGATCCTTGGCGCCAAAGAAGGATTACAGACCATCTGGACACCGGTCGATTCCTTTTCCAGATAATACAGCCCTTCCTTCAGCCCTTTTTAAGCTTGCTCCCGGAATGCCTCCGGATCTCTTATTAAATCACGAAAAAGCTTCAACCAAACAATAAAGCAATCAGAAGACGATGGCGTTTTTATGCCATTGAGGCATGGTATGCATATAGATGGCTCCAATTGCCACCTCTTACAGCGGTAACCACGGCCCTCTTTGTCCGTTGAAACGGGCACATATTTTTTTCATTCCCGGAGCTACGGAACCGCGGCGAACCGCCCTGATTCGCGCCTTCACGAATTTATAAGGTTTCTTTGAAATGCCGCAGGTAGGCAGCCATTTCGGCCTGGTACTGTCCGGCCACGGCAGCGGCAGCATCCGAAAAATCTTCATTTCCCGAAGCATAAATAATGGCCCGGCTGGCATTTACCAGCAGCCCGCAATCTTTATTCATTGCTTTTTCAGAAACCTGTTCCAGGCTTCCTCCCTGGGCACCTACACCAGGCACCAGCAAAAAATGGTCGGGAACCAGTTCCCGGATGTGGATAAATGCATCTGCCTGTGTAGCCCCCACCACAAACATCAGGTTCTCAGGGCTACCCCATCCAGACACGGTTTTCAGGACCTTTTCATATAACAATCCTTCGCCGCTGGCCTGCAGCTCAAAATCCTGCGCACCCTTATTGGACGTTAGGCCCAGTACGATCGCCCATTTCCCTTCATATTCCAGAAAAGGCCTTACACTATCTTCTCCCATATACGGCGCCACAGTAACGGCATCAAAGGGAAGTGTTTCAAAAAAAGCCCGGGCGTACTGATCGCTGGTATTTCCGATATCACCACGTTTGGCATCGGCAATCTTAAAATGATCGTCACCGATATAGTGCACCGTTTTCTCCATTGCCTCCCAGCCTTTTGCTCCCATGGCTTCATAAAACGCAGTATTGATCTTATAGGAAACACAGGTGGCGCGGGTGGCATCAATAATGGACTTATTAAAAAGGAATATGGCGTCTGCATCACCGGACAGGTGTGCCGGGATCTTTGTATGATCCGTGTCTAACCCCACACACAAATAAGAGCCTTTTTCGCAGATCAGTGAAACTAATTTTTCTCGGGTCATTTCTATATCTGTTTATTAAATCTTTGTAAAAAATCACGACGGAACGGTTGCCCGGAACAATAGCGAAGGCGCGCCTGCCAATACTTTCACTGTTGTTTCCGGAAAGGCCGCCGCGGCAATAGCACCCGCCTTTAATACCACCCGCGTATCTCCTGCGGTTAGTTCCACCTCTCCTTCCGTAAGCAGCAGCAGCTCGGCCGTAACCGGGTGCAACAGTATCTCGTCCCCGGTCTTCAGTTCATACGAATGCAACTCAAAATCCGGAACCGGAGCGGGATACATCCGCGCTTTTTTGCCAGCAGCAGCGCGGATGATCTGCGGATGCGTGGCTTCACATTTTGTATGCTTCAGCAATTCTGCCGTATCAATATGTTTGGAGGTCAGTCCGCCCCGCAGCACATTATCGGAGCTCGCCATGATCTCCACATTATACCCTTCCAGGTAAGCATGCGGAACGCCGGCATCCTGAAAAATGGCCTCTCCGGTTTTCAGATGAACGATATTGAAGAAATAGATGGAAAAAATGCCGCGGTCGATAGAACCCGGCTGAACAAAGGTTTGCGCTGCACGGGCAGCCCAGAAGTCCTCCGATGATTTATCCAGTTTTTCCTGCAGGTACAGCGGGATAATCCGGTTGATCAGCGGCTGCAGCAACTCATTGACTTCTTCCTGTGGCAACTCCATCGCCATTTTATAGAGTCCCCTGTAGCCCTCTGTCTTAAACACCGGTACAAAAACATGCAGCTCCGGCACTGCTTCCAGGGTCTGGAGTAACTGCGGCTCCGGCTTAAAGCCATGCAGCAGATAAAACCCGCTCAATGCCACCATCAGTTCCGGCTTATGATTGGCATCCTTATAATTCCGGTCGGGTGCATTTATGGCAACGCCTTTCCGGTTCTCTGCCTCAAAATCAAGAGCGGCCTGGCTCTTTGAAGGATGTACCTGAATGGAAAGCATATCCTTGACATCCAGCACCTTCAGAAGATACGGCATCTGACCAAACGTCGCTTTTACCGCGGCACCCAGCAGCACTTCCGGGGATGTATTGATATACTCCCGCAGTAATACTTCCCTTCCATCATCCATAGACAGTACACAGTTAGCCCCGGGGTGCACCCCCAGCCAATACTCTGCAAAGGGCTTCATCTGCGGGTTTTCGACCTGTAGGAGCGAAGGAATGAACGATACACCGCCCCAGTCATAATGTTTTACATCTCCTTTTAATAGTGCCAGTTTCTGCATATTGAAAATTAGATTAACTTGGGGGTAAAGATAACTGAATGGCAACACATAATCAATTGGGAAAACGCGGGGAAGCCCTTGCCGTAATCTATCTTGTGCAAAAAGCGTATACCATCCTGTTTCAGAACTGGCGCTATTCGCATTATGAAATTGATATCATTGCCACCAAAAACAACAAATTACATTTTGTGGAAGTAAAAACCCGGAGCAATAACCATTTTGGTTATCCCGAGGAAAGCGTTACCAAAAAGAAATTCCGGTATTTGCAACAGGCGGCGGACGAGTTTCTCCACCAGCACCCGGGCCATTACCTCATCCAGTATGATATCCTGTCGATCACTATCGGAGCCGGCCAGCTGCCCGATTTTTTCCTGATCGAAGATGTGTTTTTGTGAGCATTAAGATTCGGGATTCGTGACCTGAGATTTGAGAGTTGAGATCTGAGCTTTGAGATCCTGTCTGAAATCTGAAAACTCATTTCCCAAAGCTGATTGCGGATAACTCGCCGTTAATTTGTAAATTAGCGATCTGCATTTTATTTTATAACGATCTTAAACAACAAGAATGAAACTGAATCCCTTTTCATTAAGTGCAATCGCGGTGGCCGGACTGCTGGCCTCCTGCGGTGGCGGCACCGAAGGAACAACCGAAACAGCCCCCACCTCTTTTTGTACCGATTCTGCCTGTATTACCGAGCCGCTGCGCCTGGGCAGTGCCACGCCTGACAAGCCCTCTGTTACTGTAAGTTTTAAAGACTGCCAGATCGACTCCATTCTTTTCGATAATGGTAAACAGGGCAATGCCAAGATCGGCTTTGCCGATTTTTTCCAGAACCGGTCTGTTAAACCCGGAAAATCTCTTTTCGGTTATGAATTTGGAGAAGGACAGGCTGCCTGGCTCAAATTCAATGACTGTGCCACCGGACGCGGTTACCTTATAAAAGTGCCGGTAGGCAAGGGTATTAGCCCAATGAAGTATTTCAGTGCCGTTAACAGCTTTGATCCCAAATTCAAGGTAGAAGACGGGCTGGTTTCCTATTATGACAATACCTTCCTGTATGTAGAAGATGTGCATACCGGCAAGATCGCAAAAACCTTGCTGACCGATACGGGCGTTAAGGGCGTGGACCATGACAATGTACACTCCTTCCTGGATTCGGTAAACATCCGTAAAGATCATCTTTATGCCAAGATCCGATACGAAGAAAAAGACATCATCCACGATGTGCCTCTTTCTTTTAAATAATTTGTCAATAACCCAAAAAAGCCTGTTACCTTTCTGACAGGCTTTTATTTTTATGTGGGAGTCCTATAAAAAAAGTTTTCAATCGTATCTAAAGCTGGAAAAATCACTTTCCGGCAATTCTACCGAAGCCTATCTCCGCGACGTAGACAAACTTACCGAGTACCTGCAGCTCCAGTCACTAACACTGGCTCCTGGGGATATTACCCTCAAGCACCTCCAGTCCTTTGTAGCCTGGATTGCTGAACTGGGCATGCAGCCGGCCTCGCAGGCAAGGGTTATTTCGGGCATCCGCGCTTTTTACCGTTTTTGCATGCTGGAGAATATTGTTCACCAGGACCCGGCCCTGTTACTGGAGGCACCTAAAACCCGGCGCAGCCTTCCGGATGTACTCAGTTTTGAAGAAGTGGAAAAAATCCTTTTTGCAATAGACCTCAGTAAGCCGGAAGGTACCCGCAATAAAGCCATTCTTGAAACCATGTACAGCTGTGGCCTGCGGGTGAGCGAGGTAGTACAGCTGCGTATTTCACAACTTTACCTGGATGTGGGTTATATCCGGGTGATCGGAAAGGGAGATAAGGAGCGCCTGGTCCCTATTGGCGATTCTGCTACCAAATATATAAAGATCTACCTGCAGGAGATCCGTCGTCATCTGACGGTAAAGGCCGGACATGAAGACATTGTTTTTTTAAACAAACGGGGCACACAGCTTACCCGGGTAATGATTTTCCTGATCATAAAAGACCTGGCAGCAAAGGCCCAGATCGCAAAGACCATATCCCCGCATACTTTTCGCCATTCTTTTGCAACCCACCTGATCGAAGGAGGTGCGAACCTTCGGGCGGTACAGGAGATGTTAGGCCATGAAAGTATTACCACTACGGAGATCTATACCCATTTAGACCGCGAGTTCCTCCGAAAAACGCTGGACCAGTTTCACCCGATGTTCAGCAGGAACAGCTGATGCTACAACACTTTGCTACAGAACCGATGCGCTCCGCTATAAAAACGAAATAAGGACGGGGAGTTCTAATATTATACTATTTTCGCGGGTACCTAAAACAAGTATCAATGAAACGTATTTTTTTGTCATTCGTTCTGGCAGGTGTTCTTTTTTCTGCCCAGGCGCAGGTAAAATTTCCGGCGGCAAGTCCGGCACAAACCATTAAACAGGACTTTGGCCTTGGCTCACTGGAGTGGTCGTACAGCCGCCCCAGCCTCAAAGGCCGTCCGTTATACACTGAGCTGGCTCCTGAAGGAAAACTCTGGCGTACCGGAGCTAATGGCGCCACTACCCTTACCGTTAGCGATGAAATCATCATTGCCGGGAAAACCATCAGCGCCGGCAAGTACGGATTACTTACGATTCCCGGGCGCAAATCCTGGACCGTGATCCTTACCAAACAAACCGATGTAACCAGCAATCCCACAGCCTATAAAGAGTCGGACGATGTGGTTCGGCTTGCTGTTACTCCTGTCACCACAAAGAGCCCCACCGAAACCTTTACGATCCAGCTGGCGAATATTACACCCACAACCGGCGAATTACAGTTATGCTGGGGCAATGTACTGGTTCCTGTTCCCATCAAAACAACGATCGATGAACGGATCATGGCATCAATCGATGCTTCTATGCAATCCGAAAAACCGGCTTATTTCCAGGCGGCAAGCTACTACCTGGATAACAACAAAGACCTTGGCAAGGCCATTCAGTGGTTTGAAAAAGCCGCAGCAGCCCAGCCGGAGGCCTACTGGATCCATCATCAGCATGCAAGGGCCCTGGCAAAAGCCGGCCGGAAAAAAGAAGCCAAAGCTGCTGCAGAACGATCTATGCAACTGGCAAAAGCGAACAACAACGACGATTATGTACGCAACAATCAGAAACTGATTGCTACGCTCTAAATATGCTCAACCTTTAAAAACAGATATGAAAAGGATCATCCTGGCCCTGTTGGGCTGCGTTACACTGGCCGGTGCCGGATTACATGCACAAACCGTTACACTTAAATTCAATCCTTCAAACGGCAGCCGGTATGACGTAACCAATAATAATACCATCAGTATACAGCAAACGCTCATGGGACAACCCATGAACATGAAGTTTGGCAGTACCGTAAACATGCATTATGATATTGCAGATGCCGGAACGGATAAGGACCTGACCCTGACATACGGACCTTCAAAAATGAACATTCACTTCATGGGCCAGGAGCTGGTTATGGATAGTGAAAGTCCCGATACAACCAATGCCGCCAACAACATGTTCCGGTCTATCCGTGGGAAAAAAATAAAGGTCCTCATAGCCGCTGACGGCACGGTAAAAAAAACAGAAGGATTTGATGATCTGGCAGGCAGCATTAACACATCAGACAGTGAGGCCAAAAAGATGGCAGAAGAGCTTTTTTCCGAAGCTACTATAAAAAGCCTGCTGGAGCAGAGTTTTAAAATGTACCCCAAAGATCCGGTATCGCCCGGAAGCACCTGGACTTCCAATATCCGGATCGAAAAACCGTACATCCTGACCCTGCAGAACAACTATACACTAAAAAAAATCGAGAACGGTAAAAGCCTGATCACCGTAACCGGAAAAATAGGCACTGATGGCCTTACAAAAATGATGCAGCAGGGCATGGAAATGGAAATAAACCTGGATGGAACGGTGGCTGGTACTATAACGATGGACAATGCCTCGGGCGTAACCGAGGTACTGAATCTGATACAGCAATTAAAAGGGATCGTAAAAGTTCAGGGAATGGAAGTTCCGATGGAAGCAACGGTAGACACAAAGATCGGTATGCAGCAACGTTAAAGCGTAACTTCATAAGGTTTCAACAGCAGTGCCAGCGGGAATATGGCATAAATAACCGGCCGGGAATTTGTTCCGGCCGGTTATTATTTTATTGATCTTACGGTATACTTATCTTATAATCCCTGGGCGGCACGGCTCCCAGCAGGTGCTCTACAAAATAGTCCCATCGCCGGCGCATCATATAGTAGCCATCGTTCCCGTAACCATGCCGGGCATTGGGGATCACCAGCAGATCGAACGATTTATTGGCTTTGATTAGGGAATCAGCTACGAGGTACGTATTATACGGCGGTACATTATCATCCATGCCACCGGTTACCAGTAACAGTTTACCCTGCAGGTTCTTTGCATAAAGCGGGTTCGCCTGTTTTGCATAGTTATCCCCCTCCAGCAAACCGATGTACCGCTCGCCCCAGTCGTCTTCATAGTTCCGGTTATCATGGTTACCCGATTCGGCAATACCAACTTTGAAGAACTCCGGATATTTAAACAGCGCAGAAGCCGTTGCAAAGCCGCCACCGGAATGCCCCCAGATACCTACCCGGTCCAGGTCCATAAAGCCGTTCTTCGCAGCCAGCTGGCGGAGACCGGCAATCTGATCCGGCAATGTGTTTTCCCCCATATGGCCGTAGCAGGCATCATGAAATGCTTTGGAGCGGTTGGGATTACAGCTGCCTTCCAGTCGCACCACAATAAATCCCAGTTCTGCCAGGGCCTGAAAATCACCCGCGGCAACATTAAATGACCAGCTTCCCACACTGCCTCCCTGAGGACCGGGATAGATGTACAGCACCACCGGGTACTTTTTTGACGGATCCAGGTTCCGGGGTTTATATACCAGTCCATAGAGATCGAACTGCTGATTGGCGGATTTGACACTGAATACCTCCGGTGCCAGCCAGCCAGCCTCTTTTAATTTCGACAGGTCCGTTACGCCCAGTTCCCGGATGGTCTTCCCGGAACGGTCTTTTAGTTTTGTAACCGGCGGCACAACCGGTGTGGAATAGCGGTCGATGAAATACCCCATACCCGGAGCAAACGTTATCGTATGATTACCCGGTTCGGGCGTAAGGGCCATCAGTTTTTTTCCGTCAAAACCAATGCTGTAGAAATGGCTGAAATAGGGGTTTTCTCCCGGCTCCTTTCCTTTGGCCTCAAAAAGGAGCTGCCGTTTCCGGGCATCCACGTCCAGCATTCTGGTCACTACAAAATCGCCCCCGGTGATCTGCTGCTTTACCTTGCCTGTTTCCAGATCATACAAATAAAGATGCCCCCATCCGCTCCGCTCCGAGTACCAGATCGCTTCGTTGGTCTCCGGCAGGAATTTCCAGTTGGCCATACCCTGTCCGGATTCATACTGTGTGGGTACGTTTTCCTCAAAGATGGTGCGGATCTCCCCGGTTGCCGTATTGGCCACCCGGAATTGCGCCATTTTATGATCCCGGCTTACAGAAACAAAGGCCAGCTGCTCTCCGTTGGCACTCCAGTCATTATCCCCAAAGCTGCCATCGCAGGCAATATCATCACAGAGGGTTCCCCGGCGGTCGTCCGGCGCCATCTTAAAACGGACCGTTTCAGCGGTTTCCACATCGATCACCAGTCGGTGTATCTTTATAACGGCACTGTCACCGGGAAGCGGATACTTCCATTGCTCCAGCTCCGGCGCGCCTACTGTGGTACGTACCAGGTACATATCTTTAACATGCCGCTGATCCTGCTGAAAAGTAGCTACTTTCCGGCTATCCGGAGACCATAACACTATGGGCCGGTCCGAATGGGTCCACCCTGCATTATCCGTGGCATAGCCAAAATCCTTTACACCGTCTGTGGTCAGGGGCTGCTCCTTTCCGGTAGCAAGATCCTTTATCCAAAGATTCCAGTTTTTAATATACACCACTTTTTTTCCATCAGGCGAAACCACACCCGGTGCACCAGCAATCTTAACAGGAGCCGGTTTGCCAACAGCCGGCGATCGATCCGTAACCGTTTGTCCGCCCTTTTTTACCTGGGGGTCTATAACCATATACTGTCCGGCCGCCGGCAGGCGGTACCAAAGTTTTCCATCCGGTAACCATTGCGGGTTAATGGTTTGACTGCTGTATTCTTTTGCAGCCTTACCTCCACTCATAACGCTTACAGCCCGGTCGTAGTCCGCCGGGGTAAGCACCTGTTTTTCCTGTGCACTTACTCCAATAACCATCCGGGCAAAACCTGCCAGTAAGAAATATTTCTTCATAAACAATGCAATTAAACCTGTTCCAAAAATTTCCGGCCAAATTAGTTCAAATTTTCGGAAATTTGTATCCGGACGGTCGGTTATCGGGTTCCAGGCTGCCGGGTTCTGTTATACATATAGATAAGAAGTTACCTGCTACGTTTCGAAAAACCAATACGTCTACTGTTAAATGAAGTAAATGAATGGTTTCAGGTATATACAATTGCTGATGTTTTTTGGCGTCGCCGGAATGGTCACCGGCTGTCAGAAGAACGGGGATTCTGCGCCCGGCAAATATACCCTTACCACCATTTTTGAAAACCCGCTTCCGGAGGCCGTTACGGTGCAATATTTCAACGCCCGCGTCAATCCCGGTGGAGATACCACAATCCTGTTCTCGGGTGAAAAGATCCTTGTTGATGCCAATTCGAGCACCCAGGTTGTTGAAACCATCTGTTTAAAAGACTGCGCACCCAATCTTACACCACCGGTTTTTAATATGGCCCGTATCACGATCGGTGACAAACAAAAGACAGAAATCAACTGCAACCTTATCCCCTCCGGTACGGTACCCGATTGCGGGCAAGACCCTTCGAATATCTTTAATGAAGCCTTGTGGTCCGTAACAAAAAAGAGCTCGGGGGATATACTTAAGACCTACACGCTCAACCAGCTTGATTACAACACGGTTAAATAGCACCCAGGGCATTTAACAAAATATTGGATACACAGCAAATGCCGGAACAAAAAGCCTGCTTAATTTTAATACTATGCTACGACTCATTTTGATACTCCTTCTGGGATCTGTATTGTTACCGGCAACTGCATTTGGACAAACATACCTGAGAGGAAATATTTTCATATATACGAATGACACGCCGGTACCAGGTGCATCTGTTACCAATATTACCAGTGGTAAAACAACGCTGGCTGCTCCTTCCGGTGCGTATATTATTGAGGCAAAGAATAAGGACATCGTCGTATTTTCTTTTACAGGGCTGACAAGCGACACGGTAAAGGTAGAGGAGCAATTGTTAAAGACCGGGTATGACGTGGGGCTGAAAGAGGATCCGCACACCCTGAGGAATGTAACCGTAACCAGTAACTATCAACTCGATTCCCTGAGACGAAGACAGGAATACAGCAACTATTTTGAGAAAGGACCAGGCATTACCGGGGGCAACCGTCCGCCGGATGGATTTGGGATCTCAGTAAGTCCGATCTCCCATTTTTCAAAAAAAGAGCGGGAACACCGGAAGTTCAGGAAACAGCTGATCAAGAATGAAGAAGAGGCCTATATCGATTATGTCTTTTCCCCTATTTGGGTCAGCAAGCTCACGGGTTTAAAAAATGATTCACTTCGGCAGTTCATGTACCGCTACCGGCCTTCCTACAAACAAGCCAGAACGCTGGACCATGCGGATATGATCGTATATATCAATGACCGGTATAAGGAGTTCATACAACCTAAAAATCAGTAAACCCTGCATTGAGCCCTGCCGAAAATGTTGCATGACCATACAAGCTTTTGACACCTGTTAAAAGTTTACTGAACAATCCGCACCACTCCTTTCAAACCCGCCGGCAGCAAGGGTTTATCCTCCAAGCGAATGGGCGCTGTGGTCCAGGTGATCCGCTTTGCTTCCGGCAACTGCTGATCGCCTTTCAGCCGGTTGGCCCAGGTATTGGTTACGGCTAGTTCCAGGGTATTGGTACCCTTTTTAGCCGCTTTTGAAATATCCACACGAAATGGCCAGGTCCAGACCGTACCACAATCCACCCCGTTTACTTTTACTGAAGCCATATTATACAAACTGTCCAGCTGCAGCCAAACGGGCTGCCCCGCGTTAATAGTGCCCAAGTCAAATTGATTGTTATACACTGCGGTACCGGAATAATATTTGATACCCGGCTCGTCAAAAGTATTCCAAAGCTTTAATGTGTCCATGCTGACTGTGGTTACAAGACCACCCAAAGCAGGGTCGAACTGTACCTTCCAGTTGCCTGCTACTACCGCATGTACCTTCCTTCCCGGCATTAATTGTTTTGCGGGTGACAATTGCGACACCGGTGTTTTCTTAAAATGAACGAACACGGATGCATTCGACTCCAGCTCTATCGCAACGACCGTGCGCGTACCTTCCCTGTGCCAGCGCACCCTATCGGTTACCATACCGGTAACTGCGTCTAAGAACTGCGGGACGCCTGTTGCCCGGAAGGCCACTTCAAGCCTGCGTTTCCGTTCGAAGGGGTTGGATATAAAGTAAAGTTCCCCGCCGGTCAGCCGGCGATGCGCCCAGGCGACCGTATCTCCGCCCTTCAGCACCTCCACATCCTTTTCCAGCCCAAGGCTCCGCAGGTCGGGTTGCCGGTAGGGCGCCGCGATCAGTTTGCCCCGGTGATGCGCCGTACCATACAAATCTTTCAGTATCGTCTTTAATTCCGCCGGGTCTTCTTTAAACCCGATCGGCGCATCAAATCCTTTATCCATGATCACTGTGGCTCCGCCCTGTACCAGTTCTTTTATCTTTTCTGCCACTGCAACCGAAAGCAACCGGCTGTTAGGATTCATGGCCTGTTTCCCCGGTATCACTAATACTGCATAAGAAGCACCACCCGGTGTTACCACCCTGCCGTTTTCTACACGCATCTGTAATAATACATCCGGGTTAACACAATCGTATTTATAACCGTGCAGGGCATTTATATAATTACCGGGGTCCGCAATATTTGCGGCATGTGACACACCCGAAGGGATCGTGGTCATGGGTTGCCCTTCATTCGCGATCCGCTTTTTTTCATATGCTACAGCAGCAGCGCCAAAAAGACCAGGTAGTGTGCTCACCAGCCGCTCCGGCAATACCGAACGCCGCGGTACTTCCTCACCGGTGAAGACAGCAATATCCGTAACAGGCTTTCCCAGCTGTAATAGGGCGGAGGTCCTTGCCAGGTAATCGATCCAGGCTTTACCGGGTTTCATCCATGTTTGATCCCGTTGAAAATACAGGCCG
>Ga0222424_100756_pt1 | contig 11836 bp, 12 predicted proteins | sample 2B2ome_FD_182468 | JGI IMG/M metagenome (GOLD analysis project Ga0222424, IMG submission 182468) | Enriched microbial communities from leaf-cutter ant dump, University of Wisconsin, Madison, United States - 2B200A (version 2) | ecosystem: Environmental > Terrestrial > Nest > Insects nest > Nest...
GGCGATTTCCCGTACAATCCGCGACCTTCCGCGCCGGGTCGATTTCCGTGGCGCCCACGCGGACCGAATCACCACGGGAACACAGATTACAGGAACCTGATCATGGTCACCATTCGTCTCGCCCGCGGCGGCGCCAAGAAGCGTCCGTTCTACTCCGTCGTCGTCACCGACAGCCGCAATGCCCGTGACGGCCGTTTCATCGAGCGCGTCGGCTTCTTCAACCCGGTCGCCCGTGGTCAGGAAGAGCGCCTGCGTCTGAACCTGGAGCGTGTCGCCTACTGGATCGACAACGGCGCCCAGGCTTCCGACCGTGTCGCCCAGCTCATCAAGGACGCCCAGAAGGCCGCCTGAACGTGAGCAAGGCGGTGTCCGGACAGGCCGTTCCTGATCGCGAGTCGCTGGTCCAGGTCGGCCACGTCCACACCGCCTACGGCATCAAGGGCTGGGTCTGGGTCATGTCCCGCACCGAGCCCATTGCCAACATTTTCGAGTACGGTCCCTGGTATCTGGATCGTGCCGGCACGCTGAGCGCGGTCGAACTGGCCGGCTCCCGTGCCCAGGGCAAGGGCCTGGTGGCCTGGTTCTCCGGTTGCGATGACCGCAACGCCGCCGACCGGCTGGCCGGCGCCGGCATCTGGGTGCCGAAGGCGTCCCTGCCCGTGCTGGAAGAGGACGAGTACTTCTGGTCCGAACTGATGGACATGCGCGTCATCACCGAGCAGGGTGTCCTGCTTGGCCAGGTGCACGCCATGATGGAAACGGGCGCCAACGATGTCATCGTCGTGCGCGCCTGCGAAGGCAGCGTGGATGGCGAGGAGCGCCTGCTGCCGTGGCTGCCGGGTCGTGTGGTGCGCTTCGTCGATCGCGTCAACCGGCGCATCACGGTCGACTGGCAGCCGGATTACTGAGCCGGCCGGCGCAGGGGAGGGCGGTGCCATGTGGGTAGGCCTCATCACCCTGTTCCCGGAGATGTTCCGGGCCGTCAGCGAGTGCGGCGTGACCGCGCGCGCGGTGGGCACCGGCAGATTGACGCTGGCGAGCTGGAACCCTCGTGATTTCACCGAGGACAACTACCGCCGCGTCGATGACCGCCCCTACGGCGGCGGGCCGGGCATGGTCATGCTGATCGAACCGCTGCGCCGCGCCATCGCGGCGGCGCGGGCGGCGGCGGCGGAGCGCGGCGTGAGCGCGCCGGTCATCTACCTGTCCCCGCAGGGGCGCAGGCTGGACCAGGACGGTGTGCGCGAGCTGGTGGCGGCGTACGGCGGGCAGGGCCTGATCCTGCTCTGCGGCCGCTACGAAGGCATCGACGAGCGCCTGATCCGGGCCGAGGTCGATGCCGAGTGGTCGATAGGCGACTATGTGCTGTCCGGCGGCGAGCTGGCGGCCATGGTCATGATCGACGCGATGGCGAGGCTGCTGCCGGGTGTGCTGAACACCGGGGCGTCCGCCGAAGAGGATTCGTTCACGGACGGATTGCTGGACTGCCCGCACTACACCCGGCCCGAGGTGTACGAGGGCGAGCCGGTGCCGGCCGTGCTGCTCAGTGGCGACCATGCCGCGATACGGCGCTGGCGCCTGCAGCAGAGCTTGTTGCGCACGCGCGCGCGCCGGCCTGACCTGATGGCCGGGCGCACGCTGAGCAAAGAGGAACGCACCCTGCTGGAGCAGGCCGACAAGGCCTGAGCCACGGGGTACGAGGGGATCGCATGCGCCTTAGCCTCTGCGATCTTTAATGAGGTGCCGCCCGTGTCGCGCCAGCGAGCCGTCCGGGTCAGACAGGTGCCCAGTCTGATGGGTCATACGCGCTTTAGCCTCTGTGACCGGAAGTGGAGAGACAACATGAGTGGCAAGCATCCCCTGGTGCAGGCAGTCGAGAACGCCCAGCTGAAGCAGAACGTCCCGTCCTTTGCCCCCGGCGACACCGTCGTCGTCCAGGTCAAGGTGAAGGAAGGCGACCGTGAGCGTCTGCAGGCTTACGAAGGCGTGGTCATCGCGATCAAGAACGCCGGCCTGAACTCGGCTTTCACCGTGCGCAAGATTTCCAATGGTGTCGGCGTTGAGCGTGTCTTCCAGACGCACTCCCCGGTCGTCGCCAGCATCGAAGTCAAGCGTCGTGGTGACGTCCGCCGCGCCAAGCTGTACTACCTCCGCGAGCGTTCGGGCAAGTCCGCGCGCATCAAGGAGAAGCTGACCCCGCGCGCGAACTGATCCCGGTTCGCAGCGAGTCCGCTGAAGAAAAGGCCCGCCGTCATGGCGGGCTTTTTCTTTTCGGCGCCTCTTTATCCGGCGCCGCCGGCAGCCGCCCGGCGATCACGGACGGGACAGGGAAGGAGGCTGGCGCTAGACTCGGCGGATTCCTGTCACTGGTGCTCCCGCATGTCCGCCGATGATGCCCGGTCCCTGATGCCGCCCGCCTCGGAAGCGGTGCTGACCGCCTTCCGTCACCAGCTCTCGGCGGAGGGGCTGAGTCCGCATACCCGCAGGGCCTACGTCAGCGATGCGGCGGCGCTGGCGCAGTGGGCCGCGCCGAGGGCGCTGACGGCCTTGCAGCACGATGACCTGGCGGCGTATCTCGCCAGTCCCGCCGTGACCGCCAAGAGCCCGCGCTCGGTCGCCCGTCTGCAGTCGGCCCTGCGCCATTGCTGGCGCGGGCTGCTGGCGCGCGGGCAGGTGGCGCAGGACCCGACGGTGGGCCTGGACACGCCGCGCATCGGACGGCCGCTGCCCAAGGACCTGTCCGAGGCGGATGTCGAGGCGTTGCTGGCGACGCCGGACATCGGGGAGCCCCTGGGGTTGCGTGACCGGGCCATGCTGGAACTGCTCTACGCCTGCGGTCTGCGCGTGTCGGAGCTGGTCGGGCTGCCGCTGGCGGCGCTGAACCTGCGCGGCGGCTATCTGCGCGTGACCGGCAAGGGCAGCAAGGAGCGGCTGGTGCCGCTGGGCGAGACGGCGGCGGACTGGCTGCAGCGCTATCTCGCTGAGGCCCGGCCGGCGCTGGCCGGGCGGCGGGGCGCGCAGGCCCTGTTCCTCAGCCGGCAGGGCGAGGCCATGACGCGGGAGAATTTCTGGCATCTGATCAAGCGTCACGCCTTGCGCGCCGGCATCAGCGCGCCGGTGTCGCCGCACACGCTGCGCCACGCCTTCGCCACGCACCTGCTCAACCATGGCGCCGATCTGCGCGTCATCCAGCTGCTGCTGGGGCACAGCGATCTGTCGACCACGCAGATCTACACCCATGTCGCCCGCCAGCGCCTGCAGAGCCTGCACGCCGAGCACCATCCGCGCGGATGAGCGCGGACTTGCCGGGGCGCGGCCGGCGGCAGATACTCCCCCGCACTGCACAGCCCGCATTGACCACAGAGAGTCCTGCCATGCGCTTTCCCCGCTTTTCCGCTGTCGCCGGCCTGCTGCTGGCGTTCTCCCTTCCCGCCGTGACCGCTCATGCCGCCGGCGAGGAGCAGCAGATCCGCAGCCGCCTGCAGCAGGCCGTGCCGGATGCCAATGTGCTCGCCGTGCGTCCCAGCGCCATGCCGGGCATCTTCGAGGTCGAGCTGGCGGGGGGCATGATCTATGCCAGCGCGGATGGCCAGTTCGTCATCCAGGGTGACCTGCTGCAGCTCAAGGGCAAGCAGGTGGTCAATCTCAGCGAGAAGTCCATGGCTTCCCGCCGTGTGGCCCTGCTCAAGGGCATAGACCGCCACGATACCATCATCTTCCCGGCGCAGGGCAAGCCCAAGGCGGTGCTGACCGTGTTCACCGATGTCGACTGCGGGTACTGCCGCAAGCTGCATCAGGAGGTGCCGGCCATGAACAAGCTGGGCATCGAGGTCCGCTACCTGGCGTTTCCGCGCGACCTGCCGCGCTTCGGCCTGAATGGCGGCGCCGGCCGCGACATGCTCAATGTCTGGTGCAGCGGTGATCCCGCCCGCGCCCTGACCCTGGCCAAGCAGGGCGAGGCGGTGCCGCAGGCGAAGGCGGGCTGCAAGGCGCCCATCGTCGAGCAGTACAAGCTCGGCCTGCGCATGGGCGTCAAGGGCACGCCGGCCATCTTCGACGAGCAGGGCGAGCAGCTGGGCGGCTACATCACCGCCGCGCGTGCGGCCCAGATGCTCGGCCTGAAGTAGGCCCGGCGGGCATGGCCAGGGCGTTCGACAAAGCCCCGGCTGCCGTTATAATGCGTCCCCGAATTTCCGCGTCCGGGCGGCTGCGACCCAGCCGGCCCGGGCAGTCTCCCGCTGCTCATCAGGTGGTGCTGTGAAACCTGTCAATATTGGTATCGTCGGTCTCGGCACCGTCGGTGGTGGTGCCCTCAACCTGCTGCGCGACAACGCCGCCGAGCTGTCGCGTCGCACCGGCCGCGACATCCGCGTGAGCCATGTCGGCGTGCGCCGCGTGCGTGACGGCCTGGACCTGGACGGCGTGCGCGTCAGCAATGACATCTTCGCCGTGGCGCAGGACCCGGCGGTGGACATCGTCGTCGAGGTCATCGGCGGCACCAGCACGGCGCGCGAGCTCGTGCTGCAGGCCATCGCCAACGGCAAGCACGTGGTCACCGCCAACAAGGCGCTGCTGGCCGAGCACGGCAACGAGATCTTCGCCGCCGCCGAGCAGAAGGGCGTCTATGTCGCCTTCGAGGCCGCGGTGGCCGGCGGCGTGCCCATCATCAAGGTGCTGCGCGAGGGCCTGGCGGCCAACCGCATCGAGTGGCTGGCCGGCATCATCAACGGCACCGGCAACTTCATCCTGACCGAGATGCGCGACAAGGGCCGCGACTTCGGCGACGTGCTCGCCGAGGCGCAGGCGCTGGGCTACGCCGAGGCCGATCCGACCTTCGACGTGGAAGGCATCGACGCCGCCCACAAGCTGACCATCCTGGCCTCGCTGGCCTTCGGCATTCCGCTGCAGTTCGCCAAGGCCTACACCGAGGGCATCACCCAGCTCACGCGCGATGACGTGTCCTACGCCGAGGAGCTGGGCTTCCGCATCAAGCACCTCGGCGTGGCCCGCCGCACCGAGGGCGGCATCGAGCTGCGCGTGCATCCGACGCTGATTCCGGCCGACCGCCTGATCGCCAACGTCAACGGCGTCAAGAATGCGGTGCTGGTGCAGTCCGACGCCGTCGGCCCGACCCTGTACTACGGCGCCGGCGCCGGCGCCGGCCCGACCGCCTCGGCCGTGGTCGCCGACATCGTCGATGTCGTGCGCTCGCTCACCGCCGAGTCGGCGCCGAACGTGCCGCACCTGGCGTTCATGCCGCAGGCCATCACCGACACGCCCATCCTGCCGATGGAGTCGGTGGTCACCGCCTACTACCTGCGCCTGCAGGCCGAGGACAAGCCCGGCGTGCTGGCCGATGTCACGCGCATCCTCAGCAGCCACGACATCAGCATTGAGGCCATCATCCAGAAGCCGTCGCTCGACGACGGCGGCTCGGTGCCGGTCATCCTTCTCACCAAGCCGGTGCAGGAGCGCGAGATGAACCGCGCCATCGCCGAGCTGGAGGCCCTGAGCGACATCGCCGGGCCTGTCACCCGCATCCGCATGGAGACCCTGGCATGACCTTCGGCAACCGCTACACCGGCCTCATCAACAAGTACCGCGATCATCTGCCGGTGTCCGACGACACCCGCCTGATCTCGCTGGGCGAGGGCAACACGCCGCTGATCAAGCTGCAGAACATCCCGCGCCTGATCGGCAAGCAGGTCGACATCTACGTCAAGTACGAAGGCCTGAACCCGACCGGCTCGTTCAAGGACCGTGGCATGACCATGGCCGTGACCAAGGCCGTGGAAGAGGGCAGCAAGGCCATCATCTGCGCCTCCACCGGCAACACCTCGGCCGCCGCCGCCGCCTACGCCGCGCGCGCAGGCATCAAGGCCTTCGTGCTCATTCCGGAAGGCAAGATCGCCATGGGCAAGCTCGCCCAGGCCATGATGTACGGCGCCATCACCCTGCAGATCCGCGGCAACTTCGACGAGGGCATGGAGCTGGTCAAGCAGGTCGCCGCGCACGCGCCGGTGACCATCGTCAACTCCATCAACCCCTACCGCCTGCAGGGCCAGAAGACCGCCGCCTTCGAGATCATCGAGGAGCTGGGCTTCGCGCCGGACTTCCACTGCCTGCCGGTCGGCAACGCCGGCAACATCACCGCGCACTGGATGGGCTACAGCGAGTACCACGAGCGCGGCTTCGCCAACAGCCTGCCGAAGATGGTCGGCTACCAGGCCGCCGGCTCCGCCCCGTTCATGCGCGGCGGTCCGGTTGCCAACCCGGAGACAGTCGCCACCGCCATCCGCATCGGCAACCCGCAGTCGTGGGACAAGGCCTGGGACCTGCAGAAGGTCTCCGGCGGCTGGTTCGACGAGCTGTCCGACCAGGAGATCCTCGATGCCCAGCGCCTGCTGGCGCAGAGCGAGGGCGTGTTCTGCGAGCCGGCTTCGGCCGCGTCGCTGGGCGGCGCGCTGCGCGACATCAAGTCGGGCAAGATTCCGGAAGGCAGCAAGATCGTCTGCACGCTGACCGGCAACGGTCTGAAGGACCCGGACACGGCCATCGGCCAGTGCCAGAACGCCGTGCTCAAGACCATCGACGCCGAGCTGGGCCAGGTGCGCGACAGCATCCTCGCCGCAATGGGTGTGTGAGCGTTGCCGGCGTGATGCCGCGAGAGGCCGCCTGCGGGCGGCCTTTGCGTTTCTGGAGGTCAAGGTGAGAGCGACATGAGCAACAAGGTCTGGCGACGGCGCGAGGTGCCGGCGGATGTGGCGCTGGCGGGCGTGCATCCGGTGCTGGCGCGGGTCTACGCCGCGCGCGGCGTGCGCTCGCCGGACGAGCTGGCGCAGACCCTGGCCGCGCTTCGGCCGGCCTCGGCCCTGCACGGGCTGGATGCCGCCCTGGCCCTGCTGGAGCAGGCCCTGCGCGAGCAGTGGCGCATGCTCGTCATCGGCGACTTCGACGCCGACGGCGCCACCAGCACGGCGCTGGCCCTGCGCGCCCTGCGTGCGTTGGGCGCGACCCATGTCGATTTCCTCGTGCCCAACCGCTTCACCTACGGCTACGGCCTGACGCCCGGCATCGTCGCCGTGGCGCTGGCGGAGAAGTCGCCGCAGCTCATCATCACCGTCGACAACGGCATCGCCAGCCACGAGGGCGTGGCGGCGGCGCAGGCGGCCGGCGTGCGCGTGCTCGTCACCGACCACCACCTGCCCGGCGACACGCTGCCGGCGGCGGATGCCATCGTCAATCCCAACCAGCCCGGCTGCGGCTTTCCCAGCAAGCACCTGGCCGGCGTCGGCGTCGTCTTCTATGTGCTCTCGGCCCTGCGCACGCGCCTGCGCGCGTCCGGCTGGTTCGCCGAGCACGGGCTGGCCGAGCCGAACATGGCCGACTTCCTCGACCTGGTCGCGCTGGGCACGGTGGCCGATGTGGTCACGCTCGACGCCAACAACCGCCTGCTGGTGCAGCAGGGTCTGGCGCGCATCCGCGCCGGCCGCTGCGTGCCCGGCATCAGCGCGCTGCTGCGCGTGGCCGAGAAGGATGCCGCGCGCCTGGCCGCCAGCGACCTCGGCTTCGTCATCGCCCCGCGCCTGAACGCCGCCGGGCGGCTGGACGACATGTCGCAGGGCATCGCCTGCCTGCTCGCCGACAGTGATGCCGAGGCGCTGGTATTGGCGCGCGAGCTGGACGCGCTCAACCACGAGCGCCGCGACATCGAGGCCGGCATGCAGAACGAGGCCATGGCCGCGCTGGCGGCCCTGCGCTTCACGCCGGACACCCTGCCGCACGGGCTGGTGCTCTATGACCGGCACTGGCACCAGGGCGTCATCGGCATCCTCGCCGGACGCATCAAGGAGCGTTTCCACCGGCCCACCATCGCCTTCGCGCCCGCGCAGGCGCCGGCCTATGGCGAGGAGCCGGTGGAGCTGAAAGGCTCGGCGCGCTCCATTCCCGGCGTGCATGTGCGCGATGTGCTGGATGCCGTGGCGACCCGCCACCCCGGCCTGATCACGCGTTTCGGCGGACACGCCATGGCCGCCGGCCTGAGCCTGCCGGCGGCGCATCTGGATGACTTCCGCGCGGCCTGGGAGCGCACGCTGGCGGACTGGATCGCGCCCGAGGACCTGGAGGCCGTGCTGCTCACCGATGGCGAGCTGGCTCCCGCGGATTTCACCGAGTCGCTGGCGCGCGAGCTGCGCCAGGGCGGCCCGTGGGGACAGTCCTTCGCCGAGCCGATGTTCGAGGGCGAGTTCCTGCTGCTGGAGCAGCGCCTGCTCAAGGATCGCCACCTCAAGCTCAGCCTCTGCCATCCGGATTCCAACCGGGTCATGGATGGCATCGCCTTCAACATCGACCGTGAGCGCTGGCCGAACTTCGGGTGCCAGCGGGTGAGGCTGGCCTACCGGCTGGATCTCAACCACTTCCGGGGCATGGAGACCTTGCAGCTCAGGGTCGAGGATCTGGTCGCCGTGTGACGGCCGGGAGTCCTTTCCCGGTCGTCACACGGCCCTGGTCATTTGCGCTACAATTCCGCGCTTTGTTACTGGCTGGCCGGCAAGACCATGGAAATCAATCCGTACCTGAACCGCATCAAGGACCTCTCCGAGCGCACCGAGTCGCTCAGGGGGTATCTTTGACTATGATCTGAAGAAGGAGCGCCTGGAGGAAGTCCTGCGCGAACTCGAGGATCCCACGCTCTGGAACGACCCCAAGAAGGCCCAGGATATCGGCCGTGAGCGCACGACGCTGGAAGGCATCGTCATCACCATCGACAAGATGACCTCCGGTCTGGTCGACGCCCGCGACCTGCTCGACCTCGCTGTCGAGGAAGATGACGAGGGCACGCTCGATGACGTCGCCGCCGAGCTGGACGGCCTGGAGAAGCTGGTCGCCGACCTCGAGTTCCGCCGCATGTTCGCTGGCGAGATGGACGGCAGCAGCGCCTTCCTCGACATCCAGGCCGGCGCCGGCGGTACCGAGGCCCAGGACTGGGCCAACATGCTGCTGCGCATGTACCTGAAGTGGTCCGACCAGCACGGCTTCAAGGCCGAGGTCATGGAAGTGTCCGAAGGTGAAGTCGCCGGCATCAAGTCGGCCACTATCCGCATCGAAGGCGAGTACGCCTTCGGCTGGCTGCGCACCGAGACCGGCATCCACCGTCTCGTCCGCAAGTCGCCGTTCGATTCCGACAACCGCCGCCACACCTCGTTCACGGCTGTGTTCGTGTCGCCGGAAATCGATGACGACATCGAGATCGACATCAACCCGTCCGACGTGCGCACCGACACCTACCGCGCCAGCGGCGCCGGCGGCCAGCACATCAACAAGACCGACTCGGCCGTGCGTCTGACGCATATCCCGACCAACACGGTCGTGGCCTGCCAGAACGAACGTTCCCAGCACGCCAACCGCGACCGCGCCTGGAAGATGCTGCGCGCGCGCCTGTACGAGCTGGAAGTGATGAAGCGCAACGAGGCCAAGCAGGCGCTGGAGGCGACCAAGTCCGACATCGGCTGGGGCCACCAGATCCGCTCCTACGTGCTCGACCAGTCGCGCGTGAAGGACCTGCGCAGCAACATCGAGAACTCCAACCCGAACGCCGTGCTCGACGGCGACATCGACGATTTCATCCAGGCTGCCCTGAAGATGGGCCTGTGAGCGGACTGCCGACCATGACCGACCAGAACACCACCCCGGAAACCGCTGCGCCTCAGGACGACAACAAGCTGATCGCCGAGCGCAAGCAGAAGCTCGCCGCCATCCGCGAGCAGGGGCAGGCCTTCCCCAACGATTTCCGCCGCGACGCCTACGCCGCCGATCTGCAGGCGCGCTTCGCCGACGCCGACGCCGAGGTGCTGGAGGCGGAGAAGCACAGCTTCTCCATCGCCGGCCGCATGCTGCTCAAGCGCGTCATGGGCAAGGCCAGCTTCGCCACCGTGCAGGACATGCGCGGGCGCATCCAGCTCTACATCACCCGCGACGCCATCGGCGAGGCGGCCTACGCGGCCTTCAAGCAGTCCGACCTGGGCGACATCTTCGGCGCCACCGGCCATGTCTTCAAGACACGCACCGGCGAGCTGTCGCTGCATGTCACCGCGCTGCGCCTGCTGACCAAGTCGCTGCGTCCGCTGCCGGACAAGTTCCACGGCATGGCCGACCAGGAGATGAAGTACCGCCAGCGCTATGTCGACCTGATCGTCAGCGAGGACACGCGCCGCGCCTTCCGCATCCGTTCGCAGGTCATCGACGGCATCCGCCGCTTCATGACCGCGCGCGACTTCATGGAAGTCGAGACGCCGATGATGCACGTCATCCCCGGCGGCGCCGCGGCCAAGCCCTTCGTGACCCATCACAACGCGCTCGACATGCCGCTGTTCCTGCGCATCGCGCCCGAGCTCTACCTCAAGCGCCTGGTCGTCGGCGGCTTCGAGCGCGTGTTCGAGATCAACCGCAACTTCCGCAACGAGGGCGTGTCGGCGCGGCACAACCCCGAGTTCACCATGATCGAGTTCTATCAGGCCTACGCGGACTACCGCGACCTGATGGATCTCACCGAGGACATGCTGCGCACGCTGTCGCAGGACATCCTCGGTTCGACGCTGGTGCCCTACCAGGGTGAGACCTTCGACTTCGGGTCGAAGTTCGCGCGTCTGTCCATGGTCGATGCCATCCTCAAGTACAACCCGGAGCTGACCCGCGAGCAGCTCTGGGACTACGACCAGGCCGCCGCCGTGGTGCGCGGCAAGCTGAAGATGGACGTGAAGTCGATCTGGGGCATCGGCAAGCTGCACACGCTGATCTTCGAGGAAACCGTCGAGACGCAGCTGCGTCAGCCGACCTTCATCACCGAGTACCCGGCCGAAGTGTCGCCGCTGGCGCGCCGCAACGACGACAACGAGTTCATCACCGACCGCTTCGAGTTCTTCATCGGTGGCCGCGAGATCGCCAACGGCTTCTCCGAGCTGAACGATCCGGAAGACCAGGCCGAGCGCTTCATGCAGCAGGTGCGCGAGAAGGATGCCGGCGACGACGAGGCCATGCACTACGACGCCGACTTCATCCGCGCGCTGGAGTACGGCCTGCCGCCGACGGCGGGCGAGGGCATCGGCATCGACCGTCTGGTGATGCTGTTCACCGACGCGCCCAGCATCCGCGACGTCATCCTGTTTCCGCACATGCGACCGGAGGCCTGACATGCACATTTCCAGCCGTTCCATGACGTTCACCGCCTATGCCCTGATCCTGGGCATGCTCTGGCCCGGCGTGTTCATGGGCGTGCTCGTGCTCACCGGCTATGTCCTCGCGTTCCTGCTGACGCGCCGTGTGGACGAGCCGCTGTATGCCGGGCATGGCCGTTATCAGCTCAGGACAGTGGGTTACGCCGCGCTGGCGTTCCTGCCGCTGGCGCTGTTCGCCAAGACCGGTCTCTGGATGTTCCTGCTGCTGGCGGTCAAGCTCTGGCTGATCTATCGCGTGCTGACCGGGGCCTATCGCCTGAGCAAGGAGCAGTCGCCGGTCTGATGCCGCGATAGCCAATAAAAAACGCCCCGGAAGGGGCGTTTTTTATTGGGGGCGTTTCCCGCCGCGGGGTGCCTCAGGCACCGCCGAGCTGGGGAATGAAGCTGCCAATGAGCGGGTAGGTGGAGGGGTTGGCCGGATCGACATTGCCGAAACCACCGGCGGCGTCAGCCAGCGGGGCCAGGATCACGTCCAGCGGGGTGCCGGTCGGGCCGTCACCTTCGCTGGCCGGGATGAACTGACCAATGAACGGGTAGGTGGTCGGATCAGCCGGATCGACGTTGCCGAAGCCACCGGCGGCGTCAGCCAGCGGGGCCAGGAT
>Ga0222424_100758_pt1 | contig 11808 bp, 10 predicted proteins | sample 2B2ome_FD_182468 | JGI IMG/M metagenome (GOLD analysis project Ga0222424, IMG submission 182468) | Enriched microbial communities from leaf-cutter ant dump, University of Wisconsin, Madison, United States - 2B200A (version 2) | ecosystem: Environmental > Terrestrial > Nest > Insects nest > Nest...
GGCCGCGCTGCCGGTGTCGCCGCTGGTGGCGCCGAGGATGTTGAGCTGCGCGCCACGGCGGGCCAGCTCGTACTCGAACAGGTTGCCCAGCAGTTGCATGGCCATGTCCTTGAAGGCCAGCGTGGGGCCGTTGGACAGGGCTTCGAGCCACAGGCCGTCTTCGAGCGGGCGCAGCGGCACGATGGCGGCGGTGCCAAACACCTCGGCGGTGTAGGTCTTGGCGCACAGGGCGCGCAGGTCCTCGGCCGGAATGTCGTCGATGTAGAGCGACAGGATCTGGAACGCCAGTTCCGCATAGCCCTGGGTCTGGTAGACCGTGCGCAGCGCACCCAGGCGTTCGCTACTGATTTGCGGATAGTGCTCCGGCAGGTACAGGCCGCCGTCGGGCGCCAGGCCTTCGAGCAGGATGTCGCAAAAGCGCTTGCGTTCGGGATGGCCGCGCGTGGAAAGGTATTGCATCAGTTCAGCTCCTCCTTGCGGATGCGCGTGATCGGCGCCAGCACCGTGGGCAGCGCCTGCATCTGGGCGATCACGGCGTCCATGGTGCCCTCGCGCGTGTCGTGCGTGAGGATGATGAGGTCGGTCTGCGTCGAGCCCTCGCCGCCCACCTCGTCGGCCTCGCGCTGCAGCACGGCGTCGATGCTCACGCCGGCCTCGGCCAGCAGGCCGGTGACCTTGGCCAGCACGCCGGCCTGGTCGGCCACGCGCAGGCGCAGGTAGTAGCTGGTCACCACCTCGCTCATGGGCAGCACGGGCAGTTGGTCCATGGCCTGGTCCAGCGTGTGCGGCTGGAAGGCCAGGTGCGGCACGCGGTGCTCGGGGTCGGCAGTGTGCAGGCGCGTGATGTCCACCAGGTCGGCGATCACGGCGCTGGCCGTGGGCTCGCTGCCCGCGCCCTTGCCGTAGTACAGCGTGCTGCCCACGGCATCGCCCTGCACCACCACGGCGTTCATGGCGCCTTCCACGTTGGCGATCAGGCGCTTGGCCGGCACCAGGCTGGGGTGCACGCGCAGCTCCACGCCCTTGCCGGTGCGCTTGGAGATGCCCAGCAGCTTGATGCGGTAGCCCAGTTGCTCGGCGTAGCGGATGTCGGCGGCGGCGAGCTTGGTGATGCCTTCCACGTAGGCCTTGTCGAACTGCACCGGAATGCCGAAGGCGATGGCGCTCATGATGGTGGCCTTGTGCGCGGCGTCCACACCCTCGATGTCGAAGGTCGGGTCGGCCTCGGCGTAGCCCAGGCGCTGGGCTTCCTTGAGCACCACGTCGAAGTCCAGGCCCTTGTCGCGCATCTCGGACAGGATGAAGTTCGTCGTGCCGTTGATGATGCCGGCCAGCCACTGGATGCGGTTGGCCGTCAGGCCCTCGCGCAGCGCCTTGATGATCGGAATGCCCCCGGCCACGGCGGCCTCGAAGGCCACCATCACGCCCTTGGCCGAGGCAGCGGCGAAGATCTCGGTGCCATGCACCGCCAGCAGCGCCTTGTTGGCGGTGACCACGTGCTTGCCGGCGGCGATGGCTTCGAGCACCAGCGCCTTGGCCACGCCGTAGCCGCCGATGAGCTCGATGACGATGTCGATCTCAGGGTTGGCGATCACTTCGCGCGCATCGCCCACCACGCGGATCTTGTCGCCCACGATGGAGCGCGCGCGCCCGGTGTCCAGGTCGGCCACCATGGCGATCTCGATGCCGCGGCCCGCGCGGCGGCGGATCTCTTCCTGGTTGCGCTGCAGCACGTTGAACACGCCGCTGCCCACGGTGCCAATGCCCAGCAGGCCGACTTGGATGGGTTTCATATCAGTTTTACCAGTCAAAAGTGGCTGAAACGCTTGCCAGTCAAGCGCTAGCAGCTATGAAAAATGAGTTTTCGAGGCCGTTCACGCAGCCTGTGTGTGGCGCTGCCGGTAGGTGGCGAGGAAGCCCGCCAGGCGCCCGATGGCCTCGCGCAGGTCGTCCTCGTGCGGCAGGAACACGATGCGGAAATGCTGGTTGTCCGGGTAGTTGAAGCCCGAGCCCTGTACCAGCATCACGCGCGTGGCGCGCAGCACTTCCATGAAAAACTGGCGGTCGTCGGCGATGGGGTACATGGCCGGGTCGAGGCGCGGGAACATGTACAGCGCCGCCTGCGGCTTGACGCAGGTGACGCCGGGAATCTGCGTGATGAGCTCGTAAGCCAGGTCGCGCTGGCGGCGCAGGCGCCCGCCGGGCTTGACCAGGTCGTGGATGCTCTGGTAGCCGCCCAGCGCGGTCTGGATGGCCCACTGGCCCGGCACGTTGGAGCCGAGCTTGAGATTGGCCAGCATGTTCAGGCCCTCGATGTAGTCGCGCGCGTCCGCCTTGGGGCCGGAGAGCACCATCCAGCCCGCGCGGTAGCCGCACGAGCGGTAGGCCTTGGAGAGCGAATTGAACGTGAGCGTGAGCACGTCGGTGGAGAGGCTGGCCATCGAGGTGAACTGCACGCCGTCGTACAGCACCTTGTCGTACACCTCGTCCACCAGCAGCACCAGGCCATGCTCGCGCGCGATCTGGAGGATGCCCTTGAGCAGCTCCACGGGGTAGAGCACGCCGGTCGGGTTGTTCGGGTTGATGACGACGATGCCGCGCGTGCGCGGCGTGATCTTGGCGCGCATGTCATCCAGGTCGGGCAGCCAGCCCGCGTCCTCGTCGCAGCGGTAGTGCACCGGCGAGCCGCCCGAGAGCGACACGGCCGCCGTCCACAACGGGTAGTCGGGCATGGGCACGAGCAGTTCGTCGCCGTCGTCGAGCAGCGCGTTGGTCGCCATCACGATCAGCTCGCTGGCGCCGTTGCCCAGGTAGATGTCGTCCAGCGTCACGCCCGCGATGCCGAGCTGCTGGGTGTAGTGCATCACCGCCTTGCGCGCGGCGAAGATGCCCTTGCTGTCGGAATAGCCCGCCGAGTTGGGCAGGTTGCGGATCATGTCCTGCTGCACTTCCTCGGGCGCATCGAAGCCGAACGGCGCCATGTTGCCGATGTTCAGCTTGATGATCTTCTGGCCTTCGTCCTCCATCTGCTTGGCCGCGTCCACGATGGGGCCGCGGACATCGTAGAGGACATTGTTGAGCTTGGCGGATTTGCGGACGGTCTTCATGCGCGTATCGATGAGAACAAGGGCACTGCCCAGCGGGCAGCATGCGGCGGTGAAACTTATAATTTGACCACATTTCACCCGCGCACCCGGGCGGCGCCCGCCCGCCGGGCCGCGCCACCGCCCGCCGCACCATGAAGCTCCAGCCCGACCCGTCCAGTGCCCACTCCATCAGCGGCTACGGCCCCGGCTGGGTGGCCGTGGGGCCCGAGAAGATCCACCACAGCATCGTCCTCGGCCCGGACGGCCTGCGCCAGCCGTGGGATTGCGAACGCTTCGAGGACCTCACGCCCGCGCACTTCGCCCGGCTGGCCGAGATCGACGCGGAAATGGTGCTTTTCGGCAGCGGCCCGCGCATCCGCTTCGTGCCGCCCGCCTGGCTGGCACCGCTGATGCAACGGCGCATGGGCCTGGAAACCATGGACACGGCCGCCGCCTGCCGCACCTACAACTTCCTGCTGGGCGAAGGCCGCCGGGTGGCGGTGGCCCTGCTGCTGCCGTCGCCCTGAGCCCGAGGTGGGCACTACCACGCCTTTTCCCTTGGCACGGCGCTGGCACGACCTGCCCAATGCGAGCCTTCCGTGGGTTTCGGGGTAAAATCGCGGATTGCGGCCGGGGCAACCTAAAACAATAACACACCCACTTCCCCGGTTTTTTCTACGACATTTCCAGCAGAGATTCGGACCCTATGGCGATCGTTGTCAACAAACCCCTCCCAGAATTTGAAGCCAACGCGACCGGCGGAATCAAGGTCTCCAACACCTCCCACCAGGGCCAGATTCTGGTGCTGTACTTCTACCCCAAGGACAACACCCCGGGTTGCACCACCGAGGCCATGCAGTTCCGCGACAAGTACAAGGACTTCGTGAAGGCTGGCGCGGCGGTGTTCGGCGTCTCGCGCGACAACATGAAGTCGCACGACGATTTCAAGGAAAAGCTCGAACTGCCCTTCGAGCTGATCGCCGACACCGAGGAAAAGATGTGCCACATGTTCGGCGTGGTCAAGAACAAGATCATGTACGGCAAGAAGGTCAAGGGCATCGAGCGCAGCACCTTCCTGGTCGGCCCCGACGGCCTGCTGGTGCAGGAATGGCGCGGCCTGAAGGTGCCCGGCCACGTGGACGAGGTACTCAAGGCCGTGAAATCGCTCAAGGCGCTGAAGAAAGCTGCCTAACGGGCGTCACGGGGGCTGTGCATAATGGCACGCTGATGCAGCACCAGAACAAGCCGCTCCCCTCCCGCACACGACAAGCCGCCCGGTTCGCCCGGCGGCTTTTTGTTTTCTGAACCGCCTCTGGAAGCCTCCCCCACCATGCCCCTGCCCCCCGCCCCGACCCAGCGCGCCGCCCGCCTGCCCGAGCAAGCCTTCGCCGCCGCCCCGTCCACGGCCCGCAAGGCCACGGCGCGCACGGCACAAACGCCCCGCACCAAGCCCGCGCCCGCCACAGCCAGCCCCGTGACCGCCGCGCCCGCAATTGCCAAGGCGGCGCCCCAAGCTGCCACCAGGCCCGCAGCCAAGACCGCCGCAGCGCCCCAAGCCACCGCCCCCGCCCCCGCCCGCCCGCGCAAGGCCCGCGCCAGCGGCCCCGCCAAGCTCTTCGTGCTCGACACCAACGTGCTGCTGCACGACCCGACCAGCCTGTTCCGCTTCGAGGAGCACGACATCTTCCTGCCGATGATCGTGCTGGAGGAGCTCGACGCGCACAAGAAAGGCATGACCGAGGTGGCGCGCAACGGCCGCCAGGTCAGCCGCTCGCTCGACGCGCTCGTGGCCACCCAGGGCGCCGACATGGGCAAGGGCATCGCGCTCGACGCCACGGGCCAGCGCGCCGCCACCGGCAAGCTGTACTTCCAGACCGCGCCACTGGACTACCAGCTGCCCACCAGCCTGCCGCAAGGCAAGGCGGACAACCAGATCCTCGGCGTGGTCGAGGCGCTGCGCGCCCAGTACGCGCCGCGCGAGGTGGTGCTGGTGTCCAAGGACATCAACATGCGCGTCAAGGCACGCGCCCTGGGCCTTCCCGCCGAGGACTACCAGAACGACAAGGCGCTGGAGGACGACGACCTGCTGTACGCGGGCGCGCTCGCCCTGCCGCCGGACTTCTGGAACAAGGCCGGCAAGAACGTGGAAAGCTGGCAAAGCGGCGCACACACCTACTACCGCATCAGCGGCCCGCTGGTGGCCGGGCTGATGATCAACCAGTTCGTCTACTTCGAGGCACCGGGCGAGCCGAGCCTGTACGCGCGCGTGACCGAGATCCGCGACAAGACCGCCGTGCTGCAGACCCTCAAGGACTATGGCCATGCCAAGAACGCCGTCTGGGGCGTGACCACGCGCAACCGCGAGCAGAACTTCGCCATGAACCTGCTCATGGACCCGGACGTGGACTTCGTCACCCTCACCGGCACCGCCGGCACGGGCAAGACGCTGCTGACCCTGGCCGCCGGCCTGACGCAGGTGCTGGACGAGCGCCGCTACAGCGAGATCATCATGACCCGCGCCACCGTGAGCGTGGGCGAGGACATCGGCTTCCTGCCCGGCACCGAGGAGGAAAAGATGGGCCCGTGGATGGGCGCGCTCGACGACAACCTCGAGTTCCTCGCCAAGGGCGACGGCGGCAACCCCGGCGAATGGGGGCGCGCCGCCACCAACGACCTGATCCGCAGCCGCATCAAGATCAAGAGCATGAACTTCATGCGCGGGCGCACCTTCATGGACAAGTTCGTCATCATCGACGAAGCGCAAAACCTGACCCCGAAGCAGATGAAGACCCTGATCACGCGCGCCGGCCCAGGCACGAAGATCGTCTGCATGGGCAACCTGGCGCAGATCGACACGCCCTACCTGACCGAAGGCTCCTCGGGCCTGACCTTCGCGGTGGACCGCTTCAAGGGCTGGCCGCACAGCGGCCACATCACGCTTGCGCGCGGCGAACGCTCGCGCCTGGCGGATTTCGCCAGCGAAGTGCTGTAACAAAACTATCAAAACAATAGCTGCTAGCGCTTGCCAGACAAGCGCTAGCAGCTATTTTCATGCCTATTGCGAAAGCAGGGCGGCCAACCCCGGCAGCGCGGCCAAGGCATTGGCACGGGTGCGCGCAGCCCAGTGCGCCGGGGCCAGCCCGCGCAGCGCCGCCACTTCGGCGCCGATGCGCGGCAGCTCCGCCGGGCTGTTGCGCCCCTGGGGCAGGCCCGCCGCGCGCTCGGCGGCGGTGCGGTAGAGCCAGTGCGGCGGAATGTCGGGCGCGTCGGTTTCCATGACGATGGCGTCTTCGGGCAGCGCCTGCGCCAGGCGGCGCAGCTGCAGGGCACGCTCGTAGGTCACGGCGCCGCCGAACCCGAGCTTGAAGCCCAGGGCGATGAACGCCTGCGCCTGCTGCACGCTGCCATTGAAGGCATGGGCGATGCCGCCGCGCACCGGCACTTCGCGCAGGCCCTTGAGCAAGCGGTCGGCCGAGCGGCGCACGTGCAGGATCACCGGCAGGCCGAAGCGCCGCGCCAACTGCAGTTGCGCGCGGTAGAAGCGCCACTGGCGCGCGGGGTCGAGGCCGGGCACGAAGCCGTCGAGCCCGATCTCGCCCACCGCGACCAGGCGCGGGTCCGCATGGTGCTGCTGCAGCGCGCCGGCCAGCGCCTCCAGGTCTTCGTCGGCGGAGCGCGGCGTGTAGAGCGGGTGGATGCCCAGGGCGTAGCTGTCGCCATGGCGCTGCGCGAGCTGGCGCACCGCATCCCACTGGGCACGCTCCACGGCCGGGATGACGCAGTGCGCCACGCCCGCCGCGCGCGCCTGGGCGCGCACGGCGTCCACGTCGGGGGCGAACTCGGGCGCGTCGAGGTGGCAGTGGGTGTCGATCCAGCCAGGCATGGGCTGCGGGCCTACCCCAGCCGCCCTTCCACCAGCCGCAGCACGCGGTCGCAGCGCGCGGCCAGGGTTTCATCGTGCGTCACCAGCACGAAGGCCGTGCCCTGCTCGCGCGCCAGGCGCAGCATGAGCTGGAAGACGTTGTCGGCCGTGCTGCGGTCGAGGTTGCCAGTGGGTTCGTCGGCCAGCACGCAGGCCGGGCGCGTGACCAGCGCGCGCGCGATGGCCACGCGCTGGCGCTCGCCGCCCGAGAGCTCGGCGGGTCGGTGCTGCACGCGCTCGGCCAGGCCCACGGCGGCCAGCATCTGCTGGGCTTCGCGCAGGCAGTCCTCGTACGGCTGGCGCCGGATGCGCAGCGGCATGGCCACGTTGTCGATGGCGCTGAACTCGGGCAGCAAGTGGTGGAACTGGTAGATGAAGCCCAGGTGCGCATTGCGCAGCCGCCCCTGCTCGGCCGGCGCCAGCGCGTGCAGGTTGTGGCCCAGCAGCTGCACGCTGCCGCTGCTGGGCGCGTCGAGGCCGCCGAGCAGGTGCAGCAGCGTGCTCTTGCCCGAGCCCGAGGCGCCGACGATGGCCAGCGTCTCGCCCCGGCGCACCTGCAGGTCCACGCCCTGCAGCACGCGCACGTCGAGCCGTCCTTCGGTGAAGCGCTTGGCCAGGCCCTGGGCCTGCAGCACCACGCCAGAATTCATACCATCTTGGCCCTGAGCGCTTATTGGGATTGCGCTGGCAGCTACGTTATTCATAGCGAAGGGCCTCCGCCGGGTTGACGCGGCTGGCGCGCCAGCTCGGATACAGGGTGGCCACGAAGGCCAGCACCAGCGAGATGACGGCGATCGGCACGATGTCGCTGCCTTGCGGGTCGCTGGGCATCTTGCTGATGAGGTAGATGTCCTTGGGCAGGAAGCTGGCGTTCAGCGCGCGCTCGATGGCCGGCACGATGACGTCGATGTTGAACGCGATGCCCAGTCCCAGCAGCAGCCCGGCCAGGGTGCCGATGACGCCCACCATGGCCCCCTGCACCACGAACACGCCCATGATGCTGCGCGGGCTCGCGCCCAGGGTGCGCAGGATGGCGATGTCGGCGCGCTTGTCGGTCACGGTCATCACCAGGGTGGAGACGAGGTTGAACGCCGCCACCGCCACGATGAGCGTGAGGATGATGAACATCATGCGTTTTTCGAGCTGCACGGCGGCGTACCAAGTGCGGTTCTGCTGCGTCCAGTCACGGATCAGGAGGTGGCCGGTCAGCGTGTCGGCCAGTTCGCGCGCCACCATGGGGGCGTCGTGCAGGTTCTGCAGCTTCAGGCGCACGCCCGTCGGCCCTTCGAGCCGGAACAGGCGCTCGGCATCCTCGTGGTGCAGCAGCACCAGGGCGGCGTCGTATTCGTAGTGGCCGGAGTTGAAGGTGCCGGCCACCGTCATCTGCTTGAGGCGCGGCACCACGCCCGCGGGCGTGACCTGACCGCCCGGGGCGATGAGCGTGACCAGGTCGCCCGGGCGCACGCCCAGCTGGCGCGCCAGCTCGATGCCCAGCACCACGCGGAAGGCGCCGGGCTCCAGTTGGCGCAGCACGTCGGCGTTGGCGGCGGCCAGGTCGGTCACCTCGCCCTCGCGCGCCGGGTCGATGCCACGCACCAGCGCGCCCTTCATGTCCTCGCCGCGCGCCAGCAGCGCCTGGGCGGCCACGAAAGGCGCCGCGCCCACCACCGCCGGGTTGCGCCGCACCTCGGCCAGGGTCTGCGCCAGGTCGGGCAGCGCCGCCCCGCCGGGGGCAAAAATTTCAATGTGCGAAACCACGCTGAGCATGCGGTCGCGCACCTCTTTCTGGAAGCCGTTCATCACCGACAGCACAATGATGAGCGCCGCCACCCCGAGCGCGATGCCCAGCATGGACACGCCCGAGATGAACGAAATGAAGCCGTTGCGCCGCGTGGCGCGGCCCGCGCGGGTGTAGCGCCAGCCCAGGGCCAGCTCGTAGGGAATTTGCATGGTGTGGATCTGATTCGCCCCCGCGAACGTACTGGCGATCCGGGGCGCGCCGATTGTGGCATCCCGGACAATACCGCCCATGCCCGATTCCCCCCATTTGCTGATCCCCTGGGCCATCGCCCAGGCCGAGGGATGCCAGCAGGCCCTGCCGGCCCTGGCCCTGCCCCAGCTCGACAGCCTGCTGGCGCGCCTGGCCCCCACCGGCGGCGAGGCCGGCGACGAACACGATTACGCCCCCCCGCACGAGCGCGCGCTGGCGCAGGCGCTGGGCCTGCCCGCCAGCGCCACGCCCTGGGCCGCCTGGGAAGCCGCCGACACCACGCAGCCCTGCGCCTGGATCACCCCCTGCCACTGGAAGGCCGGTGCCGACCAGATCCACATGCTGCCGCCCGAGGCGCTGGCGCTGGCCGAGGCCGAATCGCGCGCCCTGCTGGCGCTGCTGGCACCCTGGTTCGCCGAGGACGGCATCACCCTGCACTACGCGCAGCCGCTGCGCTGGCTGGCGCGCGGCAGCGCCTTCGCGGGCCTGGAAACCGCCGCGCTCGACCGCGTACAGGGCCGCGACGTGCGCCACTGGATGCCCCGGGGCCCGCACGAGCGCCTGCTGCAGCGCCTGCACAGCGAGGTGCAGATGCTGCTCTACACCCACGCCTTCAACGACGCGCGCACGGCGCGCGGGCAGTTGCCCGTCAACGCCATCTGGGTGCACGGCGCGGGCGCGCTGGCGCTACCGCCCATCGCCGCCGCGCCCCCGCAGGTGGACCAGACGCTGCGCGACGCCGCGCTGCGCACGGACTGGACGGCCTGGGCGGCGGCCTGGCAGGCGCTCGACAGCGGCCCCGTGGCGCGGCTTGCCGCGCAGGCGGCGCGCGGCGCGCCCGTGCAGTTGACGCTGTGCGGCGAGCGCGCCTTCCTGCAGTGGCACAGCGCGCCACGCTCCCTGGGCCAGAAGATTCAAAGCCTTTTCCGGCCCCAACGCTTTACCAGCTTGCGCGAGCAGCTATGAAAATAATAGTCAGAGACACCCCGCCCCGCAGCGCCTGGGCGCTGGAGCAGGCCGGCATCCACCCGCTGCTGGCGCGCCTGTACGCCGCACGCGGCGTGTGCACGCCCGGCGAGCTGGACGACGCCCTAGCGCGCCTGCTGCCGCCCGCCACGCTGCACGGCACGCCGGAGGCGGCGCGGCTGCTGGCCGACGCCATCGCCAGCGGCCAGCGCATCGTCATCGTGGCCGACTACGACTGCGACGGCGCCACCGCCTGCGCCGTGGCCGTGCGCGGCCTGCGCCTGCTCGGCGCGCGCCACGTGGACTACCTGGTGCCGGACCGCGTGGTGGACGGCTACGGCCTGACCCCGCCCATCGCGCGCCGCGTGCACGCGCGCGGCGCCGACCTGCTCGTGACCGTGGACAACGGCATCGCCAGCGTGGAGGGCGTGCGCGAAGCCAAGGCGCTGGGCCTCGCGGTGCTGGTGACCGACCACCACCTGCCCGGCCCCGAACTGCCCGCGGCCGATGCCATCGTCAACCCCAACCAGCCCGGCTGCACCTTCGAGAGCAAGGCCCTGGCCGGCGTGGGCGTGGTGTTCTACGTGCTGCTGGCGCTGCGCGCCGAGCTGCGCGCGCGCGGCACCTTCGACACGGCCAGCCAGCCGCGGCTGGAACCGCTGCTGCCGCTGGTGGCGCTGGGCACCGTGGCCGACGTGGTGCGGCTGGACGCGAACAACCGCCGCCTGGTGGCCCAGGGCCTCAAGCGCGTGCGCGCCGGTGCCATGCCCATGGGCATGGCGGCGCTGTTCACCGCCGCCGGGCGCAAGGCCGAGCAGGCCACCACCTTCGACTTCGGCTTCGCGCTGGGGCCACGCATCAACGCCGCCGGGCGCCTGGCCGACATGACGCTGGGCATCGAATGCCTGCTCACCGACGACCCGGCGCGCGCGCTGGAGCTGGCGCGCCAGCTCGACGCCATCAACCGCGAGCGCCGCGAGATCGAGGGCGGCATGCGCGAGCAGGCCATGCTGATGGCCGAGAGCCTGTTCGATGAAAGCGAAGCCCCCCCGCCCGCCGTGAGCGTGTTCGACCCCGACTTCCACGAGGGCGTGGTGGGCATCGTGGCCAGCCGCCTCAAGGACAAGCTGCACCGCCCGACCTTCGTTTTCGCGGCCAGCAGCGCGCCGGGCAAGGAACACGAGCTCAAGGGCTCGGGCCGCTCCATCGCCGGCTTTCACCTGCGCGACGCGCTCGACCTCGTGGCCAAGCGCCACCCGGGCGTGGTGCTGAAATTCGGCGGCCACGCCATGGCGGCGGGCTGCACCGTGGCCGAGGCGCATTTCGACACCTTCGAGCGCGCCTTCGCCCAGGTGGCGCAGGAATGGCTGGACGCCGCCACGCTGACGCGCCGCCTGGAAACCGACGGCCCGCTGGCGCCCGAGTACCTGCGCGCCGACCTGGTGGACCTGCTGGCGCGCGAGGTCTGGGGCCAGGGCTTCGCCCCGCCGACGTTCAGCGAGGAGCTGGAGGTGCTGAACCAGCGCCTGGTGGGCGAAGGCAAGAACCACCTCTCGCTCAAGCTGCTGCACCGGGGCCAGCCGGTGGACGGCATCTGGTTCGGCCACACCGAGCCGCTGCCGCGCCAGGCGCTGCTGGCCTTCCGGCTGGACGTGAACGAGTGGCGCGGCGAGCGGCGCGTGCAGCTCGTAGTCGAGGGCGTGGAGGTAAACACCCCCTGAATCGCCCCGGCTTCCCTAGACACTTTTGAGCCGTTGGAAATAGCGTTTCTCGAACTCTACCGGCGACAAGTCGCCAGCAGTGTTGTGGCGACGCCTGGGGTTATAGAACATCTCGATGTAGTT
>Ga0222424_100759_pt1 | contig 11778 bp, 11 predicted proteins | sample 2B2ome_FD_182468 | JGI IMG/M metagenome (GOLD analysis project Ga0222424, IMG submission 182468) | Enriched microbial communities from leaf-cutter ant dump, University of Wisconsin, Madison, United States - 2B200A (version 2) | ecosystem: Environmental > Terrestrial > Nest > Insects nest > Nest...
GTCATATTGTAACCAGTACCACCCATAAGACCCTGCGCGGGCCGCGTGGTGGTATCATTATGCTGCGTAACGATTTTGAAAATCCCTGGGGCCACAAGGATCCCAAAGGAAATACACGTACCATGAGCCAGCTGCTGGACCTGGCGGTATTTCCGGGCATGCAGGGCGGACCGCTGGAGCACATCATTGCAGCCAAGGCCGTTTCCTTCGGAGAGATCTTATCCGATGACTGGAAGGTATATGGAAAACAGATCATCGCCAATGCCCAGGCAATGGCAAAAGCCTTTGTAGATAAAGGATATAAGCTGATCAGTGATGGTACGGATAACCACCTGATGCTGATCGATCTGCGCAATAAGAATCTGACCGGTAAAAAAGCACAGGAAACCCTGGATAAAGCGCATATTACATTAAACAAGAATGCCGTGCCTTTTGACGATAAATCGCCGTTTGTGACTTCCGGTATCCGTGTAGGGGTGCCAGCGGTTACTACCAGGGGCATGAAAGAAGCAGATGTAACACACGTGGCAGGGCTCATCGATAAAGTGCTGATGAACATCGACGATGAAAATGTGATCGCATCGGTAAAAGAAGAGGTAAAAGCATTTATGCAGCAGTTCCCGTTGTATCCGGAGTTGTCTTAATTGATTGTTTGAGGGGGTGCCGGAGGCTTTACCTGGTTCGGGAGTATCTTTTATAAAAGATACATTGTTAACAGACGGGCGTGGAACGTTCGATCCGTACGTCTGAACCGGCCGAACTTAAACCTGAAACTATTTTAACATGATCCAAAGAAAACAAACACTGTGGTTATTACTGTCCGTGATCTGTGCCGGGCTTACCTTTAAGTTTCCTTTTTATAACGGTACCGTAACCGGAACAGAAGGATTGGCAGGCGCTGATATGAATGCGGCAAGCAATATCTGGCTGACGCTGCTAACGGGTGTCATTGTGGCCCTGGGCCTGATCGCCGTTTTTCTTTATAAGGACCGGAAGCTGCAGTTGCGGCTGACCTTCCTGGGGCTGGCAGCTTCAGTTGGCCTCATTGCGCTTTATGCCAGCTATATCAAGGCCTTCGAAAGCGGGGGCATTGCTATCACCGCCCTGCTGAGTTTACTGGTAGTGGCCGGCTTCTTTTTTGCACTAAAGGGCATCCGCCGGGATCAGCGGCTGATCAAGGATCTGAACCGGCTGCGATAGCGTATAAAAATATAAAATAAAAACAGGGCGCTCTTATTCAGGGCGCCCGTTTTTATGTGTTATACGTTCTATATCCGTGCATCTCTGTTCTGTGAATTGTTTTATATTGGATGCCACAGGTAATGACTACCAGTCTCCGTCGTTTAAAATATTATCCAGGTAATCATTATCAGGTTTCGTATAAAAACCGGTAAGAATCTCGTAGGCTTCAATAAAATCATTAAGCAATGGGTTGTCCCGGTTGATGAGCATTGCATTCAAAATAGCTGTTTCACCTGCACGGACCATTCCCTTAAGGTGTACAACAGAACCATCATTGAATCGTTTGAACCAAGTGGTAAATTTATAAAAACGCGCTTTTTCTCTGTGGTCGCTATAATCACAGATGTATATTACTGTTTGTTCGTTTTCACTTAAAAATGTTTTAAGAATGGTGGTAACGTTATTGCAATGCCCGGATCAGGGGGGATCCTGGTAACACCTTCTGGCTTAGACGTCAGGTCAAGATTAAAGCCAAAAACCTTCGGGGCTAATTCGGGATATTCAGAAAAAGCAGCAGAAAAGTCATAAAAATAACAATGGTATTTACAACCAATGTTTGTAACGAAGGTATAGGCTCGTTCACTAATTTTTAATGTCGGGTACGGTTGCAAATCTGAAACCTGCTTTTTCAAGATCTTCAAAAGATAAACCATGTTTCAATGCCGCGGAAATGTATTTGCTCATTTCGAGGGCAACAAGCAGCTTTTCCTTACCTTTTGCTTTTTGAGATTTTTGGGCAAAGTATTCAACTGTCCGTTGTTGAAATGGTGTGTTTTCTAAAGACGCTTGCATTGATTTCAAATTTGATACAGTAAATTACAAAACTTAAACAAGTGTAGCAATAAAATTCTTTTATGGGATGTAACCTATTGTTTTTCAGCTTCCGGTTTCCTCCACAGCAGACTGCCGTCTCCGTAACTGAGAAAACGGAAATCGTTTTCCAGGGCATAGGCATAAACCCGCCGCCAGTCTGCGCCAATGAATGCGGCTACCAGCAGCAGCAGGGTAGAGGAAGGCTGGTGAAAATTAGTGACCAATGCATCCGCAACCTTAAACGGATAGCCGGGGGCAATAATGATCTGCGTTTTGGCAACCAGGTGGCCCAACTGGTTTTCCAGCAGATAATTGTTCAGCGCATGCAGGGCTTCTGCAACGGAGTATTGCTGCAGGTCTTCTTCATAAGCCTCCCATTGGTCTATATAAGGCAGTTTGCCATCAAAGCAGTGCTTGTTGCGCATCAGCTTGGCACCCAGCCAGTACAACGATTCCAGCGTCCTTAGCGAGGTAGTGCCCACTGCAATGACCGGCCGCCCTTGCTGATCAATGATCTTCCGGATCAGCTCCGGCAATACAACAATGAACTCCGCATGCATTTCATGGTCCTTCATTGTGCCGGCTTTTACCGGTTTAAACGTACCGGCACCTACGTGAAGGGTTACAAAACCTGTTTGAATGTTTTTTGCCTGCAGCTTTTGCAGCACATCAGCAGTAAAATGCAAGCCGGCCGTAGGTGCGGCAACGGACCCGTCGTGCGCCGCATACACGGTCTGGTAACGTTCTTCATCCTCTTTGTCAGCGGTTCTTTTTATATAAGGCGGCAGCGGTATCTGGCCGGTTATATGCAGGATCTCAGCAAAGCTCCATGTGGCCGGCGTCCAGCTCAGCTCAACCAGGAAGCTATCGCTGCGTTTTTCGATAAAACGTGCTTCAAGTACGGTTTTTGTATCCTGCCCGGACATCGGCAGGGTCAGCACCTGCCCGCTTTTCCATTTTGAAGCGCCGCCGATGAGGCAAAGCCACAGCACTTTTCCCCGCTGTGCCATTGCCGTGGTGATATCCGCATAGCGCTCATGTGGTTCCAGGCAAAAGATCTCGATCTGGCCACCCGTGGGTTTTTTAAACAGCAGCCGCGCTTCCACTACTTTAGTATTGTTAAAGATGGCCAGTGCTCCTTCCGGCAGGTATTGGTCAATATGGCGGTACGTATCTGTAGCGATTGCTCCTGCCTTATAGATGAGCAGCCGCGATGCATCCCTTTCGGGTAACGGGAAAAAAGCGATCTTTTCTTCGGGAAGTTCGTATGTAAAATCAGCAATATTCAGGTCCTTGGGATGCACAGTAAAAACGGGTTTAAAAAATAACGTGCAAGTTAATTCATTTTTGGACCGGACCTGTCAGGTTTTATAAACCGAACGGTCTGGCAGGTTTAGAACTCCTTTTCTCCCATTTCGCTCTGCGGCAGATTGAGCTTCCGGTTGCGGCGGGAAAGGTTAAAGCCCATCGATAACTGAAACTGATCCGGCTCATAAATATAGTTGGTGGTGGTATAAAAGCCGGAACCATATGTGGTGATCCGCTGGCGGTTCGATTCTTTCATTCCCGCATCGATATTCAGCCATTGCAGCTGAAAATACCACCGCTTGTCCCTGGTGGTCTTTTTAGCAGTGAAATGCGGCGTTAAAAAACGGCTGTCCTCGCCCTGGGCTGTTACGCGTTCCGATAAATAGTTAACACTTAACTGCAGCAGCCAGTTTGCCGGAAGTGTGAAGTTCTGGCTGGAGTTAATGGTATACACCCAGCTGCTGTTGGAAACGGGGATGGTACCGTTAAAAATTTCACCGGCGATCCTGTATTTGTAAACATTGCCTCCAAGGATACACTGCCACCAGGGAGCCAGGTTCAAACTGAGGTTGGTTTCAAAACCTGTTTGAAACGCTTTGCCTGCATTGGTAAAAACACGGTTGAGGATGGAGTCGTTGTAGATCTTGTTCACCCGCTGAATGGGGTTTTGGATGCGCTGGTGGTACAGGGTCAGGAAAAATGAACCACCACCGAGCTGCTGCTCCCACCCCAGCTCATAAGTGCCGGTAAGCTCCGGCAACAGATGCGGATCTCCCTGCTCCAGGGTTTCGGAATGTTCCCGTTCCGGAAAAGGGTTCAGCTCGTAATTATTTGTACGCTTGATCCTGCGGTTATAACCCGCCCTGAGGGTAGCCCGTTCTGCCAGGGCATACCGGAACTGAGCCGCAGGAAAAAAATTATTGAGGATCAGTTGCTGCTGCTGCTCATCTTTTGAAAAGTTGAGGTCCCGCTCCGAGTATTCCAGCCTTGCGCCCAGGTTGTAGTTCAGTTTGCGGGCCTGCCCGTTCAGCTGCACATACCCGGCATGGATGCGGTTGCTGGTCTTTACGCTACTGGTGAACTCGGGGTCTGCCGCATAATCCGGTGTTCCCAGGATCCTGGTATAATAAGTAAAATTTCCATCCTGCAGATCATAGCGGAACTGGTAGCCACCCTGCAGGGTAAGCTGTGTGCTTAGTTTTTGGGTATAGTCTGCCTTTACGCGAAACGCATCCAGCGGATTGCTGTTGGGGTTGTGTGTAAACTGTATCGTGTCTGAAGTATTGGGATAGTACAGGTTCCTGTTATAGGTATTACCGGAGAGGCCGGCATGCTCATAGAGTGCACCAAGCGTAATGCTGGATGTCTTGCTGAACCGGTGGGTATAGTCCAGGTTTGCCAGGCTGAACAATCCTTCTTTTTCCTGAGTGTTGGCATTGTAATAAGTAAAGGGCGCAAATACCTCGCCGGTCCGGACCTGCTGCCGGTAGTTATTATAAATGAGGTCGGCTTCCCTCGATTGGAACTTTTTACCGATATAAAATCCCGCGCTGATGAGGTTGCTGGCATTCGCCTGGTAACTGGCGGCCAGCCGTCCTCCGTAATTGTAGCGTTTAAAACTCCGTTCGCCGGTTGATGGGAATGCGGTTTTTATCCCGTCCCTGATCGTGTAAACATCGCCCTCACGATACCCGGCAATGTCATTCCGCAGGTAGTTCAGCCCACCGCTGATATCCCATTTGTTTTTGCGGTACCCGGCACTGACCTCTGCCCCGAACCGTTGGGGATGATGGGCATTATCAAAATCATTTACCGGGGGCAATCCATACATAAGGCCCGACTGCAGCATCCAGCCGTCTTCAATACCGGTTTTGGTAATGATATTGATGATACCTGCTTTTCCGTCTGCATCATAGGCCGCCGAAGGACTGGTAATGATCTCCACGTTTTCGATGGATGCTGCCGGAAGCTGACTTAAAACAGTAGCGGGGTCTCCCTGTGTGGGTCTGCCGTTGATCAGCACCAGGAAGCTGGAAGATCCCCGGAAACTGATCTCGCCCAGCGCATTTACAGATACGGCTGGCAGGTTCCGGATCACATCCACACCTGTTCCGGAAGCTGCATTGCCAAACTGCCCTGCACGGTAAACCTGCCGGTCGACTTTGAAGGATACCGGAGGCTTCTTACCCTGAACCACAATGGCCTCAAGCGAGGTGGCATTGCTTTGCAGGTAAATAGTACCGATATCTGTTGTGGCGGAAGCAGCAGCCAGCGCCACCCTCCGGGAACGGTACCCGTTATAAGAAACAAGAATTGCGGCGTGGTCCCCGGCAGGAACCCGGATGGAAAAGCTTCCGTTCTTGCCGGATATAACTGCCGTTCCTGTCTGGTGCGCCGCGGAAGTAACGGAAGCCGCTTCCAACGGTGCCCGTGTTGCACTGTCGGCGATAATACCGGTAACGGTTAATTGCTGTGCATGTAGCGAAATAAAAAAAACGGAGGCAAACAGCAATCCTGAAAACTTTTTCATTTTTGTGAGCGCACTTTTGGATGGTACGGAATCAATAAGCGGTAAATATAATCAAAAAGAGTGGAGAAAGAGGATGACTACCTGCGGGTTACGCGGATCCTCACAAAAAACTAAACCGGGGCGCAACGGTCCGGTCTGTGAAAAAATGGCCCGCGGGTTCATGAACGGTATTTGCAGATAGCAGGTATGCCACGGAAAGCTTGAAGAAGTTTTGTATTTTCAATATGCCAACCCATTGACGCAATATTCATTTTATTAAAAGATGTTGAAAAAGTCATGGAACCGAAGATCAAAAAGCTAAAAAACTTCCGGCTGTTTTTGCTGAACCAGGTAAGCGGGCTTACGGCAGAACAATTCAATAGCATACCGGAAAAATTTCACAATAATATCATCTGGAATCTTGGCCATTTGATCTGCGTTGAACAGGATATCTGTTACGTGAGAGCCGGTCTGCCGGCAGTTGTGGAAGAAGGGTACACGCAGCCGTTTATGCCCGGCACAAGGCCGGAAGCGCCTGTTCCGGCAGCGGGTATTAACAGGATCCGGGAACTGCTGATCCGGACAGCCGATCAATTACAGGAAGCTTATGAACAGCACCGGTTCAATGATTACATCCCGCCGGTAATGCCCCCAAGGATGTATGGTTTCGGGATCCGCAATATTGATGAGGCGCTGGAATACCTGTTACATCATGAAGGATATCATCACGGGTGCATCCGCTCGCTGATGCGGCTCGTATAAATGAGTGCCCGCTAATGAACAGACCCGGGAAGAGGTAATTGACCCGGATGAACCTTAAAAACGATACAGATGATCACCGAAAAAGCATTTACAGAGCTGGCCCTTTCTTTTCCGGGAGCCGAAGTAGGGCCGCATTTTGAACGGATGGGTTTCAGGGTCACCGGTAAGCGCATGTTTGCTACCTATCTTGAGGAAGACCATACCGCCAATATTTTTTTAACTCCGGATGAGCAGGCCGTTTTCTGCAAAACAGACCCCGCCAATATTTATCCCGTTCCCAATAAATGGGGTGAAAAGGGCGCTACAACCTTTGCGTTAAAGAGCGTTGCCGCAGAACTGGTAACAGAGGCCCTGCTGTCTGCCTATAACGCAATCGTTAAAAAGGGGAAATAAAGACAACGCGTAAGCCGGTCCGTTTTGCCTGAAAAGGCGGAAATCTCATTAAAAATCAATTGAATATAAAAAAGGCCTGCCCTGAAAAGAGCTGGCCGTTGCTAACCTATGAAAAACACTGGTATAAAGGTACGAAAATTTTCATATATAAATAATATTTTTATTAATAAATAAAATAATTTTTTTTCGTCCGGCGCAACGATGCATCGCTTTATTCCCGGTATAGGTTGTTGCAGGGTACATATGTAAGCGCGGATTCCCGAACTTTATGCGTTATTCACTAAATAATTGAACTATGCGGATCTGGTCATTACACCCGAAATACCTGGATGCAAAAGGCATTGTTGCCCTGTGGCGTGAAACCCTGCTGGCCAAACATGTTTTGGAAGGCCGTACAACGGGATATAAGAACCATCCGCAGTTGAACCGTTTTAAAAGCCTGAAAAAGCCCGTGGAGGCCATCAATGCCTATCTTACCACGGTGTATGAAGAAGCGGTGCGCAGAGGATACCGGTTTGACCAGACGAAGATCGGGCGTGCATCTTCCGCAACCCGGATAAAGGTACAGGAGGGGCAGCTGAACTATGAGTTTCAGCACCTGCTGAAAAAGCTAAAAACAAGGGACCCGGAAATGTTCAAACAACTCCGGAAGACCGCAGCTCCTGAGGCCAACCGGTTGTTTGATGTGGTGCCCGGTGCTGTTGAAGCCTGGGAGATCATTTAGCGGCCCGGGATGTTGCAGGTAACTTGCTGTAGTGGCAGGGATAACTGTTGCTTATAAATAACACCGGTAACCAGAACGGCACGCGCCCGGCATACCGGCACTGCAATAAATCATCTTTATTATGCCATATATCAATTTACAGGTAACCCGGGGTATTACCCGGGATCAAAAGGAACAGATCGTACAACAGTTTACCGGAACACTGGTAAATGTCCTTGGCAAAAAGCCGGAGCATATTCATATTGTGATCCAGGAGATCGAAGCGGAGAACTGGGGATTTTCAGGAATGTTGACGGATGACTACCGGAAAAAGACGGATCGTTCCGGATAGCCGGCAGGGAATACCGGGTATGGAAAAACGGAAATGCAATTCAACGGAATCACCCGGATGCTTTCAGCCGGATCGTTTTCCCGATATGGATCTGCTCCAGGAAGTAAGCATCATGCGATACCACGATGAGGGTGCCCTGGTATTCATTGATCGCGGCCGTCAGTATCCCGGTGTTCTGCAGGTCCAGGTTATTGGTAGGCTCGTCTAAAATGATGATATCCGGTGCCTGGTTGCCAATGGTGAGGCAACAGAGCATCAGGCGCATGCGTTCCCCCCCGCTCAGGGTACTGCAGGGCTTGTTCCAGTATTCCGGTGTAAACAGGAACCGGTTCAGCCGGATCTTTATCTCATGCTCCTGTAAAGCGGTGGTATTGAATTGTTGTGCCTGCCCGTAAACACTCAGCGTATTATTGATAAGGGAGTAGTCCTGGTCGATATAAACCATTTTACATGCGGCCCGGTACATGGTGCCGGTTTGCGGGCTGAGCGCTCCCGTTATTAGCCGGATCAGGGTGGTCTTTCCTGAGCCATTCAACCCTTGCAAAGCGATCCGTTCTCCGCTGAGAATCTGGAGCGACAGGTTGCTGCTCCACAGCGGGCGGGTATTATATCCGTAGTTGATCCCCGCAGCAGTAACCAGGATCTTGCCTTTATGTAAGGCCGAGTGGTCGAACCCGAATTTCATTTTATCGGTGTCCGGTAATGCAGCACGCAGTTCCTGCAGCTCCCGGGAGATACCGCCCACTTTTTCGGCATGCGCATTTTTGATCTTTGATGTGCTGCGCTCGGCGTTGTTGCGTAGGGTGTTCATCATAATACGGGCCACGCCGGCCTTTTCCTGTTTGGCCTTCCCCCGCGCATCCAGTTTTTGCTGGCGTTCCAGAGTTTCCCGCTCTTTATCCCGGGCTTTCCGGAGTGCTTTTTCCCTGTTTTGTATATCCTGGCTGAGTGCATTCCGTTCGATCTGTTTTTGTTCGGCATAGAAATCGTAATTGCCGCCGTAAACGGTAATACCGCGTTGATCCAGCTCGCACATAGAGGTTAAAAGATTCAGCAATGCCCGGTCGTGGCTGACAATGATCAGTGTTGCTGTTGTGGACCCGATGAAATCATACAGCAATTGCCGGCCCGCAGCATCCAGATGATTGCTGGGCTCATCCAGCAATACAAGGTCTGCCTGGTGAATGCTGATGCCGGCCATGAATACTTTTGTTTTTTGCCCGCCGCTCAATGTGTGCATAGACTGTGAAAGGTCAAGGCCTTCCAGTTGCCAGTAGTGCAGGGCTTCGGTACACCGTTCTTCAATGGTCCAGTCGTCATCAAGCGCCATGAAGTTTTCTTCCGATGTATCTCCGTTCAGGATTGCCTGCAGTGCATTTCTTTTCTTTTCAACACCCAGTGCCCGGGCAATGGAAAAATGGTTATACTGTCCAAAAACCTGGGGAACATAGTAGGGCGTTGCCGCAGCCTCAATATGCCCGGCTGATGGCCGCACGGAGCCTGCGATCAGCCGGAGCAGGGTCGATTTTCCTGCACCATTATTCCCGATCAGCGCCAGTTTATCATGATCGTTTACGGTAAGATGAATATCTGTGAACAGCGGTTCTTTATCGGGATGGATATAAGAGAGGTTCTGAAGTATCAGCATGTTTCTTTCTTTAAAGGATGAAATAAAATAGCCGCCCTGGGTGGGCGTGGTTCCTATTGTAGTTAAAAGAAAGAATCGATTACATGTGCGTATGAAAAAATAATAGATGTGGCACAAAGGTACGGGTTTTTACAAAACCAGGCGCGTTCGCGTTCAGGATAAGGGCATATGATTTCAGCGCAGATGAGCTCTGTGGGGGCATCGTGTTAGTGGCAGGTTTTTTTCCTCCGGCCCTGTATATGTTAAATTTAAGACCCGGGCATCCGCAGGCCGCTGAGTAGCGCGTTCCGGTAATACGGCAGGAGTTCCTGATTTTACTTATTTTTATAAGCACAGATCCGCATTATGACAAAGCGTTCAGACAACCCCTTGTGGAGCAGTTATTCCGGCATTATTCTGCTGATGGCCGGCATGATCGTGGGTGGGATAACCGGTGTTTTCTTTCCGCAAACGGTATCGTATCTGAAACCCGTGGGTGATATCTTCCTGAACCTGCTTTTTGTAACCGTGGTACCGCTGGTGTTTTTTGCCATTGCCGTGTCTGTTGCGGCTATTGAGCAAAAGAACAGGCTGGGCAGGGTGCTGGCCGCTATGGCCTTTACCTTCCTGGCATTTATCGTATTGGCCGCTCTGTTTACCATCCTGATGGCCTGGCTTTTCCCATTTGCAATACCTGTATCCGGGCAGAACTCCGGAGCTTCCCTTGCGGAGGGGGATCATAAAACATGGGGTGAGCGGCTGGTTTCTTTTTTTACGGTGGGAGAGTTTTACCAGCTGCTGTCGCGGCAGAACATGCTGGCCTTGCTGGTATTTTCATTATTACTGGGCACTGCGGTCCGGCGATCGGGACCGGTGGCCAGGCCTTTTTATGATTTTTTGGTAGCGGCCAATGAGGTCATGAAAAACCTGCTGGCGCTGATCATGAAAGGCGCCCCGGTAGGGTTGGGCGCTTATATTGCTTATCAGGCAGCTGACCTGGGGCCGCAGCTGTTTGGGTTTTATGCAAAACCGATGGCCCTGTATTACGGAACCGGTGTGCTGTATTTTTTCATCTTTTTCACCTTGTATGCTTTTGCCGCCAATGGACGTAAGGGTATACGCCTGTTCTGGAAAAATAATATTGTTCCGTCGCTTACCGCGGTAAGTACCTGCAGCAGCCTTGCCACGATGCCCGCCAACCTGGCGGCGGCCGATCGTATTGGCATTCCTTCATCCATCGCCAATGTGGTCATTCCCCTGGGAACCACGCTGCATAAGAACGGCTCATCGATTTCGGCCATTGTCAAGATCTATGTGGTCTTCCAGATGTTAGGCAGGGACTTTTTTGATCCGCAGAACCTGCTCCTGGCATTGGGTATTACCATATTGTGCAGCATGGTAGAAGGCGGTATCCCCAACGGCGGATATATCGGCGAGCTGCTCATGATTTCGGCATATCACCTGCCAACGGAAGTAATACCCGCGGTAATGATCATTGGTACGCTTGTAGACCCGCTGGCCACCGTACTGAACGCAACCGGCAACACCGTAGCCGCCATGGTGGTAACCCGGCTTACGGGTGAAAAGTTTCAGGTTTAAGTTCGATTAGAGCAATGATGACGACTCCGTTTTACCACTCACCGGGTGGTGGTCTTTAAAATTTGGTGCTCAGAATTCAGTTTCCCGATCCTATCTTAGCAGCTATGAACCGTAAAACCTTTGTACAATCATCATTAACGTTGTTGGCTGCTGCGGGTATGCCGGCTGCAATGGTCCGCGCCGGCCATTCGGGAACGGATAACCGGGAAATACTTCCTCCATATCTGAAGCCGGGCGATATGATCGGGATCACTTCACCCGCAGGATTTATTACGCGGGAGGGGATCATGCCTGCTGCCACATTGATGCAGCAATGGGGATTTAAGATACGGGTGGGCTATACCATCGGTAAGCGTGATTTTACATTTGGCGGCACCGATGCGGAACGGAGGGATGATCTTCAGCAGATGCTCGATGATCCGGAAATAAAGGCCATCATGTGCGCCCGTGGTGGTTACGGATCTGTACGG
>Ga0222424_100760_pt1 | contig 11767 bp, 10 predicted proteins | sample 2B2ome_FD_182468 | JGI IMG/M metagenome (GOLD analysis project Ga0222424, IMG submission 182468) | Enriched microbial communities from leaf-cutter ant dump, University of Wisconsin, Madison, United States - 2B200A (version 2) | ecosystem: Environmental > Terrestrial > Nest > Insects nest > Nest...
TCCGCGTCAGCGCACGCGGCTGTACCGCATCGTCGAGTTCGTCGGGCGCTGGTCCATGCTCGACATCTTCGTGGTGGCGCTGCTGACAGCCGTGGTGCAGATACAGTCTTTCGCCAGTGTCATGCCCGGGCCGGGCGCCGCCGCCTTCGGCGCGGTCGTGGTGCTGACCATGCTGGCCGCCATGACGTTCGATCCCCGCCTGATCTGGGATCCCATCACCGACGTGATCGAAGACGAGGACGATGATGACTGACAAGCTGCCGGACGACCTGCAGGATGTGCCCGATGCCGTGATCGTGCGCGTCCGCTCGCGCCTGCCCTCCCTGGTCTGGCTGATTCCGCTGCTGGCGGCGCTGGTCGGCTTGTCGCTGGTGGTCAAGGCCATACTCGACCAGGGGCCGACCATCACCATCAGCCTGCCTTCGGCGGAGGGGCTGGAGGCGGGCAAGACCAAGGTCAAGTACAAGGATGTCGACATCGGCACCATACAGGCCATCACGCTGAGCCCTGACCGCAGCCGTGTCATCGTCACGGTGGACCTGGGCAAGGAGGCCGAAGGGTTCGCCGTGGAGGACTCGCGCTTCTGGGTGGTCAAGCCCCGGGTCGGCGCCAGCGGCGTCTCCGGCCTCGGCACCTTGCTGTCAGGCGCCTATATCGGTGTCGATGCCGGCAAGTCGCATCAGGCGCGCAAGAGCTTCACCGGCCTCGACACGCCGCCGGTGGTGACTGGCGATGTGCCCGGCCGCGAGTTCACGCTGCTGGCGCACGACCTGGGCTCGCTGGATGTCGGTTCGCTGATCTACTACCGCCGCATCGAGGCCGGCCGGGTCATGAGCTACACGCTGGACGACGACGGCCGGGGCGTGGTCCTGCGCATCTTCGTCAAGTCGCCCTATGACCGCTTCGTGACCACCAACGCCCGCTTCTGGCACGCCAGCGGCGTCGATTTCCAGCTGGATGCCGCCGGCTTCAAGGTCAACACGCAGTCGCTGGCCACCGTGCTCGCCGGCGGCATCGCCTTCCATGCGCCGGATGACGAGGAGACGGCGCCGGTCGCCGCCGCCGACGCCGTCTTCCGTCTCGCGGATGACGAGGTCGCCGCCATGAAGCAGCCCGATGGCCGCGTGGTGACGGTGGTGACCTATTTCCAGCAGTCGCTGCGCGGTCTGGCGCCTGGCGCGCCGGTGGACTTCCGGGGGGTCGTCATGGGCGAGGTGAAGTCCATCGGCGTCGAGTACGACCGGGCCCGGCAGGAGTTCCGCATGCCGGTCACGTTGCAGGTCTATCCCGAGCGCCTGCGCGGCATCAAGCGCAGCGGCGATCCGGATTTCCTGGCGGCGCTGGTCAGGCGCGGCCTGCGCGCGCAGTTGCGCACAGGCAGCTTCCTGACCGGACAGCTCTATGTCGCCTTCGATTTCTTCCCCAAGGCGCCGGCGGCCGAGTTCGATCCGCACCGCAGGCCGCTGCTGATGCCCACGCTGCCGGGCAGCCTGGATGAGCTGCAGTCGGCGGTGGCGGACATCGTCAACAAGATGCAGAAGATCCCGTTCGACCAGATCGGCGACAACGCCAACGCGACCTTGGTCACGCTCAACGACACGCTGAAGAACATGGACAAGCTCATCCAGCGTGTCGATGGCGAGCTGGCGCCCGAGGCCAGGGCCGCCCTGATCGAGACCCGGAAGGCCATGGGTTCGGCCGCGGAGACGCTGGCCGTGGACAACCCGCTGCAGCAGGATGTGCGCAGGACCATGAGCGAGCTGGCCAAGGCATCGCAGTCGCTGCGCGTGCTGACCGACTATCTGGAACGTCACCCCGAGTCCCTGCTGAAAGGCAAGAAGGAGGACAGCGAATGATCGGCATATCCGGGCGCAAGGCCTTTCCGCTGCTGCTGGGCGCCGCGCTGGCGGGCTGTGGCAGTTCGCCGCCGCAGGTCTTCCATCTGCTCGGGCGGCCAGCCGACGGAGCGGGACTGGCGACTGGCGATCGTGGCTATGGCGTCATGGTGGGGCCGGTGACGGTGCCGGATGCGGTGGATCGCCCGCAGCTGGTCGTCAGCGGCGAGGGCAACCGTGTCGACATCCGCGAGCAGCAGCGCTGGGCGGAACCGCTGGATACCGGTGTCGCGCAGGCGCTGGCCGATGATCTGGCGCGCGCGCTGCCGCAGGCCTATGTCTACAGCCAGCGTGGCGGTCCGGCGGGTGCGCCCGCGCCGCGCTTCCGCGTGGCCGTTGCCGTGCAGCGTTTCGAGTCGCGCCTGCGTGGCGCCGATGCCGGCTCGCTGGTCGAGGCGGACTGGGTGCTGAGCGACACCGTGGCGGACCGCAAGTCGATATGCCGGACACGGGTGCGCTCGCCGCTGGCGGCTGGCGGCGGATACGACGCGCTGGTGGCGGCGCATCAGACGTCGCTGGCCGGGCTGGCGCGCCCCGTGGCCGAGGTCCTGGCGCAGCTGGCAGCCGGGCGTACGGACTTCACCGTGCCCGAGGGGACGGCCTGCCAGCGTCAGTGACCGTGGTGACCGGCCATGAAAAAGCCCCGCATCGCGGGGCTTTTTCATGGCATCCGCCCATCACCGGGTGGTGATGAGCGGGTCGGTCGCGTCAGCTGGCCGTCGACTCTTCGGTCTTCTGCTGCGCGTCGGCCTTGGCGCGGGCCTCGGCTTCACGCTGCAGGCGGCGACGGACGCGCGGGTCGTTGGAGGCGCGACGCGGGGCGTCGGACGCGGCCTCGGCAGAGTCCGCGCCAGCAGTGGCGACCGGCGCCTCCGCTGCCTCTTCGGCCGCGGTCACGACAGCGCTTGTCTCCTGCACGGCGACGTCCGCCACGGCTTCCACCGTCGTGACGGCTTCGGTCTGGGTCGGTGCGACGGGCTCGGCAGTGTCGACGACTGTTTCGACAACGGCCTCGACCGGGGCCGGAGCCTCCTGCGCTTCGGCGACGGCGGCCACATCCGGCATCGCGGCGGGCGTGACGGCCTCTTCAGCCAGGACCTCTGCGACGACGATCTCGGTCAGCGTCTCTGGCGCATCCTGCGGGGCACCGGCGCTGGCCTGCGCGGGCTCGGCGGCAACCTGTTCCGGTTCCTGAGCGGCCTGCAGCTCGGCCGGCACCGGCAGGCCGGCGTCGATCAGCACCTGCGGATCGCGTTCGCGCGGCGCGCGCTGGCGACGGGCCGGGTGACGGTTGCGGCGGCGGCGCGGTTCGCCGGTTTCACCCGCGGCGGCCGGCGTGGCGGATGCGTTCTCGCTGCTGGCGGCTTCGGCCGTGATCACAGCTTCGCTGGCGGCGGTTTCGGCGATGACGGCGGCCTCGCGCGGGGCGCGCTCCGGACGCGGGGCGCGCTCCGGACGCGGGGCGCGCTCCTGGCGCGGCTGGCGCTCGCGCTGCGGCTGCTGCTGGCCCTCGGCGGCGGCACCGTCGGCGGTGCGCTCGCCACGCGGCTGGCGGGGTTGGCGCGGCGGACGAGGTTCGGCGGCTTCCAGCGGCTTGTCGACCTGCGGGCGGCCGCCGGCCTGGATCAGCTCGTTGTTCTGACGACGCTCACCGCGTTCGTTGCCGCGACCCTGGCGATTCTGCCCCTGGCCACGACCACCGCGATTGCCGTTCTGGCCCTGGCCCTGAGCCTGACCCTGCTGGCGCTGGCCCGGACGACGCTCCGGCTGGGCCGGGGCTTCCGGTTCCGGCTTGACGCCGAACAGGCCCTTGAGCCAGCCCATGATGCCGGCCGGCTGGGCCGCCACCGGGGCGGGAGCCGGCGCGGCGGCGCGCGGACCCTGCTGGCGCGGGGCGCGCGGTTCACGCGCTTGCTGTTCGCGCGGCGCAGCTTCCGGGGCGGTTTCACGCGGCTGCTGCTCGCGCGGCGCCGGCGCCTGGGTCACCGGCTGGATGTTGCGCACGGCCGCGATCTGGCGCTTGGGCGCTTCGCCCGAGACGGCATCGAGCACGATCTCCGGCGCCGGCGGCTGCACGCGCTCGACCAGCTTGAAGCTGGCGACGTCTTCATCGCCTTCCTCGACCTGGTCATCGCGCAGACGGGTGACGTCGTAGTGCGGGGTTTCCATGTGCGGGTTGGGCAGGATGAGGATGCGCACCTTGCTGCGCGCCTCCAGGTCCGCCAGCGTCTGGCGCTTCTCGTTGAGCAGGAAGGTGGCGACCGAGACCGGCACCGAGGCGTTGATCTGCGCGGTGCGGTCCTTCAGCACCTCTTCCTCGATGACACGCATGATCGACAGCGACAGCGAGCGCACGTCGCGGATCACGCCGGTGCCGTTGCAGCGCGGGCAGACCAGGCCGGTGGCTTCTTCCAGCGACGGGCGCAGGCGCTGACGCGACAGCTCGAGCAGGCCAAACTTGGAGATGCGGCCGATCTGGATGCGCGCGCGGTCCATGGCCAGCGCGTCGCGCAGGCGGTCCTCGACCATGCGCTGGTGCTTCGGCGGCGTCATGTCGATGAAGTCGATGACGACCAGGCCGCCGCTGTCGCGCAGGCGCAGCTGGCGGGCGATCTCGTCGGCGGCTTCGAGGTTGGTGTTGAGCGCGGTCTCCTCGATGTCGCTGCCCTTGGTGGCACGCGAGGAGTTGATGTCGATGGACACCAGGGCTTCGGTCGGGTCGATGACGATGGAGCCGCCCGACGGCAGCTTCACTTCGCGCTGGAACGCGGTCTCGATCTGGCTCTCGATCTGGTAGCGGTTGAACAGCGGCACCGAATCCTTGTAGAGCTTGATCTTGTTCTGGTAGTGCGGCATGACCTGCTGCACGAAGGCCATGGCCTCGTTGTAGGCGGCCTCGTTGTCGATCAGGACGTCGTTGATGTCCTGGCGCAGGTAGTCGCGCACGGCGCGGATGATGACGTTGGATTCCTGATAGATCAGGAAGGGCGCGGACTTTTCCTTGCCGGCCTGACCGATCGCGGTCCACAGCGTCATCAGGTAGTCCAGGTCCCACTGCAGTTCCTCGGCGCTGCGGCCGAGACCGGCGGTGCGCACGATGGCGCCCATGTCGTTGGGAATGCTGATGGCGTTGAGCGCGTCCTTCAGTTCCTGACGCTCTTCGCCCTCGATGCGGCGCGAGATGCCGCCGGCGCGCGGGTTGTTCGGCATCAGCACCAGGTAGCGGCCGGCCAGCGAGATGAAGGTGGACAGGGCGGCGCCCTTGTTGCCACGCTCTTCCTTCTCGACCTGGACGATGACTTCCTGGCCTTCCTGCAGCGCATCCTTGATGGTGATGCGGCCGCCGGCTTCCTTCGGCGTCTTGTTGAAGTATTCGCGGGCGACTTCCTTCAGCGGCAGGAAACCGTGGCGGTCGCCGCCGAAGTCGACGAAGGCGGCTTCCAGGCTGGGTTCGATGCGGGTGACCTTGCCCTTGTAGATGCTGGCCTTCTTCTGGACGCGGCCGCGGTGCTCGAGGTCGAAATCGTAGAGGCGCTGGCCATCCACCATGGCCACGCGGATCTCTTCCGAGTGCGTGGCATTGATCAACATGCGTTTCATTTTGTCGGGGTACCCCTTGGGGTTGTAGCCCCGCATCGGGTGCCCGCAGACAGGCTGGCGGCAACAGCAAGTGCCGGACGGCCGGATGGGCCTGCCCGCGCGCTTGTGCGAAAGTGCAGGAGGACGGAATGAGCACCGTGCCTCATGCAGCGGAAATTCTGTTGTCGACCGGCGCGCTCAGGCCCGGATGACGGGGGGAGGGCGCCGGTACGGTTCCCGGTCGTGAAAGGCGTGACCGGGGCCGCGTATCAATCCTGCCTGCGCGCGAACCATGGGATGCGGCGCTGGGCTTGTGTTCGGCAGCTCGCGCTGCCCTGACGCCGGTCGGGGGAGGTGCATGGGTCGGCGGTCATCCCGAGCGATGGCGTTCAGTGTCACGCGCATGTCGTCACGGGCGACTCGGCTCGGGTGCGTTTCCCGCCAAGCGGCTGTCGCTTTGCTTTATAATTCCGCCATCGACACACCGGCCGACGGTCTTCACTTTGCAAGCGACTCGGTAATATAGCAGTCATCCACAGTCAAGGCCAATGCCCTGACAGGGTCAACGGGCTTTCTGATGCACGATTCCGCTTCCTCCCCCAAGGCGTCCGCGCCCAGGCCCGCTTCCGCGCCGGCCGATGCGCCCGCGGCGCGTTTCATCACCGTCGCCGACGAGTTCTCCGGTCAGCGCCTCGACAATTTCCTCATCACCGCGCTCAAGGGCGCGCCGCGCACCCTGGTCTACCGCATCGTGCGCACCGGCGAGGTGCGCGTGAACAAGGGCCGCGTGAAGCCGGACTACCGCGTGCAGCCAGGCGACGTGGTGCGCGTGCCGCCGCTGCGGGTCAGCGAGGAGAAGCCGGCGGCGCGGCCCAGCACCGGCCTGCAGAAGCTGCTGGCCGGGCGCATCGTGCACGATGCCGACCAGCTGATCGTGGTCAACAAGCCGGCCGGGCTGGCTGTGCATGGTGGCAGCGGCGTCTCCATCGGCCTCATCGAGGCCCTGCGCGCGCTGCGCCCGGAGCAGGCGGCGACGCTGGAGCTGGTGCACCGGCTCGATCGCGACACCTCGGGCCTGATCATGGTCACCGCGCACCGGCCGCTGCTGCGCGCCCTGCATGCCCAGCTCCGTGACGGCGGCATGGACAAGCGCTATCTGGCGCTGCTGTCCGGGCGCCTGACCGGCAGCCAGCACCGGGTCGAGGCGCCGCTGCTGAAGACCGAGCGTCCGACCGGCGAGGCGGTGGTGCGCGTCTCCCGCGAGGGCAAGGCCGCCATCACCATCTTCACCGTGCTGGAGCGCTTCAAGGATGCCACCCTGGTCGAGGCCCACCTGCTCACCGGCCGCACGCACCAGATCCGCGTCCACGCCCAGCATCTGGGGCATCCGCTGGTGGGCGACGACAAGTACGGCCGCGACGCCGACAACGCGCGCTTCAAGGCGAAGGGCCTGTCGCGCCTGTTCCTGCACGCGCGCGCGCTCAGGCTGACCCTGCCGTCCGGCAAGAAGCTGGCGCTGGAGGCGGCGCCCGATGATGACTTCGAGCAGGGGCTGGCGGTGCTGCGCCGTGGCTGATTTCGACCTGATCATCTTCGACTGGGACGGCACGCTGATGGATTCGGTGGCGCAGATCGTCAGCAGCGTGAAGGCGGCCGCGAACGACCTCGGCGTGCCCGAGCCCAGCGACGCCGCCGCCCGCGACATCATCGGCCTGGGCCTGCCCGAGGCCATGCGCGTGCTCTTTCCGCAGGTGCCAGAGGCCGACCGCCTGGCCCTGCGCCAGCGCTACGCGCATCATTTCGTGGGCGGTACCGGCGGGCAGGCGCGACCGTTCGAGGGCGCCGAGAGCCTGCTGGATGCCCTGCGCGCGCAGGGGCGCCAGCTCGCGGTGGCGACCGGCAAGACCCGCGTCGGGCTGGACCGCGTGCTCGGCATGACCGGCTGGCAGGGCCATTTCGCCGCCACCCGCTGCGCCGACGAGACGGCGTCCAAGCCGGACCCGCGCATGCTGCGCGAACTGCTGCGCGAGCTGCGGGTGCCGGTGGCCCGGGCGGTCATGGTCGGCGACACCACCTATGACCTGGAGATGGCGCGCGCCCTGGGCATGGCCTCCGTCGGCGTGACCTACGGCGTGCATGCGCCTGAGCGTCTGCGCGAGCACGCGCCGCTGGCGCTCTGCGACAGCCTGCCCGCCTTGGCAGCCTGTCTGGCTTCGTTATAGGCTGCACGGATTCCGGGCCGGCGCGCCCGCGATGTTCATATATAAGGAAGGGTGACATGGCTGATTGGGGCGCGACGCCGCGCGGTGGCAGCGGACCACGGGACTGGGCTCTGGTCGAGCGCTTCCTGCTGGAGGATCTGAACGACCGCCGCCGCGCCCGGCGCTGGCGCTGGGTGCGCCGCATCCTGGCCGTGATCCTCGTCGTCGTCCTGGCGTTCAAGCTCTTTGGCGGCGGCAGCGTCGACGCCAGCGCCTTCGGGCCGCATGTCGCCGTCATCCAGGTCGAGGGCGAGATATCCGCCAGCGCGCCGGCGAACGCCGACAGCATCATCGACTCGCTGGACATGGCTTTCGAGACAGCCGAGGCGAAGGCGGTGGTACTGCGCATCGACAGCCCGGGCGGCAGCCCGGTGCAGGCCGACGAGGTCTACCGCGAGATCATGCGCCTGCGCGCCAAGCATCCCAAGAAGCCGGTCTACGCCGTGATCGGCGACATGGGGGCCTCCGGGGCCTACTACATGGCCGCCGCCGCCGAGAAGATCTACGTCAATCCGGCCAGCCTGGTCGGTTCCATCGGCGTCATCATGCCGGGCTTCGGCGTGCCCAGCCTGATGCAGAAGCTGGGTGTCGAGGACCGCACCATGACCGCCGGCGAGCACAAGAACCTGCTCAGCCCGACCCGCGCCGTCGATCCGGCCGAGTGCGAGCATGTCCAGGGCGTGCTCGACGCCGTGCACCGCCAGTTCATCGCCGCGGTCAAGGCCGGCCGGGGCAAGCGCCTGAGCGGCAATCCGGACCTGTTCTCCGGCTATTTCTGGAGCGGCGAGCAGGCCGTCGCCCTGGGACTGGCGGATGGTGTCGGCTCCCTGCACTCGGTGGCGCGCGATGTCATCAAGCAGGAGACCCTGGTCGACTACACCCAGGTGCCGAACCCGCTGGATCGCGTGCTGCGGCGCCTGGGCACGGAAGTTTCCCTGGGGCTGCGCCAGGGCCTGGGCCTGAGCCTGCCGCAGGATGGCCTGCGCTGAGCGGGGCGACCTGCGATTTTTGACAGGATATTTTGACAGGGGCGGGGTGAATCCGTATGATCGCGCCCCTATGTCAGAAGCCACGCTCCCACACCTGATCGAACCCGCCAAATGGGCTGATCGAGAGGCCCGGCTGAACGCGGTCGTGCCCCTGGGCCGCTTCGATCGTCTGCTGGAAGGCGCCGTGGCGCGCACCGGCGACGTCGAGGTGAGGCTGAGCTTCAGCCGTGACGCGCGCGGCCTGCCGCATCTGGCCGGCGAGCTGCGCACGGCGCTGCCGCTGACCTGCCAGCGTTGCCTGGAAGCGGTGGACATGCCGGTCGCGGCCGAAGTGGACGTGTTCCTGCTGTCTGACGAAGCCCTGGCCGAACGCCTGGGCGAAGAAGAGGATTATGTGGTGTTCGACGACGGTCAGCTCGACCTGCCCGAACTCCTCGAAGATGAACTGATCCTGGCGATGCCCCTGGTGGCCCGCCATGATGACTGCGAGCCGCAGGTGGCGCTCTCCGAGCCGGAGCCCGTCGCCGAGCCCGCGAAGAAGGAAAATCCGTTCCAGGTCCTGGCCGGCTTGAAGCTGCAGGACGGGGAATGATTGAACACTCGACCGCGGTGACGCGGACGACCCCTGAAGTGAACCATTGATAGTGCCGGAGTAGACCATGGCCGTTCAACAGAATCGCAAGAGCCGTTCCCGTCGTGACATGCGTCGTTCGCATGACGCCCTGACCGGTCCGACCCTGAGCGTCGACCAGACCACGGGCGAACTGCACCGTCGTCACCATGTCACCAAGGATGGCTTCTACCGTGGCCACCAGCTGTTCGGTGCCAAGGACGAGACCTGATACGCGACATGCGCATCACACTGGCCGTTGACGTGATGGGCGGGGACCACGGTCCCGCCGTCACGGTTCCGGCCTCCCTGCAGGTCCTGGCCGAAAGCCCGGACCTGCAGTTGTTTCTGGTGGGCGATGAATCCCTGATTCAGCCGCTGCTCGCCAAGGCATCCCCTGCGCTGCGCGCGCGCCTGCAGATCGTGCACACCACCGAGTTCGTCACCATGGACGACAAGGTGGCGACCGCGCTGCGCATCAAGAAGCAGTCCTCCATGCGCCTGGCGGTCAACACCGTGCGCGATGGCGAGGCCCAGGCCTGCGTCTCCGCCGGCAACACCGGCGCGCTCATGGCGGTCAGCCGTTTCGTGCTCAAGACCCACGCCGGCATAGACCGTCCGGCGATCATGACCGCGCTGCCGACAGCCACCGGCCATGTGCACATGCTCGACCTCGGCGCCAATGTCGATTCCGGTCCCGAGCACCTCCTGCAGTTCGCCCAGATGGGCTCCCTGGTCGCCGAGGCGCTGGACGGCCACGAGCGCCCGCGCGTGGGGCTGCTCAACATCGGCGAGGAGGAGATCAAGGGCAATGATCTCATCAAGCAGACCAACGAGCTGCTGCGCGCCTCGGGCCTCAACTACATCGGCTATGTCGAAGGTGACGGTATCTTCCGTGGCGAGGCCGAGGTCGTGGTCTGCGACGGCTTCGTCGGCAACATCGCGCTGAAGAGCTCGGAGGGCGTGGCCAAGATGATGGCCGCGAAGATCCGCGAGCAGATCGACCGCAGCCTGCTGACCCGGCTCGTCGGCGCGCTGGCCTGGCCGATCTGGAAGGGCCTGCGCCGCGAGATGGACCCGGGCCGCTACAACGGCGCCAGCCTGGTTGGTCTCACTGGCATCGTCATCAAGAGCCATGGCAGCGCCGACGCCGCCTCTTTCGCCCATGCCCTGCGCGTGGCCATCACCGAGGTGGAGAAGGATGTGCCGGGCCTGATCGCCCGCCGCCTGTCGCCTCCGGTGGTCGAAGTGTCGCCGGCTGCGACCGACGTCTGATTCCCCGCGCCGCGTTTTGCGCTACCCTTCGCAGCACCTTTGTCATCGCAGTCGCTGCTGCAAGGAAACCTCATGACCCGTTCCGCCTGGGTGTTCCCTGGTCAGGGCTCGCAGTCCCTGGGCATGCTGGCCGAGCTGGCCGGCGCCTTCCCCTCTGTCCGCGAGACCTTCGCGGAAGCCTCCGAAGCGCTCGGCAAGGATCTCTGGGTGCTGGCCCAGGAGGGCCCCGAGGCCGACCTCAACGCCACCGAGAACACCCAGCCGCTGCTGCTGACCGGCGGTGTCGCGGTCTGGCGGGTCTGGCAGCAGCAGGGCGGCAGGACGCCGGATTATGTCGCCGGCCACTCGCTGGGCGAGTACACCGCGCTGGTCGCCGCCGGCGCCCTGTCGCTGGCCGATGGCGTGCGCCTGGTCGCCGAGCGCGGCCGTCTCATGCAGGCCGCGGTGCCGGCCGGGCAGGGCGCCATGGCCGCCATCCTCGGACTGGAGGATGAGCAGGTCATCGCCGCCTGCGCGGAGGCCGCGCAGGGCGAGGTGGTGTCGGCGGTGAACTTCAACGCGCCGGGCCAGGTCGTCATCGCCGGCGGCGCCGCCGCCGTCGAGCGCGCCATCGCGCTGCTCAAGGCCGCCGGCGCCAAGCGCGCGCTGCCGCTGCCGGTGAGCGCGCCATCGCACTGCGCGCTGATGAAGCCGGCAGCGGACAAGCTGGCCGAGCGTCTGCTGGATATCCGCCTTAACCTGCCTGTCATTCCCGTGGTGCAGAATGCCGCCGCCCGCGTGGAGGCCGACCCCGACGCCATCCGCCGGGCGCTGGTGACCCAGCTGCACAGCCCGGTGCTCTGGGTGCAGTGCGTGCAGTGGCTGGCCGCCCAGGGCGTGACGCAGTTCGTCGAGAGCGGTCCGGGCAAGGTCCTGACCGGCCTCGACAAGCGCATCGTCAAGGAGGCCGGGCATCATTCGGTCGAGACCGGCGAAAGTCTGGCGGCGGCGCTGGCGGTAGTCTGCTAAGGTCATGGCAACAGGTGAGGAACAGACATGAGCATTGAAGGCAAGGTGGCGCTGGTGACCGGCGCCACCCGTGGCATAGGCCGGGCGATCGCGCTGAAGCTGGGCGGGCAGGGCGCCGTCGTCATCGGCACGGCCACCAGCGAGGCCGGC
>Ga0222424_100761_pt1 | contig 11749 bp, 11 predicted proteins | sample 2B2ome_FD_182468 | JGI IMG/M metagenome (GOLD analysis project Ga0222424, IMG submission 182468) | Enriched microbial communities from leaf-cutter ant dump, University of Wisconsin, Madison, United States - 2B200A (version 2) | ecosystem: Environmental > Terrestrial > Nest > Insects nest > Nest...
ACAGGCCGACCAACTAAAGCTTTTCCGTTTTGCTGTACTGTATGCCGGGTTCGCATTTATGATCTCACTGGTACGTGAGGCCATCAAGGATATGGAAGATATTGCCGGGGATCAGAAATACGGGTGCAATACCATGCCGATCGTTTGGGGAATTAATGCCACCAAGGTCTATATTGCTGTTTGGCTTACCTTATTAATGGCATTGCTGCTGGTGGTGCAGTTCTACATCCTGCAACTGGGCTGGTGGCCGGGAGTGATCTACTGTGTAGTACTGATCATACTGCCCACGGCTTACCTGCTCCGGAAGCTGATACCCGCCAATACCCCCGAAACCTATCATAAGCTTAGCATGATAACCAAGGGCATTATGCTGACCGGCATTTTGTCGATGGGCATTTTTTATTTTTATCTCTGATTTCTATGGCAAATAACCGCATTATCCTTGCATCCTCCTCCCCGCGCCGCAAGCAGATACTCGAGTGGGCAGATGTTCCCTTTGATATTGTTACAAAGGAAATTGACGAAAGCTTTAACCCGGCGCTGGAACTGCGGCCGGCTGTTGCCGATGTTGCCCGTAGAAAAGCAGAAGCGATCCGGAGTGAAGTAGAAGAGGGGGCGATCATTCTTGCCGCGGATACAGTGGTAGCGCTCAACAACTGGGTGATCGGCAAACCCAAAAACAGGGAAGAAGCCATTAATATGCTGACCCAGCTGCAGGATACTACCCACCAGGTTATCACGGGCGTAGCCCTGGTAAAAGATCGGCAGGAAATCCTTTTTTCGGATGTAACAGAAGTAACGTTTTATCCGCTGACGCCCCGGCAGATCGTTTACTACATCGACCGGTATCAGCCTTTTGACAAGGCCGGGTCCTATGCCATACAGGAATGGATCGGGGTTACAGGTATCAAAAACATTAACGGGGATTTTTATAACGTAATGGGATTACCGGTGAGCAGAATCTTACAGGAAATCCGTAAATTGCAGTACCCACTCGCCGGCGACGGCTGAGTGTTTTGCATAACCTGAAAAATAGCAACCTATGAACGAACAGCTACTCCAATACATTTGGCAGTTTCAGTATTTTAACGCCCGGTCTTTAACAACCACGGAAGGCTCACCCGTACAGGTATTGAATGTGGGAATGCTGAACCGCAACCAGGGGCCGGATTTTGAGCATGCGCGCATCCGCATTGGCAATACCCTGTGGGCCGGTTCTGTAGAATTGCACCTCAAAACATCCGACTGGAACCGGCATCTGCATCAACACGACCGCAACTACCGCAAAGTGATTCTTCACGTTGTATACGAAGACGACGGCACGGGGCAGGAATCGCTTCCCGTTGTAGAACTCAAAACCCTGATCTCCAGGAGCCTGCTCAACCGGTACGAGGAATTTTGTACCGCCCGGTCCTTTATTCCCTGTGAAAAGCTCATTGCCACGGTTCCGGATATCACACTAAGTGTATGGAAAAGCCGCCTTGTAGCGGAACGCCTGATCCGGAAAGGGGAGGTGGTGGAGGATTACCTCGAGGCCAATCACCGTCATTGGGAAGAAAGTTTCTGGTGGCTGCTGGCAAAGAATTTTGGCCTGCCTGTTAATGCAGATGCCTTTGAGGCCATCGCAAAAAGCATTCCGCTACCGTTGCTGGCAAAACATAAGCCGCGGGTACAGCAACTGGAAGCCCTCTTACTCGGACAAGGTGGATTACTTACCGATAAATTCCATGATCCTTACCCGCTGATGCTGCAGCGGGAGTACCGCTTCCTTCAAAAAAAATACAACCTGCGGCCGGTTATCCACCCGGTTCATTTTTTACGGATGCGGCCCGGCAGTTTTCCTACCATACGCCTGGCACAGCTTGCGGCAGTAGTAACCTCTTCCGTACACCTGTTTTCAAAGATCATCCAGGAAGAATCACTGGACCAGGTGCGGTCATGGTTCAGAGCAGAAGCAAATGATTTCTGGCATTATCATTATACCCTCAACGGGGAAAGCGCCCACCGCATCAAATCGATCGGCGCTTCCATGATCGATAACATCATCATCAATACCATTGCTCCGGTGCTTTTTGCATATGGAAATGTATACGGACGGCATGCATTGAAAGAAAAGGCCATCCGGTGGCTGGAAGAAACAAAGCCGGAAAAAAACAGCATTACAAAAGGGTTTGAACGCCTGGGACTGGTCAGCCGGTCGGCAATGGACTCGCAGGCCCTCATCGAACTAAAGGCCCGGTATTGCGATCAGCGTAAATGCCTTTATTGTTCTGCAGGGAACTACCTGCTGAAGCGGGAAAAATAAAAAGCTCACCGTATAAGATCCTTTAACCACCCTGTTAAGGATGGTTACCGTGGCTTCATGTCAAACGCAAGATGTGTTTGATACATTGCGCAATCGTTTGCATCATTACATATTTCGTTTTAATTTTTTAAGTGCAACCGTTTGCGCTTAAAAAAAATGTTTTTTACTGAAAAAATTTTGAGTGAATATACTATTCTTGTTAAAGAATTATTAAACGAGAGAGATTGTTGTGTTTTTAGATGTTTGTTGAGTATATCCAAAAGTGTTGAGCACATTCGGGGCTCCCGATGCTGTTGGATTTTGTCAACGGACTTACTGTTTCAATATCATTTTACATATTGTACACCGGCTGATCTTAAACAAGCCGGAGGCTTAAAATTTTAAATGCGTCGTTATCGAACGTTGTGTTTAATAGGGGCTATTTTTTGTTCATCATAACTTAATTCTTTACATGAAGAAGATTTTTATCAGTTGCCTGTTCGTTTTGTATTGCATTGCGGGAAACACGCAGGATGTACACCTGATCTCGGGGGAGATCACTGACACATCCGGTGCTCCTTTGTCAAATGCAAGTATCATTGACCTGGCTACTAAAAAGGGTACACTGACGGACAGCGCAGGAAGGTTTTCGCTTGCCATAGCCGGAAAAAGTGCAAGAATAGAAGTAAGCCTGGTTGGGTTTACCAGCCAAAAACTAACGGCAAATGAAGGGACAGATCTCCTTATAAAACTATTGCAGGCACAGGAGTCAAACCTTGACAATGTAGTTGTTGTAGGGTATCAGGCCCAGTCTTTAAAAAAGACGACAAGTGCAGTGCAGGTGATCTCGGGCCGGGATATAGAAAATCTTCCCGGACCCAGTTTTGATCAGTTGTTACAAGGCAAGGTTGCGGGGGTTAATATCCAAAACTTTAGTGGAGAGCCCGGGGTCCGCAATACCTTTACGGTCCGCGGGAATTCAACAATTGTTACCAATTTGAACACCGATGAATTTGATGCGGCAAGAACAATGAGTACGCCTTTGTACGTAATTGACGGAGTACCCATGTCTGTCACCGATATGGAAAGCATCAGTTCCAGCGGTACCAACCTGCTGGCAGGGCTTAGCCTTGCAGATATCGAAAGCCTGAGCGTACAGAAAGATGCGGCGGCTACGGCCGTTTGGGGTGCACGTGGGGCCAATGGTGTGATCGTGATCAAAACAAAGAAAGGAAAATCGAGGACCCCGCTCGTGAGGGCCTCCTACTACCGTGGGCTTGTTGAAAAACCGAAGCTTTTACCTACAGCTATTGGCGCTGAGGAACGCAGGCAGAAAATGGACCTGATCAATGCTTATGGGAGTTATAGCCAAAAAGGAACCATTCCCCAGATGCTTTCCGATAGCCTGAACCCATCCTTTAATAATGCCACAGACTGGCAGGATATCTTTTACAGCTCCGGGAAGATCGATAATGCGGATCTGAGCGTGTCACAAGGCACCGACAATTACAATTACAGAGTGAGTGCGAACTATTATAATGAAGATGGTATCGTCAGGCAAACAGGTGTTACAAAGTATTCGCTGCGCGGAAATTTCGGTTTTAATTTCAGCCCCAAATTTACCACCAATTTTAATATTTCGGCATCCCGGCTCAACAGAAAAAGAGGACTGGGTAAGGGCAAGGAGGATGTATTACCCATAAGCCCCACGCAGATGCCCTCATCATTTTATCCGCTCAGCGATGCAGACCGCGCTTTTTATTTTGGACAATTTGATAAACTGAAAGACAAGAATCAGACCGACCAGCTGAGCATATCCATGCAAACAAAGTACAGGATCCTTGAGGGGCTTGAATATACGTTTATGGGGGCCTATTCCAGCGCAAACGACCAACGCAGCCGTTTTCAACCCTCATCCATTGCCTCAGACGGGCGCTCCTTTGCTGAAAATAAAAGCGGTGTATTTGAAAGCTACCAGCTCACCAATACACTGGGCTATACAAAGTCTTTTGGCGAGCGTACCCATAACCTGGGTGTCGTGGCCACGCAGCAGTTCCAGGTGGATCAAAAATCAGGTAGTGTTCTGGGAGGCTATAACGTACCGGACGATAATATCAAAGCGGTATTTGGCATTCCTCAAAATGATTTGTATGGAAAATCATATGAGCAAAAAGCAGGACTGCTCTCTTACCTGGCACAGTTCTCCTATGACTTCAAAGAGCGGTACCTGTTGAATCTTTCATTGGCAGCCAACGCATCCTCGCGGTTTGGAGATGATACCAAATGGGGGTATTTCCCCGCTGTTTCGCTGGGGTATATTATTTCCGACGAACCGTTCATGAAAAATGTAGAATGGATCAATGAATTAAAAATACGGGGCAGTTACGGGCTTTCGGGCACGATGCCGGAAGATTTCTATGCCCCCTTCAATATCTGGGACCTGGATAGGGGTACTTATAACGGCATTGTACAGGCCACCCCTTCATTTGAAAAACCGATAACACTTCCCAACCTGACCTGGAACAAATCGAACCAGGCCAATATCGGATTGAATCTTTCTATGTTTAAGAGCCGGATCAATTTAACTGCGGATGCGTACCGGCGGTACAACACCAATCCCATCCTCAGCTTTCCGTTCCCGTTCTTTACCGGCTATACAGCGGTCGTATATAATGCTCCGGTAAAGATCCTCAACGAAGGAATAGAGTTGAACCTGAATACCAAAAATCTTGGGCCTCAAAGCGCTTTGCAATGGGAAACGAACATTGTCTTTAGCTATAATAAGAACCGGATCGCTGCGTTGCCCAACGGGAACCGCTCGTTTTTCAGTGATTCAAGAAACTATAACCAGTCGCTGATCTATTCCGTAGGAGCTCCCATTTACGGATGGGCACAAATGCGGTACAATGGTGTATACAACCGGAACGCAGAAATACCGGTAAATCCATATACCGGTCAGCGGCTGACGTATTTTAAGGGCAACAACCCCGTGCAACCCGGATATCCCAACTGGATAGATGTAAACAAGGACTGGGATGTATGGAGTGATGAAGATAAAGGAGAGCAGTTTGGCGATCTGGTTCCTACCGGGGATCCCAATCCAAGGTTTACCGGAGGGATCTATAACCAGTTTACCTTTAAACAATTCTTTGTGGGGATCCAATGTACCTACACCTTTGGCCGGGACATCATTAATAATTTTGATGCCAACCAGTTTGCCGGCGTATGGAATTTTGGAAATACCATCTATGACTTTGCGCGGTTCCGCCTGCCCGACCTTTCAGGAAAAGATTACTGGACACCGGCAAAAGCAACGGACCCCAACTATAAAGCCAATTTTCCTAGTATCAGTCCGTATGGCCCGAATTTTTATCAGTTCCTGCCGTTTTCCACCATGTGGAACGAAAACGGAAACTATTTTAAGATCCGTTCGGCTACGTTAGGGTATACCGTTCCGGCAGAAACCGTGCAACGCATCGGCTTTAAAAACGGAAGAATATTTGCAATCATAGACAATATCTATTCCTTTCAGCGATCCAATGTACCGGATGCAGAACTCGTAACTCCACAGGGAGAATATACAGGCTCCGCCTACCCGTTACCGAGAAAATACACATTGGGTTTTGAACTTACATTCTAATACAAAAAATATTTTTCAGTTATGAACACGCATTTTAAAATCATATCAGGCAGGACGGTCATACTGGGGCTACTGCTGCTGGCCTTACTATCCTCCTGTAAAAAATATCTTTACCTGAAACCGGAAGATTCTACCTATGACAAAGTGTTCTGGGCAACCGGTGCAAACGTAGAGAAGGCGCTGGCCGGTGCCAGCGGGCTTTTCAGGGATGCAATCACCGCAAGCCGTCTTCATTTCATTGTGGGCGATTTTGTAACGTCAGAATTTTTGCGCGGTGGCGATTTCTGGAACTTTGAGTCGCTTTCAATAACCGGGCAAAATAACTATGCCTATACCCCTTATATTGACCCGGTATCCAACTGGACAAGCTTTTACGGAGTGATCAATCAGTGTCATCTGATTGTAGAGAATACGCCGAATATCGATGCTTCAAAATTTGAAGGGGGCACTGAGCAAAAAAACCAGCTGCTGGGCGAAGGGTATTTCCTGAGGGCGCTTACCTATTTTTATATGTTAAGGATCTGGGGTGAGCCCGTCGTAACCAAACACTCTATTGTGGATCCGTTGAATGTACCTCCGGTTCCAAGATCAACAGACGAGGAAACGCTCAATTATTGTATTGAAGATCTTTTAAAAGCGGCAGATCTTTTGCAGGATAAAAGCGACAATCCGGTTTATGCCGATAAGAATGCAGCCTGGGCACTGCTGGCACATATCTATGCCTGGAAACATGATTATGTGAACGCCAAAAAATACTGCGATGAGGTGATCAATAAGGGCGGGTACAGCCTGGAGCCTATTGATACCTATACAAATATCTGGAACGCACAGTCTGACGAAACCATCTTTGAAGTGTTTCTGAAATATGACAAGGGAAACAATGAAGCGCAAAAGGATTTTTTTAATATTTTCCTGTTTAACCCGGTTGTAAACAAAGGAACCGCTAGTTCCTGGGCCATAAATACCGAGTATGCAGATGCGCTTTTTGCCGACGAGAATGATCAGCGTTACACAAAAATCTTTAAGAGCGGACAAGGAGGAACTATGTTGAGCAAATACACAGGTGTAAACTATTACGATCCCAACCGGCCAGACGAATATGTGATTGATAATAACCTGGTATTGTTCCGCCTGGCAGATATAAAACTCTTAAAAGCAGAGGCCTGCGTAAAACTGAACGCACTTGCAGAAGCACGGAAAGAAATCAACGATATCAGGGACCGGGCAGCGGCGGAGCCGCTGGCAGATAATGCGCCCTGTACTATAGAAACCGTATTTGACGAACGTGCACGGGAACTTTACGGAGAAGGTAGCCAGGCCTTTGACAATATACGGATGAGATTGACTAATCCCGATTATGCAGATGCGCTTCCGGACCCGTTTACATCTGCACGCGTAGCAGCCAAAGGCTATTACTGGCCACTTGCGATGCGTGTTTTGCTGCCGCAGAATGCATTGTTAACTCAAAATGAATGGTGGAAAAACCATTAAAAATAAATTAAGATAATTATGAAAAGAATATTTGCAATAGTGATCATCTGTACGGGGCTGATCTTACTGGCCTCCTGCAAACGGGATTCCTATATTACCGGTGGATCACTGCACAACCCAAAGTTTGACATGACCACTTATGATTTCCTGAAGAATCGCCCGGACGGTTTATTTGATACCCTGGTTCAGCTGGTTGACAAAGCGGGGCTTAAGGATCTCCTGAATAAGAATAACATTACATTCTTTGCCCCTACGGATTATTCCATTTTAAAATACCTGGATTCCAGGACCAAAGAGGAACAGAAGATCAATGAAAACCGGAAATGGACCCTGGATTCTATGGTTAAATATGAGTTGCCCAAGTTCTCTGATTCTCTGAAAACGTATATCGTGGATCAGAAATTAACCTTTGGCAGCCTCACCAATAATGGAACCATTCTTCCGACCGAAAAAGCGGGCTCTCAAACCGTGGTTTCCTACGAGGAAATAGGGCCGGATCATCCGGATTATGAAAAACTCGGCGGAAACACCAATGTTTCAACCAATCCGCATATCGTCTATTACACGCTGCTTTATGCACCATTAACGCCGCCGGTAGTAGCCCCGGATATCACAGCAGAACAGGGTAGAAGGGAGCGGGTTCAAACTTCCGGCATCGAAACAAATACCGGCATGATACAGGTTCTGAATAATGATCATATCCTGTTCTTCCGGCAACCTTAATCATCTCTAAATATTTAATAATGAGCAGAACATTTTTTATAATATTGGTAACGGCATTCATGCTGGTTGCCGGATTTACGGGTTGTAAAAAACTCCCTGATGGTTTTTTGAGCGAGACACTCCGTTATGAAGAAGATCCGATCCTGATCAATAAAGGGCAGTTGCGCGTTAGTTCCGCGCTGAATTTTGACGGCTCCAGTAAGCCTGCAAAGATCGAGCTGCTGCACATCTATAACCGGGCCACCGGCGCAAACGCAGATGGGCTTTTTTCAAAAAAGGTTTCTATGAAGATATGGACGGGTATCCTGGATCCCAAAACAGATACAACACTGGAGGCGGTTGCTGCAAAACAGGAGGAGGTGATGCTGGCCCCGCTTACAATTAATGAAGTAAGCGGCCAGCTGGAATCGAACTATGGCACGCTCGATCTGCCTTCTGGATCTTATACCTTTGACCTGAAAATAACAAACGGGGCCGGCTCAAAAGTGTATCCCAAAATCGGCAATTTCGATCTGATCGATGCCCCGGCCTTTGAAACTCCTTCGGCCCCTTATTTAAGAATGAGCAAAGTAGGTGATGAGGCATCCGGTACCAATCTCACGAGCGCTGCCGACCTCAATGTAAAGATCGAACATGTGAATCTTACAGACAATAAAGTGATCCTGAAATTTGTGGATAAAAATGGAGTCGTATTTAACCCGGCTGCGGGAGAGGTAGCCAAAAGGCCCAACACGGGACTGAACCCGGTACCGCCCAACCTGCAGAATCTGGAAGATTATGCATTTAAAACAAGCATCTTTAATGATCGGATGGAATTTGCATATGTCACCATCCCGTTCCCGTTGAATTCGCTTGGCAACGGATTTAATCTGTATTATCGTATACCATCGAAGTATTTCAGCTACGACGATCAGGCTGCATACCCAAAAGATGTGTGGAACGCAAATCCCCGTTTCTCGTTTAGGGCCTATGTTCCGGGAACATACCAGATCACGTTTACGCTGGGCAGGGCCACTCACCGGTAATCCGGGCCCCCAACAAATTAAAAAGGGCTGTATCAAATGAGATACAGCCCTTTTCTTTTCTGAACTTTATGTTAATGCCGTCCCCGGTCGTTCCGGCCGTGCGCATAGTCACGGTTGCGGTGGTCGTTTCCGTATGCGTTCTTATCCCGTTTATTGCTACGGTAAGCGTAGTCTCTTATAGATACCTGTGTGTGATCGGTACGGTACCGGTTATAACGGTTTTGATGCACCGCATTATCGCGCCACGGTGTATTGTTGTTCAGCACCACTTTATAGGTATTGTAAAGATTGATATTACCGTACTGACGGGGCAGGGTTCGTGTTGTAATCCAGCTTCTGCGATCCTGGTATGTATAGGTTTTGTTATACACATCGTAGTAAACGTTGATCTCCGGCAGGTAATAGTAACGGGCCTGGTTATAACCGTAAGGTCCCCATTGCGGCTGACTGCCTATATTAACATTGATATTTACCTGGGCACTGATCGGTTGGGTAGCGGCTACTCCGCCTGCCAGCATCATTAAAATAAATAACTTTTTCATACTGACCTCCTTTGTTTTTTTTGATGAATGTTGTTCTATAATATAGACGTGATCCACTAAAAAAGGTCGGCGATGCAAGCGTTAATAAATTACTAAGGTTTTATATGCACTATAACGCGTTCCGTTGTTCCCAGGCTTCCAGCACATCCACTATCGAGGGATAGGCGAGTGACTTGTATGTAGAAAGCCGGGAAAGGTTCACCCATTGTATAGCGGTGATATCTTCTTCGGTTTGGGGTACCAGTTGTTCCCCGGCATTTCCGTTCATCACAAACCAATGCGATTCTTTAAGAATATGGTGTGTACCGTGCTCATAGGTATGGTATGTGGTCAGCAATGGTTTGCCCAGCTCGATCTGTGTAAGCCCGGTCTCTTCTTTTACTTCCCTTACGGCGCAGGCTTCGATTGTTTCTCCCTCATCGAGCTTTCCCTTGGGCAGGTCCCAGTAGCCCCGCCGGTGGATCATGAGTATTTCATCATCTGCATTCACTACAAGACCTCCGCCGGCCTGTATGATCTCAAATTTTTTGAAGAAGGCTTTTTTCAGCTGGTCCAGATCCGGGTGCATAAAGATCCCGGTTTTGATGTCCGGAAGCGTCAGCTCCCGCAACATGGCTTTGACCGAATGCGTGTCCAGTTCATCGATGAGCACTGTTTCCGGGTGATGCAGGAGTTCCTGAAGTTGCTCATCCGGCTGATCACAGAGATACAGGGCTTTATTATTGAAGTGTATTTTAATTTGCATATAATTTCAGTTTTATAAAAAGATGGGCTTAATTTCGCAGCCTAAATTTAGGGAGCTATTATGAACGATGCAAAAGTAGTTGCAGAAAAGTTACTGCAGGTCAATGCGGTTAAATTAAGACCCAAGGAGCCCTTTACCTGGGCCAGTGGCTGGAAGAGCCCGATCTATTGTGATAACCGGAGCGTTCTGTCGTTCCCGTTTGTCCGCGATTTTATAAAAAGTGAACTCTGCAATGTGCTGTTTGACCAGTTTGGAGATGCTGATTGTATTGCAGGAGTGGCCACAGGGGCTATTGCCTGGGGAGCCCTGGCTGCGGATCAGCTCAAACTGCCTTTTATATATGTAAGACCCAAGCCCAAGGAGCACGGACTGGGCAACCAGGTGGAGGGATTGTTTGAAAAGGGGCAAAAGATCGCCGTGGTGGAAGATCTGGTGAGCACCGGCAAAAGCAGCCTGCAGGCTGTAGACGCCCTGGAAGCGGCCGGTTTGAATGTTATTGGGATGGTATCCATTTTTACCTATGATTTCAATGTGGCACAGACCGCCTTTGCTGCGCGCAATATCAAATATCACCCGCTGACCAGCTATCCCGTATTACTGGAGCTGGCACAGGAAAAAGGACTGATAAAAGAGGAAGACGCTGCATTACTACTCAAGTGGAGGGAGGACCCCGCAAACTGGCAGGGCATTTAAAATTTAAACTGACTCAATAGCTCGCTGGAAGCTTTTTTCCCGTTGTACTGCAACGGGAAATTTTTTATAATGGAGCCCTTGCTCAAACGGGCATTGCCATCCAGTTTAATGGTTACCGAATCCCGGGTAATGAGGTTAAGCGAATTGCTCAGCAGGTCCTTCAGGTTCACTTTTAGCCGTACCGGAACCGAAAAATCACTTCGCGCCGGGATCTTTACATCCTCATTCAGCAGGAAGTCGCCAATATAAATATCCTGGATCCAGGCCTTGCCACCTGCATTATTGAGCATGGCGCCGAGTTTATTGGGATTATTGAAAATGAGATTCATTTCCATGGTTGTTTCATTCATCCCGATCTTACCCATCTTCACATTTTCGATCCCCACAAATTTTATATCCTGGTATCGCATGCAGGAGGACAAAAGAAGGGTAGTGATCACGATAATAAAAAACTGCTTCATTCAGAAATCGTATTTGAGTTTTAAATAGATGGCAAATTACGGGCTTTTGGGAGAGCAAAGAAAAACAGGTTGTTAAAAGGCATAAAAAACGGCAGTTGCTCTACTATTTTCTTTAGTATTTCTTTTTCGGTTTTCTTGTAAATCA
>Ga0222424_100762_pt1 | contig 11746 bp, 7 predicted proteins | sample 2B2ome_FD_182468 | JGI IMG/M metagenome (GOLD analysis project Ga0222424, IMG submission 182468) | Enriched microbial communities from leaf-cutter ant dump, University of Wisconsin, Madison, United States - 2B200A (version 2) | ecosystem: Environmental > Terrestrial > Nest > Insects nest > Nest...
ATATTTTGAGCGAAGGGAGATGCCCCCGGGTTTTGATGGCCGGTTAACGATAGAGAACCGCTACCTGTATACCAACCTCGATCAATGTAGTTTTAGCTGGGAACTGAAACGGTTTGGCCGCACTACCCTAACGAATAAAAAAGGAGGGGCTGTAGCGCCATCCATTGTCCCGGGTGCCAAAGGAGTGCTGGAATTGAAGCTGCCTGAAGACTGGAACACCTATGATGCATTGTATGTAACGGTTAAGGACCGGAACCAGATGGAGCTTTTTACCTGGAGTTTTCCGATCAGTCTGCCCGGTAAGAAGGCTGCCGAGATCGTAAAGAAAGAGGGAACAGGAGCCGTACAGATCAGCACGATGGATTCATTGTATCAGATCCGGGTAAAAGAATTGCAGATCCGCATCAATAAAAATACGGGACTGCTGGTGTCCGTAAAAAATGGGAACCGGAGCATACCGCTTACGAACGGACCGCGGATCCAGGAAGGCATTACCAACTTCAAAAACTTTTCGCACCGCTTTGAGGGAAAGAACCTCATTATTGAATCGGCATTTGATAAAAAAGAAAGCTTCAATACGTTGCAGTGGACCATTTATCCCAGTGGCTGGGTGCGGATGGAAGTGCATTATTTTCCGCTGGCATTGCATACCAACATGCTGGGCGTGAATTTTGATTACCCGGAATCGCAGATGCGCTCGGTAACCTATATGGGTAACGGTCCTTACCGGGTCTGGAAGAACCGGATGAAAGGCACTGCTTTTGGTGTCTGGAACAAACAATATAATAGTACGGAGACCGGTGAACAATGGGTATATCCTGAGTTTAAAGGGTATTATTCCAATTTTTACGGAGGCTATTTTAATGGAACGGATCAGCGCTTTGCCGTAGCTACGGAAACAGAAGATTTGTTTTTGCGGTTGTTCTCCGCAGCGCCAAAGACCGACCCCTGGCATAATTATGAACCGCTTTTTCCGGATGGCGCTATTTCATTTATGCAGGGGATCCCTGCTATCGGCAATAAAACACAGACCAGCGAAACGACGGGCCCAATGGGACAAAAGAATATATTTTATGATTATGAGAAAGATCCCGGCAGGGCGTTGAAGATGGTATTGTATTTTGATTTTTCATCAAACCCGGAAGTCAAATGAAGCGGTGGCAGATGATCATAGGACTATTAATGGTGCTGCCGGCGGCAGTGCAGGCGCAACTGGCGGTGCAGGAGCTTAAGTGCGAGCAGCTGAAAAGTCCGGTTGGTATCGATGTCCTGCAACCGCGGCTGAGCTGGCAATTAAAAAGCGACCGGAAAAATGTAATACAAACCGCCTACAGGATCTGGGTGGCTTCCTCAAAAGCCTTGCTGGATGCGGGTACACCGGATCTCTGGAACAGCGGCAAGGTTGCTTCGGACCAGTCGGTACTTGTAAACTATAAGGGGAGGCCGCTTATCACCAATGGCAACTGTTTCTGGAAAGTACAGGTGTTTTCCAATAAGAGCGACAGTGCCTGGAGCACTACGGATCAATGGAGCATGGGATTGTTGCACCCCGGCGACTGGAAGGCAAAGTGGATCGGCTACGACCAGGCATCACCCTGGGATAGTGTTACACAATGGTCGCGACTTTCCGCAAGATATTTCCGGAAAGGATTCACGGTACAGCAAAAGATAAAAACGGCCGTACTGCACATTGCCGGTCTGGGTTTGTATGAATGCTACCTGAACGGGAAAAAGATCGGCGACCAGGTGCTGGCGCCCGTGCCTACGGATTACCGGAAGTCGGTACTGTATAACAGCTTTGATGTATCTGCCGGTCTGACCGGCGGAAAGAATGCCCTTGGTGTGGTGCTGGGCAATGGCCGTTTCTTTACCATGCGGCAAAATTACAAGCCCAAAAAGATCAACACGTTTGGTTATCCAAAACTATTGCTGCAACTGGACATTACGTATGCCGACGGAAGCCGGGAACAGATGCGTTCGGATGACACCTGGAAATTTACGGCAGATGGTCCCATCCGTACCAATAATGAATACGACGGGGAGGAATACGATGCCACCAGAGAATTTCCCGGGTGGACGACCGCGTCCTTTAATGATTCGGAATGGGGCCGCCCACAGCTGGTAGCCGCACCGGAAGGAACACTGCGGGCACAGCTGACGCCGGGCATGCGGGTCATGGATTCCATTCGACCGGAAAAGATCAGCCGTTTAAGGGATAGCGTTTATATCCTCGATCTTGGTCAGAACTTTGCCGGATGGCTGCGTATGAAAGTAAAGGGCATGCGCGGACAAAAAGTAACATTGCGTTTTGCAGAGAGTCTGCAGCCCGATGGCTCCCTGTATACGGCCAACCTGCGGGATGCGCGGGTCACCGATATTTATACCTTAAAGGGCGGTGATGAAGAGCAATGGCAGCCTTCTTTTGTGTACCATGGATTCCGTTATGTGGAAATTACCAGGTATCCCGGTGTTCCTGCAGTGGATGATTTTACCGGATTGCTGGTGTATGATCAGATGACGACAACCGGTAAACTGGAAACCTCCAATGCCACGCTGAACCAGGTATTGAAAAATGCCTGGTGGGGTATTGCCTCCAATTATAAGGGAATGCCGGTGGATTGTCCGCAGCGCAATGAGCGACAGCCCTGGCTGGGCGATCGTACCCAGGGAGCGTTGGGCGAAAGTTATTTGTTTAATAATGCCACGTTATATGCCAAATGGCTGGATGATATCCGCGAGTCGCAGACGGAAGAAGGCGCCATCCCCGATGTAGCGCCGGCCTTCTGGAATTATTACAGCGATAATGTTACCTGGCCTGCGGCCTATATACTGGTGGCGGATATGCTGTACCGCCAATATGGCGACCGAGAGGCGATCGTGAAGCATTACCCTTCAATGAAAAAATGGCTGGATTATATGCAGCGCAAGTACATGAAGGGGGAGCTGATCACAAAGGATAAATACGGCGACTGGTGTGTGCCACCGGAAAGCCTGGAGCTGATCCGCTCGAAAGACCCGTTGCGGAATACCGATGGAACGCTGATGGCTACGGCCTATTATTATCATCTATTACAAACGATGAAACGCTTTGCAGCGCTCGCCGGCAGGTCCGGGGATATCGCGGGCTACGACCAACAGGCGGCACGCATAAAAACAGTGTTTAATAAAACATTCTTAAAGAACGGCGACCATTATGATAACAATACGGTAACCGCCAACCTGCTGCCGCTGTATTTTGGAATAGTGCCGGAGGACCGTATAACAAACGTCAGCGCACGGCTGATACAGAAGCTGCAACAGGATGGCATGCACATCAGCACCGGGGTAATTGGCACCCAGTGGCTGATGCGCGGACTGACGAAGTATGGTTTCCCCGATGCAGCGTTTACATTGGCCACGAATACCACCTATCCCAGCTGGGGTTATATGGCGGAGCAGGGGGCTACTACCATCTGGGAGCTATGGAATGGCAATACGGCGAACCCGCAGATGAACTCGCAGAATCATGTCATGCTGCTGGGTGACCTGATCACCTGGAGTTTTGAAAGCCTGGCGGGGATGCGGACAGACCCGGAGACCGTCGCTTATAAAAAGATACGGATGCAACCGGTCTTTGTAAAAGGTCTGGACGCGGTGAATGCTTCTTATGAATCGCCTTACGGATTGATCAAAAGCTCCTGGAAGCGGGAGGCCAACATAATCAATTGGGAAATTGAAATACCTGCCAATACAACGGCGGATATTAACATTCCATCGGATAAGATAACGGTACCGGATCAGCCATTAAAAAAAGTGACAGATCGGAAGCGCCACTCAACCCATCTTGAACTGGGAAGCGGCCGGTATTCTTTTAAACTAATTATGGATCATTAAAAACCAGGAGATGAAAAAGATTTTAGGATTTTGTTTATTGTTATGCTTGTTTAATTCTATAAATGCGCAGGATACCGGTGTGGCGGATGAATTGCAGCAAAAGGCGCAACGATGGGTGGAAGGGCTGAAGCTGAACGACGAGGCTAAGGTTACGAAGGTTGAACAGGCAATAGCGACGCATCTTACAGCGGTAAGGGACTGGCACAACAGCCATCCGTTTACACAGGTTCCGGCGGGGCTCAACCCGGCTACCGGAAATAAATTGTCGGACCTCGACCGGCAGCTGATCGTTTGTTCATCAAAGCCGGCAGCGATTCATACAGCGCTCATGCAGGTACTAAATGCAGAATTGAATGCGGAACAGGTGGCTTTTATCCTGGATCAGTATACGATCGGAAAAGTAGCATTTACCTTAAAAGGCTATGAAGCCATTGTGCCCGACCTGACGGAAAAGGAACGTGCCGGGATCCGCAAAAACCTGGAACAGGCCCGTGAGCAGGCGATCGACTATAAGAATATGAAAGAGATATCGGCGATCTTTGAGATCTATAAAACAAAATGCGAACAGTACCTCAATAACAACGGAAGGAACTGGCTGCAGTTGTTTAAGAATTATGTGGATAAGGTAAAGGCCGAAAAGGAAAAGAAAAAAAGTTGAGCTTTGTGAACGGGAAACATTTTGTCATGCTGGGCCTGACGAAGCATGACGGGAGAATCATATTTGTTTTACAACGCCCTGATGCCATTTGCACTGCAGCACAAGTGTGCGACGCAAGTAAAGCCGCCACGGGTACTTTTGCCGGGCTAAAAATAATAACGGATAAAGAACCAATAACAATGATAAAAAAAGTAAACCTGTTGACCATTTGTTTGCTGTTGGTAACGGTGCTGGTTACAGCACAGACCAACCGCTGGAAACAAGGTATCCTGGTGGATGAATTTATTTATGATACGGCATCCTTTCCGCAGGCGCATGCTTCTACTATTGCCGAAATACCTGACGGGCTGATCGCTGCCTGGTTTGGCGGTACAAAGGAAGGGAATAAGGATGTCTGCATTTGGATGAGCCGTTTGATTAACAACAAATGGACGGCACCGGAAATGGTGGCCGATGGTGTGTTGAACGATTCCACCCGCTATGCCTGTTATAACCCGGTGTTATATTACGCGCCTACGGGCGAGCTGTTATTGTTTTACAAAATAGGGCCCAATGTAGCCGGGTGGACGGGCTGGCTGAAGCGCTCCCGTGATCATGGTAAAACCTGGAGTCAGCGGGAGGCCCTTCCGGAAGGCTTCCTGGGACCCATCAAGAATAAACCCGAGCTGATCAATGGCGTTTTGATCTGCCCTTCGAGTACCGAAAAGAACGGATGGAAAGTGCATTTTGAATATACAAAAGACTGGGGCCGCACCTGGACCAAATCAGCACCCATCAATGATGGCGTGCAGTTCTCGGCCATACAACCGTCTATCTTAAAATATAAGAATGGAGATCTGCAGGTTGTAGGTCGCACACGCAATACAGTGATCTATCAAAGCCGGAGTAAGGACAACGGAATAACCTGGTCGCCGATGTCTGCATTGGATTTGCCCAACAACAATTCCGGTACGGATGCCGTTTCGTTAAAGGACGGGCGGCAGTTGCTGGTATACAACCATGTGCTGCCGGACTCTACCTGGCAAAAAGGGAAGGGCCCGCGTACACCTTTGAATGTAGCGCTTTCAAAAGATGGGAAACACTGGATGGCCGCCCTGGTGCTGGAAGACTCGCCGATCAGTCAGTATTCCTATCCCTCCGTGATCCAGAGTAAGGATGGTATGGTGCATATTGTATACACCTGGCGCCGGCAGAAAATAAAATATGTAAAGATCGATCCGTCAAAACTGAAACTGAGCCCTATAAAGAATAAGCGCTGGCCGGGCGCCATCAGTGCAAAGGGAGCGGTGACGGATGATTAAGGTACTATGCGCCGAGCCTATGGCTCTCTGCTTGGGGATACTCGGCTGTACTGCGAACTGAAGTTCACAGTTGGTGACTGGCCGAGGCGATGCCTCTGGCGCACTCTCTGAGAAAGCCCAAGGCCATCGGCCTGAGCGTCTTCCAACTCCGGAATTTATTCCGGTGACGGAACCCACTAACGGAGTGAGGAGTGCTGTAGGCACGGCCTGCCTATGTGACCGCTCGATAGCCGATTATCCGGCTTACGGGCGCGCTATGCTTCATGAGTTGCTATGCACCGAGCCTATGGCTCTCTACTCGATGATACTCTGCTGTACTGCGAACTGAAGTTCGCAGTTGTTGACTGGCCGAGGCGATGCCTCTGATATATGCTGAGAAAGCTATGGACCATGATGCCATTGAGACTTCTCCAGCAAAGGCCATCGGCCTGATTCATCTTTCAACTCCGGATCCGAGCGTTCGGATCATTCCTGTGACAGCGCCTGCGAACGGAGTGCTGAGTGCCGTAGGCACGGTCTGTCTGCGTGAAGCCGCTCGGTAGCCGATTATCCGGCTGATGCGCGGGCTATACCTCATGAGTTGCTATGCGCCGAGCCTATAGCTCTTTGCTTGGTGATTTTCCGCTGTACTGCGAACTGAAGTTCACAGTTGTTGACTGGCCGAGGCGAAGCCTCTGGCATATGCTGAGAAAGCTATGGACCATGATGCCATTGAGCCTTATCCAGCAAAGGCCATCGGCCTGACCCATCTCCCAACTCTGGAATTTATTCCGGAGACGGAACCCACTAGCGGAGCGCTGAGTGCCGTAGGCACGATCCATATTACAACAACTCATGGAAAAGATACTCATCATCGTAACTGATCTCAAATTCTTTGAGTAGTTCCAGGTACTCTGCCAGGAATGTTCTTTTCTGGTGGTGTGCTTCCTGGTTTTGTACATACCGGTAGATCATGTCTACATCCCGCTGGTTGTACGAGAAGACGCCGTAGCCCCGTTGCCATTCAAAGCGTTCCCGGGTAAGACGATGATCATTGATGTACTTGGAAGATTTCGCTTTTACCGCCTTCATCAGTTCCGATATGGAAATGACCGGACTAAGTTTGAAAAAGCAATGCATGTGATCCTCCACACCATTTACAATAATGGTTTTACAGTTGGTTTCGTTGATCAGGTTGCCGATGACGGCCTGTGCCTGTCCCCGCCAGGATGCATGGAGAACTGCGGCACGATACTTCACCGCAAAGACTGCCTGAATGTATACTTGTTGGTAGGTGTTTGCCATAGGTTTTTCATTTTATAAAGGTTGCGTGTTTGTAATGTATACAGAGACTGTGGCCAATGCTATTTCCTCAGGCAAAAGATTCTGGTTCGTTCTTGATGACTGACCGGCAACAGCTTTTACTTCTTTTCCAATAACTTCTCCAGCCTTACCATCATCTCATCTTTTTCTTTCAACATTCGTTCATAAAGCGCAATTTTTTCCTCATGTAATTGGATAAGTTTATCAATCGGATTAAAATGTTGTACTTCAGCCCTATTATATCCAATAGCTCCATTATCAAAGTTGTTGGCAATGATGTTGACAGCAGCTTCTTCATCAAAGTTCTGAATTGCTTCAGCAGGTATTTTTAAAGCCGTGGAAATTTGCTGCAACAATACGGGATCAATAGTTTCTTTTTGTTCCAGTAAAGAGATTTTTTGCTGGTTCCAGTCATCACCCAACTCAAAAGCCAGCGCATCTTGTTTGATACCCAGCATTTCGCGAAAGCGTTTTACGTTTCGTCCTTCATGTACCTTCTTGTCCATAGCATTAGTATTTACCATTGGTTCAAATTTAGCGTTTTTCTTTAGGATTTACCGGGTATAAAGTTAGGTAAAATACATAATATAATTGTGTAATACCTGATTTGCTTGCATAGAGTTTATTTCGGGAGCAAATCTCATAAGAAGCATCGGTTGCTGTGGCCCGTTACTTCTACGCGAAATGCTGCTGCGCGGGATGCGCCGATCCTACAGCTCTCTGCTTGGGGATACTCCGTCATACTGCGAACTGAAGTTCGCAGTTGGTGACTGGCCGCGGCAACGCCTCTTGTCCGCAACATAAAAGGCCATCGGCCTGACCCATCTCCCTACTCCGGAATTTATTCCGGAGACGGAACCCACTAACGGAGCGCTCAGTGCCGTAGGCACGATGCATATTAAAAAAACCGGTTAGCATAGCCCCTATTCGGGGGCGCTAGCATATCACTGTATCAGCGCTGCCGGAAAATCGTGGATGGTTTCGCAGCAAAGCTGTTCCATTACCTGTTTCAGCTGTGCTTTAAGCATTGCGATGGTATGATCACCACCGGCTTTGCCCAGCGCACCCACCCCATACATAAAAGGCCGGCCCATAAAGGTAAAATCGGCACCGCAGGCCAGCGACCGGCCAATATCCGGGCCCGAGCGAAGACCGCTGTCGATCATCACCTTGTATTTGTCTTTATATTTTTCAGCCAGTCCTTTCAGCGGACGAATGGTCGATTCCCCTGCATCGATCTGGCGGCCCCCGTGGTTGGAAACAATGATCCCATCCACCCCGATCTTTGCGCACAACTCCGCATCCTGCTCACTTACCACTCCCTTTACCACCAGTTTCCCTTTCCATTTTTCCCTGATAGCCGCCACTTTATCCGCATCTACCCGGCCGGTGAATGTGGCATTCATAAATTTCCCCAATTGCTTCATGTCCATTCCCTTTTTCATATAGGGCTTCAGTGTGGCAAAGGAAGGAATGCCTACCCGGAGGGTTTCCAGTCCCCACACGGGATGCATGGCAGCCTGGACAAAATTGCTGATCGTATTTTTAGGCGGCATGGAAAGCCCGGCTTTTATTTCACGATACCGTAATCCAAAAGAAGGCACATCGATGAGCACCACCAGGACCGGACAGTTCACCGCTTCCAGCCGGCGCAGGAGATCATCCCGCAATTCATTTTCGGTGGGATGATACAACTGGAACCAGAATTTACTTTCCGTAACTTCCGCAATACGCTCAACGCTGCTGGTTGAAACCGTACTTAAAATATAAGGGATGTTATGCTTCAATGCCGCCCTGGCCAGGATCTCCGGGGCATTGGGCCACATCAGCCCCTGCAACCCCACAGGTGCAATACCAAAAGGTGCGTCATACGTATGTCCGAATAACTCGGTACGCATATCCACACCATTATGTTTTTTCAGGTACTGAGGCATCAGGAAGATCTGTTTAAAATCTTCCTCGTTCCGCCATACATTCAGTTCGTCGTTACACCCACCTTCCAGGTAGTCGAACGCGAATTTCGGGATGCGCTTTTTTGCCTTTCTTTTCAGATCCGCTACGGAAGGATATTGAGGATTATACTGCAGTAAATTTGTACTCATAATTCTGTTCGCAAAGAAAACCGTTTGTCAAAAACAGCAAGATTAGCAAATAAAATCCAAATCCCTATCCTGTGCCATCCGGTAGCGGCCTTTCGTGAATAAATTGTTTTATAATTGGTAAAAATGGTTTATTGGAGGGGGACAGGGATTAATGCTTTGCGGTTTGTGATTGAAAGACTTTTTTAAGATAGGCGACATTGGCGCCGTAATTATACTTTACGTCCCGGGGATGTTGTGCATCGCGGGAACGTTCTACCACCAGCCAGCCGCGCCATTTCATTTGATCCAGGGTCTTTTTCACCTTGTAAAGATCCAGCTGCGGATCGTTCTGCAACCATACGCTGTCCTTATTGGTGCAATGGATCATGGCGATGTTCTTAGCGCCCAATATACGAAGTTCTCTATGCAGATCCCGTCCCCCTTTCAGCGGATTAGAGAAATTAAAATAGATCCTGATGGCCGGCGAGCCGATCTCTTTCAGCAGCGCTACTTCCTCTTTTGCCGATAGCGCTGTTTCTATCGCAATTACCACCCCGGCATCCTGTGCCATCTTACCCGCCTCCTTTAAACGGGCTATTACTGCCGGTCGTTTTTCGGGATTCTTCTTCAGATCACATTGTATACCCAGGGGCAGAAAAGCCGTCTTAACATTCATTTGCTTCATAGTGGCGATACAGTCGGCGATCGATGCTTTATACTGCTCCCGGCCACAGAAGGATTGTGCATAATACCCCGTCATAGCAAGGGAGGGAATTTCCAGGTTCAGTTCTTTTGCTTTCTGAAGGTATTGCGTTCTTACGGAATCGATTGTCAGTTTGTTATCAAAAGTCTCCCGGTTGCCCAGTCCGCCCATATCGATCTCAATCCCATCCGCGTTCAGCTCCTTTGCAAGCGGCAGCGCGCTGAGCTTCTGCCGCTTCAGCAGCATCAGGTCGATCAATGCGATTTTGTAACGTTGAGATTTTTGGGCAATGCCGGCAAACGGTAATGCAAGGATAAAGAGATATAAGAGTACTTTTTTCATTTCTGGTAAGTTTTATGCAGCATTTGCTCAAAACGGAGACATTTTGAATAGTTGCCAGCTTATGAACCGAGCCTACGGCTCTCTGCTCCGTGATACTCTGCTATACTGCGAACTGAAGTTCACAGTTGGTGATTGGCCGAGGCGATGCCTCTAGCTATACCATCACAAGGATCACTAAAAACCAACGCTGATAAGAACCGTCAGCTCTGGCTTTTATTCGGTAGAAATAGCCGCCGATGAAAGCTCTGAGTGCCTTCGGCACGATGCATTTTCTACCTTGCTCAGCAGATAAATTCCAACATCTTTCATAATAACTGAATTCCATATAGATCTCTCCACTTTGGTCGAGATGACGACGATGTATAGTGTAACACTGAACTATTTTATTGCTGCTTCAAAAATGGCTGACAGGTTATCAAATCCTTTTACCGCATGCGCCGGTAATCGTTCGCCATGATCACCAAAGACATACATTTCATTTTCTTCTTCGATCGTGATTTTTGATTCATCAATCTGCCCCTGTTTATTTTCAATGGCTTTAATATTCAGTCCCAGGTATTGGGCCATAAAATGATATACTGCAGTCCGCTTGTTAATACCGAAGTCGTGCTTTTCCGCGGGCAGATGTACGTTCTGTACATCGGCTTTCTTTCCATACCAGCTGTACATTTTCTGCAGGTAAGGAAAATCATGTTCGGGCATTTTATCCGTCCAGTCGCCCCCATCACTTACGACCAATTGCGGACGCGGTGCCGCCATGGCAGCGATCTCCACATTATCGGTACCAGCGGCGCAACTATGAATGTCCATACCGCTTTCGCAAGGGCAGCCGCCATAGAAATAAGAGGAAAGCGAAACTACCGGGGCAGACACTTTTATGCGATCATCAATGGCCGTCATCAGCACCGTATGACTTCCGCCACCAGAGCCGCCTGTAATACCCACCCGGCTGGTATCTGCATCTTTTAATGCTAACAGATAATCCAGGATGCGGATCGCACCCAATGCCTGTATGGTCATGGCGAGACTCCGGCGATGATCTTCGGACCTGAATTGCAATAAGGATTCACCCCAGGCAAAGAGGTCATAGCTAAAAGCCATGGCGCCCATCTTTGCAAGAGCCGCGCAACGCAGCTGGCAATCGGCACGGTACCGCTGCTGCGGCCAATGACCATCCGGATTCAGGATCACCGGGATCTTTCCTTTATAGATCGCAGGTTTATATAAAGATCCATTGATCCAGACTCCGGGTAGTATTTCCAGCGCAATATTCTCAACAGTATAGCCGTTGTATTTTCTTAACGGGGTGATGATGGGCTTGCTGATGGGCCAGGATGGTAATTTTGCCAGCTGCAATTTTTCAAGAATACATTGCTTTAATTCTTTTTTTCGTGCCTCCCATTCCGTTGTATTTTTATATTGTGCCGCAATCCGATCCAACTCGGCCCAGCCATCTTCCACTGCCCATCGATAATACTCATAATCC
>Ga0222424_100763_pt1 | contig 11740 bp, 12 predicted proteins | sample 2B2ome_FD_182468 | JGI IMG/M metagenome (GOLD analysis project Ga0222424, IMG submission 182468) | Enriched microbial communities from leaf-cutter ant dump, University of Wisconsin, Madison, United States - 2B200A (version 2) | ecosystem: Environmental > Terrestrial > Nest > Insects nest > Nest...
GGCCCAGTCGGCCAGGGTCGCCAGCAGGTGTTCATCCGAGACGTCAGGCCAGTCCTCCGGCGCCAGCGCGCGCAGGATGCCGACCCGTGCCTGCCACTGACGCAGCGCCGGCGTCCATGGCAGGGCGGCGGCGCCGGCGCCTTGCACACCGGCGATGAAGGCCGGCAGGAGCTGCTCCGGCGCCGGCCTCGGCAATGGCTGCCCGTCGATGACGATGGCGTCCAGCCGCCGGACGCGACGCGCGCTGACAGCGCCGGCGGCGGCATCCCAGCTCAGTTCGTCTGTGGGCCGGATGCGGTCGGCGAACAGTTCCTCGACATCGGCCTGGGCCAGCGGCGCGGCCTGGAAGATGCGCGCCTCGCGGGCCTGGCCGTCGGTCTCGACGACCACCAGCCAGGGCTCGCCGGCCAGCGGGTCGTCCGGCGCCAGGCTGGCGCCACGGCCGTTGGCGAGCAGGTAGCGCGGATCGCGGCCGGGGCGGCGGCGGGCGATGGCTTCGGGCCAGGCCTGCGCGAGCAGGCGGCCGACATCGGCGGGGTGGTCGTCGCCGCTGCTGTTGTCACGCAGGCGCCGCGCGCTTTCGCGCACCAGGCGCAGGCGGCCGCGATCGGCGCCGGCGGCATCGCGCTCGCCGCGGAGCACGGCGAGACGGTTGTGGATGTCGGCGCCGGCGGCACTGCCCAGCAGATCGCGTTCGGCCAGCAGGGCGGCGAGGTCGGCGGCGAGCCGGCCGAGGCCGTGCGCGCGCCCGCGCAGCACCAGATGCGCCAGGCGGGGCGGCAGGCCCAGCCCGAGCATGGCCCGGCCATGGGGGGTGATGGCGCCGTCGGCGGTGAGCGCGCCGAGGCTGGCCAGCTGTTCGCGCGCCTGCGCCCAGGCCGGCGCGGGCGGCGCATCCAGCCAGGCCATGCCGGCGGGATCGCGGCTGCCCCAGGCGGCCAGCGCCAGCACCAGGTCGGCGAGGTCGCTGTCGAGTATCTCCGGGGGCGCGAACGGGCGCAGGCGCTGCTGTTCCTCCTCGCTCCACAGGCGCACGCAGAGGCCCGGCCCGAGGCGGCCGGCGCGGCCACGCCGCTGTTCGGCGTTGGCCTGGGCCACGCGCTGCGTCACCAGCCGCGTCATGCCGGAACCGGGATCGAAGCGCGGCGTGCGCATCTGGCCCGAGTCCACCACCACGCGTATGCCTTCGATGGTCAGGCTGGTCTCGGCGATGCTGGTGGCGAGCACGATCTTGCGGCGGCCCGGCGCGGGCGGCGCGATGGCCTGATCCTGGGCGTCGCCGGCGAGCTGGCCGTAGAGCGGGCAGAGGTCGGTGCCGGGGGGCAGGACATCCTGCAGGCGCTCGGCCAGCCGGCGTATTTCGCCTTCGCCGGGCAGGAAGACCAGCAGCGAGCCATCCTCCTCGCGCAGCAGGCGCAGGATTTCCAGGCGCAGATGATGGGCCGGGGGCAGGCGTCCGGGCGCGCGGTAGCGGACCTCGACCGGGTGCAGGCGGCCATCGCAGGACAGCACCGGCGCGTCGCCGAGCAGGCGTGACAGCGGTGCGGGGTCGAGCGTGGCCGACATCACGATCAGGCGCAGGTCGTTGCGCAGCACCTCCTGGCATTCACGCACCAGCGCCAGGCCCAGGTCGGCCTGCAGCGAGCGTTCGTGGAACTCGTCGAAGATCACCGCGCCGTAGGCCGACAGCTCCGGGTCCTCGCGCAGCAGGCGGGTGAGGATGCCCTCGGTCACCACCTCGATGCGGGTGTCCGCGCCGACGCGGGTGTCGAGCCGGGTGCGGTAACCGATCCGCTGCCCGGTCTCCTCGCCGATGAGCCCGGCCATGTAGCGCGCTGCCGCGCGCGCGGCGATGCGGCGTGGCTCCAGCATGACGATCCGCCGTCCGCCCAGCCAGTCCGGCTCGGTGTCATCACCGCCGGGCACCAGTCCGAGCAGGGCCAGCGGCACCCGCGTAGTCTTGCCGCTGCCCGGCGGTGCCTGCAGCACCAGCGCGCACGAGCCCGCGAGCGTCGCGCGCAGCTCGGGCAGGATCGCATCTACAGGCAGGGACATGACAACGCACGCACAGGTTCGGGGCTGCGTTTATACCCCGATCCGGTAGCGCAAGGGGAGGTTGATGCAGCGGGCAGCGTTGTGCAGAACCCGGAAAAGCTGGCGGGGAGTGAGGGTGGTGGAACCGTCAAACGCCATGGGTGAACACGGGGTTTGCTGAAGCGCAGCTTCAGGCCGTGTGAACGCCAGCGCGATGCAGCGCGCTGGCTGGGTGGCGTTTGCGAGCCTACATGGACGTATCCACGGCGTGTTCCACAACCTCCTGCCCCCGCCAGCGTTACCTCGCTATGGCAAAGAACAGTCCTTCACGCTCACTCCTTGCCATCCAGCCTGTCCACCCAGCGCGCCAGCAGCCTGCCGGCGGCCTCGCGCCCGCCCAGTCCGAAGGCCAGCGCGAAGGCGACCGCGATGGCGCCCAGGGTCAGGCCGAAGGCGAGGTTGACGATGGAGTCGGCGATGCCCATGGCGCGCAGGCCCATGGCCAGCACCAGGCCCATGATCAGCGCGCGCACCAGCCCGGCCAGCCAGTCGGAACCGCTGCGGTCGCTGCGCGCGACCAGGCCACCGAAGAAGCTGGCCAGCCAGAAGCCGATGAGCAGCACGGCCGCGCCGACCATGATGTTGCCGCTGAACATGATGAAGGTGGCGACGATGTCGCGCACCTGCGTGAAGCCCAGGCGGTTGGCGGCTTCCACCGTGGCGAAGAGCATGGCGAAGAACATGATCAGATGACCCACGCCGGCCGAAGCCTTGCTGTTGCCCATGGCCTGGCCGAGGCCGATCTTCTCCGGCAGCGTGTCGAAGCCGGCGCCGGCCAGCAGGTTGGCGGCCAGGGCGGAGGCGAAGCGCGCCACGTAGAAGGTCACGACCAGGATGAGGCTGGCGGCGAGCAGGTCGGGCACGGCCTGCAGCAGGCCGTCGAGCATGTGCGTGGCGGGGTCGGAGATGGCCTTGATCTGCAGGGCGTCGAGGGCGCCGATCAGGCTGGGCACGAAGATCAGCAGGAAGACCACGGTGCCGGCCAGGCCGGCGACGTTGGCCTGGCTGCTCAGGCCCAGCTTCTCCAGGCCATCCTGGAGCTTGGTGGCCTGCACCAGGTTGCTGACGATGCCGCGCACGACACGGGCGATCAGATAACCGACGAAGCCGATGACGCCGGCGGCCACCAGGTTGGGCAGATAGCCGAGCAGGGAGTCGACCAGGTGCTCGACCGGGCGCATCAGCCCGAGCAGGTTGAGGCTGTCCAGCACCATGGGCAGGAACATGAGCAGGATCAGCCAGTAGGCGACATGACCCATGCTGGCGCTGATCGGCGGCATGCCGGCGTCGGCGCTCAGGCGCTCGTCCAGCGTGGTCTTGTCCAGCGCCCGGGTGAGCAGCGTGCGCACCAGCGAGGCCACGACCCAGGCCACCAGCGCCAGCACCAGGCCAGACACCAGGCGGGGCAGATAGGTCAGGACTTCGTTGAGCATGTTCGCGAACGGCGCGGAGACCGCGAGCAGGTCGAGCATGTTGAAGCTCGCCACGACGGCCACCAGCAGGACGAACCAGAACACCAGGCGCGAGCACCAGAGCTCGACATCCGCCGTGAGACCGGCGCCGGACAGGTGGCGGTTCACGCCGACCTTGGTCAGCAGGCGGCGGGTGGTCGCCGCGACGATGAGCGCGACGGCCCAGCCGAGCAGCAGCAGGAGCAGGGCGCCGATGATCGCGGGCATCTGGCCGCCCAGGGATTGTCGCAGGGATTCAGGCAGGGAGAACTGGTCCATGGTGGTGGCTCCTCGTACGGGGGTCGGATGGATTGCAGGACAGGGCTGATGTAGTCTCCTCGGGTCAGCTCGGACCACCGTAGGTCAGCGCTCGCCGGCCTGTAAACCTCGGGCCGGATGGGCGGTGGCTGTGGTGTGACGGGCTGCGGCGCGTACCGCCGCCCCACAGCGAGCGCCCGGAGCCTTCCGTGGCAAGCGAGACCTCATGCAAGACAGCAAGCCCGCCGAGGCGGGCTACCTCTACGCCGCCATCACCCTGCTGATCTGGTCCGGCTTCGTCATCATCTCGCGCCTGGGCGGCAAGGGCGCGCTCACGCCCTATGACATCGCCGCCCTGCGCACCGGCACCGCCGCGCTGGTGCTCTCGCCCTGGTGGCTGCCGCGCCTGCTGCGGCCCGAGCTGCGCCAGCTCAGGCTGTACCAGTCGCTGGTCTTCGCCGTGCTCGCCGGCCTGGCCTATCCGCTGCTGGCCTACGCCGGCTTCTTCCACGCACCGGCCAGCCATGGCGCGGTGCTGATCTCCGGCATGCTGCCGCTGTTCACCTCGCTGTTCGCCTTCCTGCTGCTGGGCGAGCGGCCGAACCGGGTGCGCCTGGCCGGCCTGCTGCTGATCGTCGCCGGCGTCGCCACGCTGTTCCACGCCAGCCTGCAGGGCGGGGGACTGCCATCGCTGTCCGGGGATATCATGTTCATCGGCGCCAGCCTGCTCTGGGCGCTGTTCACCGTGCTGCTCAAGCGCTGGCAGGTGCGCGCCTTCGACGTCACCCTGGGCGTCGTCGCCCTGTCGGCGCTGATCTATCTGCCGGTCTACCTGCTCTTTTTGCCCAAGCACCTGGACATCGCCTCGGGCAACGAGATCGCGCTGCAGGCCTTCTTCCAGGGCTTCGTGGTGGTCTGCGTGGCCATGTGGACCTACGCCAAGGCGGCCGAGCTGCTGGGGCCGGTGAAGACGGCGGTCATGATGTCGTCCGTGCCGGTGCTGGGCACGCTGCTGTCGGTGCCCTTCCTGGGCGAGCCGCTGACGGCCGGCGCCGCGCTCGGCGTCGCCATCACCTTCCTCGGCGCCTTGCTGGGCGCGCTGGCCCGGCCGGCCGCGCCCGTGCGTTCCTGAGAGGGCGGCGCGCCGCTTGCATGGCGTGTATGCTGGGGTCATGCGCAACGGGGAGGGGCCAGCGATGACGAAGCCTGTCATGCCGGTCCGGGCGGTCTGCCTGGACATTGCCGGGGTGCTCACCGACAGCGGGCGGCTCCTGCCGGGGGCGGTCGGGTCCCTGCGCGCGCTGGATGCCGCCGGCCTGCCCTGGCGTCTGCTCACCAACACCTCGCGCCGGCCGCAGCCGGCGATACTCGCCGAGCTGGTCGGATTCGGCCTGCCCGTGCGCGCCGAACAGCTCTTCGCCGCGCCGCGCGTGGTCGCCGACGCCGTGCGCGCGCGCGGCCTCAGGCCGCTGCTGCTGGTGCATCCCGACATCCGCGGCGAATTCGCCGGCCTGGACTGCCACGACCCCAACGCCGTGGTGCTCTGCGATGCCGCCGAGGGCCTGGACTACCGCGGCCTGGATGCCGCCTTCGCCTTGCTGAAGCAGGGCGCGCCGCTGCTGGCCGTGGGCATGAACAGGTACTTCCAGGGCCGCGAGCGCCTGGAGCTGGATGCCGGGCCCTTCGTGAAGGCGCTGGAATACGCCGCCGGCGTCGAGGCCGAGATCATCGGCAAGCCCGGCCGCGCCATGTTCGAGCTGGCCTGCGCCAGCATGGGCGTGAGCCCGGATCAGGCCGTGATGATCGGTGATGATGTCGAGGCGGATGTCATCGGCGCCATGGCCGCCGGTCTGCGCGGCATCCTTGTGCGCACTGGCAAGTACCGGGCAGGGGACGAGGCCCGTTTGCCGGCGGGCGCGGCCTGCGCGGATGACATCGCGGCGGCGGTGGCGCTGTTGTTGTCTGCCTGAGCTCGGGTGTCGCGCGGCCTGATTGGCGATGTCGTTACGGGTGACCTATACCTGTAATGGAAGACATGGCATGGCGTGCGATCAATGGCGGATTCAAGCGAAGTGTACGGTAGTCGGCGCGGCGTACCGATGTCTGGCAGCTATGATATTATAGGTCATGGCTGCTAAGGCGCCCGGCCGCAAGTTGGTTGACGAGGTTCACCAGATAGCCTTCAGACGTGGCAATGGCAGGTTGCGCCGGGAAATATGGGTCGACGCCTCCGGCCGGGTTGTGCGTTATAGCCTCGCCTATATCAACCACATGATTTTCCAGGGCGATAACGGCCGTGTCATCGGATACGACAATGCCCATGGCTATCACCACAGGCACTATCTTGGCGTGATGGAGCCTGTGGCGTTCATCAATTTCGAAGATATCGAAGCACGTTTCGAACAGGACTGGATGGCATTCAACAGAGGGCGCGCACCATGACCAAACTGGTCATCAAAACGGGGTCGGCCGAGACTTTCTTCAAGCGGGGCAGGCAACTGGCCGCTGCCGCGGATCGTGGCGCGAGGTTGCCCGATGAGTGCACCTTGAGCTTCGATGATCCGGATGAGCTGGTACGCTTGGTCACGACGGCGCGTCTGGCCTTGTTCCGGGCGGTGAAGGAGGAGCCAGGCTCCATTACGCAGATCGCCCGTCGACTGCAGCGTGATCGCAGCGCGGTCAAGCGCGATGTCGATGCCCTGCTGGCCGCCGGCCTGCTGACCGTCACGGACAAGATCCTGCCGGGTCACGGGCGGATGAAGGAGGTGCGGGCGGCCGCCAGCCGGTTCAGGTTGCTGGCCCACGTGATCTGACGCGGACTGTTCTTGTTTGGCGGTGGCGCTGCTGGTCAGTCCTTGATCAGCGACAGGAACTCGTTGCGCGTCTGCGCGTTCTCACGGAAGGCGCCGAGCATGATCGACGTCTTCATCACCGAGTTCTGTTTCTCCACGCCGCGCATCATCATGCACATGTGCTTGGCCTCGATGGTCACCGCCACGCCCTTGGCGTCGGTCACGCGCTGGATGGCGTCCGCGATCTGCTTGGTCAGGTTCTCCTGGATCTGCAGACGGCGCGAGTACATGTCGGCGATGCGCGCGACCTTGGACAGGCCCAGCACCTTGCCGGAGGGGATGTAGGCCACGTGCACCTTGCCGATGAAGGGCAGCAGGTGGTGCTCGCACAGCGAGTACAGCTCGATGTCCTTGACCAGCACCATCTGGTCGTTGTCGGACGGGAAGATGGCCCCGTTGACGATGGTGTCGAGGTCTTCCTCGTAGCCCTTGCACAGGTACTGGAAGGCCTTGGCGGCGCGCTTGGGCGTGTCGAGCAGGCCCGGGCGGTCCAGGTCTTCGCCGACGGCACGGATGATGTCGGCGTAGGCGTTTTCCATGGTGTTCTCCATCAGGGACTCCCGGGCGAGGATGAGTGGCTGGAGGCGCACCGTAACGGGTCACGGTGCCTGAGTAAAGGGTTCAGCGCGCTTCGCGCTTGTCCGGATGATCCGCCGGCGTGCCGCTTTCGCGCTGCCGGCGGATCAGCACCAGCACGGCGCCGGTGCCGCCGTCGCGCGCGGGCGCGCTGGCGAAGGCCAGCACCGGCTGGAGCTGGCGCAGCCAGCCGTTGACCGCCGTCTTGAGCAGGGCCTGGCCGTTGACCTGGCCCTTGCCGTGCACGACCTTGACCACCTGCACGCCTTCGCGCGCGGCTTCATCGAACAGTCGCAGCACGGCCTCGCGCGCCTGCTCCAGCGTGCAGCCGTGCAGGTCCACCGCCGCCTTCCATACCAGCTGGCCGGCCTTGAGGCGGTCGAACTGCTTGTCCTGCACACCGTTGCGCTTGAACGCCAGCACCGCCTCGGGGGCGATGCCGGTCTGCAGCGCCACGGTATCCGACAACGGCACCTGCTCGCGGTCTTCGCCACCTTCGGCCTGGGCGCGGCGCAGCAGGGTCATGGCATCCGGCTTGCGCGGCTTCTGCGCGCGCGGCGGGGGCGGAGATGCTTCCATGCGCGTCGCGCCCTGCGCGGCCCGGGCGAAGAGTTCCTCGTCGCTGAGCTCGGGTTCGGGGCGGGCCTTGACGGATACCGTGGCCGGCTTCGCCGCGGGCACGGCCGGGGCCTCGGCCTTGAGCTGGCGGCGCAGGGTGGTCAGGAGCGGGTCTTTCATGGATCGTGTCTCAGTCCGGCAGCGCCGTGCCCCAGTAGTTGAACACCAGCGGGCGCGGGCCGGGCAGGTAGATGGTCTGCAGGTCGGGCAGGCGGAAGCCGGCCTCGCGCAGCAGGGCGGGGATGTCGCGGTCGAGATGGCAGCCGCCCGCGATCTTCGTCCAGGTCGGCGTCAGCCGCTGCTGCCACTTGCGCACGGACGCGTCCGGCGCCAGGCCGTGCTCGCAGTAGAGCAGGCGGCCGTCGGGCCTGAGCACGCGGCGCATCTCCCGCAGCGCCGCCACCGGATCGGGAATGGTGCAGAGCGTGTAGGTCATGACCACGGTGTCGAAGCTGGCGTCCGGGTAGGGGATGCGCTCGGCCGAGAGGCCGACCAGCTCGACGTCGACGCCGGCCTCGCGGGAGCGCTGGCGCGCCAGGCGGTGCAGCTCGGTGCCGGGGTCGAGGCCGATCAGCTCGCTGACCTGCGATTTGTCGTAGTGCGGCAGGTTGAGGCCGGTGCCTATGCCGATCTCCAGCACGCGCCCGCGCGCCTGCGGCACGATCTTGGCGCGCTGCCGGCTGACCGGCCTGACGCCGCAGGCCCAGTCGAGCAGCCAGGGCAGGAGATGGGTGTCGTAGAGGGCGCTGAGTCGGCTCATGGGCGAGGCTGTCCGTGATGTATCGATGTTTTGTGGTGGAGCATGCGGCCGACTTGCCGGGCATGCAACCGTCACGCCGGAAATCCATGTAGAATCACACCCTTGCCCCCAGCCTGCCGTTCCCGGAGCCCGCGTGAGCCACGATCTGCCCGCCCTGACCCTGTCCGACGAAGTCCTCGCCGAGGCGCAGCGCGAGCTGCTCACCATCCGCGACTGGATACGCTTCTGCGTGAGCAGCTTCCGCGGCTGCGACGTGCACCTGGGCCACGGCACCAGCGATCCTTTCGCCGAGGCCTCCGCGCTGGTGATGCAGACGCTCAACCTGGAGTGGTCGGCGGACGAGGAGATCCTCGGCGCGCGCATCCTGCCGTCCGAGCGCGCGGCCATCGCCGAGACGCTGCGCAAGCGCGTCAACGAGCGCACGCCGCTGGCCTACCTGCTCAACCTCAGCTATTTCTGCGGCCTGCCGTTCTACGTCGATGAGCGCGTGCTGGTGCCGCGCTCGCCCATCGCCGAGCTGATCGAGGACCGTTTCCTGCCCTGGCTGAAGGACGAGCCGCAGCGCATCCTCGACCTGTGCACGGGCTCGGGCTGCATCGCCATCGCCTGCGCCAGGGAGTTCCCGGAAGCACTGGTGGATGCCACCGACCTCTCGCTGGACGCGCTCTCGGTCGCCGCCGTCAATGTCGAGCATCACGACCTGCAGGAGCGCGTGAACCTGCTGGAGTCGGATGTCTTCAGCAAGCTGCCGGGCCAGCGCTACGACCTGATCGTCAGCAATCCGCCCTATGTCGACGCCGAGGACATGGCCGACCTGCCCGAGGAGTTCCTGCGCGAGCCGGAGCTGGGCCTGGCCTCCGGACCGGACGGCCTGGACGTGACCAAGCGCATCCTCGCCGAGGCCGCCGACTACCTCACCGAGGACGGCGTGCTGGTGGTGGAGGTGGGCAATTCGCAGTGGGCGCTGGAGCAGATCTTCCCCGAGGTCGAGTTCGCCTGGGTCGAGTTCGAGCGCGGCGGCCACGGCGTGTTCGTGCTCACCGCGGCGCAGTGCCGCGAGCACCAGGCTTTGTTCGAAAGCAGCATCTGACCGTTCAGAGGTCGAGCAGTTCGACGGGTATGCCCATGGCGACAGCGATTTTCTCGCGTGTCGCCTTGCGCGGGCGGCGAGCGGCTTCCTGCTGGGCGTAGGCAGCCTGCGATATGTCCAGCTTCGTGGCCACCTGGGTCTGTGTCAGCCCTAGGTGGCGGCGCCAGGCGCCGATCGGCGTCAGACCTTCCTTGACCATGAGGCCGACCACCGCGTCGGGTACGAGATCTTCGTGCGGGTGGGTGGCGATATAGTCGGCGTAGGGAATGACCACGAAGGCCGGCAGGCCGTCGACGCCATGGATGATCTGGATGTTAGTAGGTGCGTTCATCGCGCTTCCTGACCTCTTCAATGCTCACAATCCTGATGCCGCCGTCCCAGTTGAACAGTACCCGGTAGTCGCCGACCCGGAGCCGGTAGCCGGAGGCATGATTCACCATGCGCGCGCACGTTGCGTGCATCGGGCATGTCCCGCAGCTGCTGCACGGCGTCGTAGATCTTCAACTGCCCTGGATGGTTGATCCTGGAGAGTTGCTTCACGGCCTTCCTTGTCCAGTGAATGGTGTTCATGGCATCCGTTCGTTCGTGTAGCTTATAAGTATTAATATAAGCACTCAAATACTGATGCGGCGAACTTTTCATGGTGGACGCGCATGCCATGCCGCTGTGCTGACGTGTAGAATCAGCCGATTAGCTGCCAAGCTGTCTCAAGCGCAAGGAAACCCTGTTCATGGCCGGCAACAGCATCGGACAAGTCTTCAAGGTCAGCACGGCTGGCGAATCGCACGGGCCGGCGCTGGCCGCCATCGTCGACGGCGTGCCGCCGGGCATCGCCCTGAGCGAGGCCGACCTGCAGGGCGATCTCGACCGCCGCAAGCCGGGCACGTCGTCGTTCGCCACCCAGCGCAAGGAGGAGGACATCGTGAAGATCCTTTCCGGCGTGTTCGAGGGCAGGACGACCGGCACGCCGATCGCGCTGCTGATCGAGAACACCGACCAGCGCTCCAAGGACTACGGCAACATCGCCGAGACCTTCCGCCCGGCGCACGCCGACTACACCTACACGCACAAGTTCGGCTTCCGCGACTACCGGGGCGGCGGCCGCTCCAGCGCGCGCGAGACGGCCATGCGCGTGGCCGCCGGCGCGATCGCGCGCAAGGTGCTCAAGGAGCAGTTCGGCGTGACCGTGCGCGGGCGTGTCTCGCAGATCGGCGATATCAGGGCGCAGACCTGCGACTGGGATTACGTCGGCCAGAACCCGTTCTTCTGCGGCGACCGCGAGGCCGTGCCGCAGATGGAGCAGCTCGTGCTGTCCATGCGCACCGAGGGCTCCAGCGTCGGCGCGGCGGTGGAGGTGTTCGCCAGCGGCATGCCGGTGGGCTGGGGCGAGCCGGTGTTCGACCGGCTCGACGCCGACATCGCCCACGCCATGATGAGCATCAACGCGGTCAAGGGCGTGGAGATCGGCGACGGCTTCGCGGTGGTCGCGCAGCGCGGCGAGCAGCACCGCGACGAGCTGACGCCGGAGGGCTTCCTCAGCAACCACGCCGGCGGCATCCTCGGCGGCATCTCCAGCGGGCAGGACCTGATCGTGCGCATCGCGCTCAAGCCGACGTCGAGCATCACCACGCCGGGCCGCAGCATCAACACGCGCGGCGAGGCCATCGAGGTGGTCACCAAGGGCCGCCACGACCCCTGCGTGGGCGTGCGCGCGACGCCGATCGCCGAGGCCATGCTGGCCATCGTGCTGCTCGACCACGCCTTGCGCCATCGCGCGCAGAACCAGGGCGTGGACAGCGGCGTGCCGGTGATTCCGGGGCTGGCGCCGGGCGGCGATCCGCGTTACTGACGGCGCAGGGCGGCGCACATGGGCACGGCGCGCATCCCCTACGTCCCGCTGGGGGCGTTCTACTTCTTCTACTTCGCGGTGATCGGCGGGTTCATGCCCTACTGGGGCCTGTACCTGCAGTCGCTGGGCTTTGACGCCGCCGCCATCGGCCAGCTCATGGCCATCGTCATGGCCACGCGCATCTTCGCGCCG
>Ga0222424_100764_pt1 | contig 11728 bp, 9 predicted proteins | sample 2B2ome_FD_182468 | JGI IMG/M metagenome (GOLD analysis project Ga0222424, IMG submission 182468) | Enriched microbial communities from leaf-cutter ant dump, University of Wisconsin, Madison, United States - 2B200A (version 2) | ecosystem: Environmental > Terrestrial > Nest > Insects nest > Nest...
TCTACATGCTCGATCACTGCCAGTTTAAAAGCCAGCGTGTAGTCGCGCTGTGTGCGCTTGATCCTTGATTCCATGACACCTGCCCTTTCTTGAGACAAAAGGTGTCAACTCTGGGCAGGACGGGTCATGCACAAGAAAAAAGCCCCGCAGGCGGCAGCGCCTGCGGGGCTTTTTCATGGATGGAGCGGGGAGATGCTCAGGCCAGCTCGGCGATCAGCTCGATCTCCACGCAGGCGCCCAGGGGAATCTGCGCCACGCCGAAGGCGCTGCGCGCATGCACGCCCTTCTCGCCGAAGACCTGGCCCAGCAGTTCGCTGGCGCCATTGGTCACCAGGTGCTGCTCGGTGAAGTCGCCCGTGGAGTTCACGAGGCTCATGACCTTGACGATGCGCTGGACGCGGTTCAGGTCGCCGCCGCAGGCGGCCTGCAGCGTACCCATGAGGTCGATGGCCACGGCGCGCGCGGCCGCCTTGCCTTCCTCGGTGCCGATGTCGCGGCCGAACTGCGCGGCCCAGGGCTTGCCGTCCTTGCGCGCGATGTGGCCGGAGAGGAACACCAGGTTGCCCGTCTGCACATAGGGCACGTAGGCAGCGGCGGGCACCGACACGGGGGGCAGGGTGATGTCGAGTTCTTTCAGCTTGTCGTAAACGCTCATGGTGTCGTCGTCCTTGGGGTTGGTGAATGAAGGCAGCAAGTGTTGCACAGCGTGGCTGCGCGGCGGCGCATTAGCATTAGCCCATGCCCGACATAAGCGCTCCTAATGCCGTTCCGCCCGGCGCCGCCGCCAGGCCCTGGCTGCTGCCGGCGCTGCTGCTGGGGGTGGTGGTGGGCGCCGCGCTGCAGCTGCAGCAGCCCGCGTTGTGGCGCCCGCAGGCTTACTGGATGCTGCTGGGCGCCGCGGGCGTTGCCGCCTGGGCTGCAGGATGGCTTGCTGCTGGCCGCAGAGTGCCCGCCAAGGCCTTCCAGAGGGCATCGCCCGTGCTGGCCCTGGCGGCGGGCGCGCTCGCCCTGTATGCCCTGTGCGGCCTGCGCGCGGCGGACTATCTGGACCATGCCCTGGCGTCCGCGCTGGAGGGGCAGGACATCCGTGTGACGGGCGTGGTGGCCGCCATGCCGCAAACCAATGAAGCCGGCACCCGGCTGCGCCTGGAGGTGGAGTCCGCGCAACTGCGGGGCACGCCCGTGCAGTTGCCCGCGCTGATCGACGTGGCGTGGTACGGCGGCATTTTCCGGAGTGATGGCGCAGTGGATCTGCAGCGCCAGCCCCCGGCGCTGCAGGTCGGCGAGCGCTGGGAGCTGACGGTGCGCCTGAAGGCGCCGCACGGCCTGCGCAACCCCCATGGTTTCGACTACGAACTGTGGCTGTGGGAGCAGGGCGTGCAGGCCACCGGCTACGTGCGCGCGGGCCCCCGGGATGTGCCGCCGGTGCGCCTGGCCGCCACCTGGCGCCATCCGGTGGAGCGGGCGCGGCAATCGGTGCGTGATGCGATCCTGGAGCGGCTGGCTGCGCACGGTGCGCAGGACGGCCCTCCGGGAGACGACCTGGCCCGCGCGCGCATCGCGGGCGTGGTGGCGGCCCTGGTGACGGGCGACCAGCGGGCCATCGACCGTGCCGACTGGGACGTGTTCCGCGCCACGGGCGTGGCGCACCTCATGAGCATTTCGGGTCTGCACATCACCCTGTTCGCGTGGCTGGCCGCGTGGGGCGTGCGGGCGCTGTGGCGGCGTTCCGCGCGGCTGTGCCTGGCGGTTCCCGCCCCTTCCGCTGCGCTGGCGGCAGGCGTGCTGCTGGCCGGGGCCTATGCGCTCTTCAGCGGCTGGGGCGTGCCGGCGCAGCGCACGGTGACCATGCTCGCCTGCATCGCGCTGCTGCAGCTCGGCGGGCGCCGCTGGCCCTGGCCCCAGGTGTGGCTGCTGGCCTGCGCGGCCGTGGTGCTGGCGGACCCGTGGGCACTGGCGCAGGCCGGCTTCTGGCTCAGCTTCGTGGCGGTGGGGGTGCTGTTTGCTAGCAATCCAATAGCTGGCAGCGCTCGCCAGATGGGCGCTGGAGGCCCATTTCATGCTTTATTGCGCGAGCAGTGGACCGTGACACTGGCCCTCACGCCGCTCACCCTGCTGCTGTTCGGCCAGGTCTCGGTGGTGGGCTTCGCGGCCAACCTGGTGGCGATTCCCTGGGTCACGCTGGTGGTGACGCCGCTGGCCCTGGGCGGCGTGCTGTGGGCGCCGCTGTGGAGCCTGTCCGCCCTCAGCCTGCAGCCGCTCGCGGCCCTGCTGCAGTGGCTGGCCCAGTGGCCCTGGGCCGTGCTCTTCGTGCCCGCCGCGCCGCTGTGGGCGGGCATCGCGGCCGTGGCGGGCGGCGTGCTGCTGGTCCTGCGCCTGCCCTGGCGCCTGCGGCTGTTGGCGCTGCCGCTGGTCTGGCCGGTGCTCTGGTGGCAGCCCGCGCGCCCGGCCGCAGGGCAGTTCGAGCTGCTCGCCGCGGACATCGGCCAGGGCAACGCGGTGCTGGTGCGCACCGCCACGCACACGCTGCTGTACGACGCCGGCCCGCGCTTCAGCCGCGAGAGCGATGCCGGCCACCGCGTGCTGGTGCCCCTGCTGCGCGCCTTGGGCGAGCGGGTTCATGCACTCATGCTCAGCCACCGCGACACCGACCACACGGGCGGCGCGCAGGCCGTGCTGGCGCAGCAGCCGCAGGCCGGGGTCACCGGCTCCATCGAGGCCGGCAACCACCTGCAGGCACAACACCCCGTCAAACCCTGCCTGGCAGGCCAGCGGTGGGAATGGGATGGCGTAGCCTTCGAGCTCCTGCACCCGCTGCCGGGCGACGATGCACAGGCCGCCAAGCCCAACGCGCTCAGCTGCGTGCTGCGCATCGCCGCCGCCGATGGCACGCCCGTGGCCTTGCTGGCCGGCGACATCGAGGCGGCGCAGGAAAAGGCCCTGCTGGCGCGCGGCGCGGCCGTGCGGGCCGACCTGCTGCTGGTGCCGCACCATGGCAGCAAGACGTCGTCGTCACCGGCGTTCCTGGAGGCCGTCCAGCCGCGCACCGCTTTGGTGCAGGCGGGCTACCGCAACCGCTTCGGCCACCCGGCGCCCGAGGTGGTGCTGCGCTACGAGGGCCGCGGCATCCAAGTGGTGGAGTCGCCGCGCTGCGGCGCCGCCCTGTGGTCGTCCTCGCAGCCTGGGGCCGTGCGCTGTGAGCGCGATGCGGAGCAGCGCTACTGGCAGCACCGCATGGTGCCACGGCAGGACTGAGCTGTGCGCGATGGTGGAGCGTGCCCAGGGGCTGCTGCAAGGCGGTGGGCGCGCAACTTGCTATCCTGCGTTCAGGAGGCCCGTTCATGCAGAAATTCGACGAGATGTACGCCATGCTGCCTTTCGATGGTAGCGACGTGCGGGAACACTACAAGCGCTATGCGCAGTGGTTGAGCAAACAGCCCCCTGACGCGATGCAGGCCCGCCGGGCCGAAGCCGAGATGATCTTCCGGCGTGTGGGCATCACCTTCGCCGTCTACGGCGCCAAGGACGAGGGCGGCGCGGGCAACGAGCGGCTGATCCCGTTCGACCTGATCCCCCGCATCATCCCGGCCCACGAGTGGAGCAGCATGCAGCAGGGGCTGGTGCAGCGGGTCACGGCCCTCAACCGCTTCATCCACGACGTGTACCACGGCCAGGACATCATCCGCGCCGGCATCGTGCCCGCCGACCTCATCGTGGGCAACGCCCAGTTCCGGCCCGAGATGGCGGGTGTGAACGTGCCGCAGGACATCTACGCGCACATCGCGGGCATCGACATCGTGCGCGCGCCCAACGCGCAGGGCGAGGGCGAGTACTACGTGCTGGAGGACAACCTGCGCGTGCCCAGCGGCGTGAGCTACATGCTCGAAAACCGCAAGATGATGATGCGCCTGTTCCCCGAGCTGTTCAGCCTGCACAAGGTGGCGCCGGTGGCCCACTACCCCGACATGCTGCTCGAAACCCTGCGCGCCAGCGCGCCCGCCACGGCCGACGGCCCTACGGTGGTGGTGCTGACGCCAGGCATGCACAACAGCGCGTACTTCGAGCATGCGTTCCTGGCCCAGCAGATGGGCGTGGAACTGGTCGAGGGCCAGGACCTGGTGGTCAAGGACCAGTTCGTCTACATGCGCACCACGCGCGGCCTGCAGCGCGTGGACGTGATCTACCGCCGCGTGGACGACGACTTCCTCGACCCGCAGGTCTTCCGCAGCAATTCCACGCTGGGCTGCCACGGCCTCATGGAGGCCTACCGGTCGGGCCACGTGGGCATCTGCAACGCCGTGGGCACAGGCGTGGCCGACGACAAGTCGGTCTACCCCTACGTGCCCGAGATGATCCGCTTCTACCTGGGCGAGGAGCCCATCCTCAAGAACGTGCCCACCTGGATGTGCCGCAAGCCGGACGACCTGCGCTATGTGCTCGCGAACCTCAAGGACCTAGTGGTCAAGGAGGTGCACGGCGCGGGCGGCTACGGCATGCTGATCGGCCCGGCCGCCACGCAGGCCGAAATCGAGGACTTCCGCCGCGCGCTGCAGGCCAACCCCGCCGGCTACATCGCGCAGCCCACGCTCAGCCTGTCGAGCTGCCCCACCTACGTGGACGCCGGCATCGCGCCGCGCCACATCGACCTGCGCCCCTTCGTGCTGAGCGGCAAGCAGGTGCAGATGGTGGCGGGCGGCCTCACGCGCGTGGCGCTGCAGGAGGGCTCGCTGGTGGTCAACTCCTCGCAGGGCGGAGGGACTAAGGACACCTGGGTGCTCGGGGAGGGCCGCGGCGTCGCGCCGCCGCTGCAGTCGCAGACCCTGGGCGGCATGACGCAAACGCAAGGAGGGTTCTGAGATGCTGAGCCGCACCGCCGACCATCTGTTCTGGATGTCCCGCTACACGGAAAGAGCGGAGAACACCGCCCGCATGCTGAACGTGAGCTACGAGACCTCGCTGCTGCCCCAGTCCGCCGACGTGGCGCTCAAGGGCTGGGAAGGGCTTCTGTCCATCAGCGAGCTGATTCCGGCCTACACGGCCAAGCACGGCGAGGTCACGCCCGAGCGCGTGCTGGAGTTCATGGTGCGCGACGGCACCAACCCGTCGTCCATCCTGTCGTGCCTGCGCGCTGCGCGCGAGAACGCGCGCGCCGTGCGCGGCGCGTTGACCACCGAGGTCTGGGAGACGCAGAACCAGACCTGGCTGGAGCTGCACCGCCAGCTCGAAGGCGGCGCCTTCGAGCGCGACCCGGGCCAGTTCTTCGAATGGGTGAAGTACCGCTCGCACCTCTCGCGCGGGGTGACGCTGGGCACCATGCTGCAGGACGAGGCCTTCCACTTCCTGCGCCTGGGCACCTTCCTGGAGCGGGCGGACAACACGGCGCGGTTGCTGGACGTGAAGTTCCACGCCGTCAAGAACGACTTCTTCGGCCGCGCCAGCGAGCGCAACCAGGAGAACGACTTCTACCACTGGAGCGCCATCCTGCGCAGCGTCTCGGCGTTCGAGGTGTACCGCAAGGCCTACCGCGACGTGATTACGCCCGGCCGAGTGGCCGAGCTGCTGGTGCTGCGCGCCGACATGCCGCGCTCGCTGCACGCCTGCCTGCGCGAGGTGGTGGACAACCTCGCGGTGCTGGCCAACGGCCACTCCGGCGAGACCAGCCGCCGCGCCGGGCGCCTGCTGTCGGACCTGCAGTACGGCCGCATCGACGAGATCCTCGCGACCGGGCTGCATGCCTTCCTCACGCAATTCCTCGACCGCGTCAACGACCTCGGGGCGGGCATCAGCCGCGACTTCCTGGTGATGGCCAGCGACTGAGAAGGTGTGAACCGGGCTGCGTCTGGGGCGTGCGCGCTACGATGCGGCATGACCATGACGCAGCTCCCACCTTCCGCCTGGGGCTTCCGCACCCTGGCCGTCCATGCCGGCCAGTCCCCCGACCCCGCCACGGGCGCCATCGCGCCGCCCATCGTGGCGACCTCGGCCTTTGCCTATGACGGCTTCGACGCAGGGGTGCGGCGGTTCAATGGCGAGGCGCCGGGCTACGTGTACAGCCGCTTCGCCAATCCCACCGTGGCCGCGTTCGAGCGCAAGATGGCCCTGCTGGAAGGCGCCGGGGCGGCGGTCGCGTTCGCCAGCGGCATGGCCGCCATCAGTGCCAGCCTGCTGGGCCTGGTGTCGGCGGGCGACACCGTGGCCTGCGTGGGCACGCTCTACGGTGGCACCGACGGGGTGATGCGCACGCTGCTGCCGCGCCTGGGCGTCACGGTGCGCCATTTCCCTTCGGTGGAGGCCCTGCGGGAGGGCATCGCGGCGGGCACCCGCGTGGTCTACGTCGAGACGCCGAGCAACCCGACGCTGGAAGTGATCGACCTGGAACAGGTCGCGCAGATCGCCCGGCGCGCGGGGGCCATCAGCATGGCGGACAACACCTTCGCCTCGCCCTACCTCACCCAGCCGCTGGCGCTGGGCATCGACATCGCCGTGCATTCGGCCACCAAGTTCATCAGCGGCCATGGCGATGCCACCGGCGGGGTGGCCGCCGGGCCGGCGGACCTCATGGGTTCGATCCGCACGGCCGGCATGGGGCAACTGGGCGGCTGCCTCAGCCCGCACGAAGCCGCCATGCTGCTGCGCGGACTCAAGACGCTGCCGCTGCGCGTAGAGGCCGCCTGCGCATCCGCCCAGGCACTAGCCGACTGCCTGGGCTGCCACCCTGCCGTGGAGCGCGTGTACTACCCGGGCCTGGCCACGCACCCCGCCCACGCCGTGGCGGCGCGCCAGATGCGCCGCTTCGGCAGCATCCTGTCGTTCGACCTGAAGGGCGGGCGCGAGGCCGCGCGGCGCTTCCTGGACGGCTTGCGCATCGTGACGCAGGCGGTGTCGGTCGGCGACGCGGACTCGCTGGCCTGCCATCCTGCCTCGACGACCCACAGCAGCATGCCCGAGGCCGTGCGGCGGGCCAACGGCGTTTCGGACGCCCTGGTGCGCATGAGCATCGGCATTGAGGACGCCGAGGACATCCAGGCCGATGTGCTGCAGGCGCTGCAGTCCTGCTGAGGTCTATTGCTGCGCGTTGCGCTTGCGCTCGCGCAGCAGGAAGAGATACAGGCCCTCGACCTTCTCGCGGGCCCAGGGCGTCTTGCGCAGGAACTTGAGGCTGGAGCCCACGCTGGGGTCGCTCTGGAAGCAGCGGATGGGGATGCGCCGGCCCAGCTCCTCCCAACCGAAATGGTCCGCCAGCGCCACCACCATGGCCTCCAGCGTCACACCGTGCAGGGGGTTGCGGGGTTGTGCGGCAGGGGCGATGGGAGAAGGGGCGTTCATGGCGCGAGCATAGCGCGCCCGCCCGCTGCGCCTGTCACCGCGTCCGCTGCATGTGCACTTCGCGCTGGAACAGTTCGGCGGCCCAGTCCACGAACGCCCGCACCTTGGCGCTCAGGTGCCGGTTGGGCGGGTAGACCACGTACACGGGCAGCAGGGGCTGCGTCCACTCGGGCAGCAGCTGTACCAGGGCGCCGCTTTGCAGGTGCCGCTGCGCCTGGAAGCTCGTGACCTGGCCGATGCCGAGCCCCGCCACCAGCGAGGTCACGTAGGCATTGGCCTCGTTCACGCTCAGCTGGTAGGGGCCTGCGACGTCGATGGCCTCGGCGTCCTTGCGGAACTCCAGCGGGTAGTGCCGGCCGGAATGGGGCGAGAAGTAGATCAGGCTGGTGTGCTTCTCCTCGATCTCCAGCGGGTGCGCGGGCGTGCCCTTGCGCGCCAGGTAGTCGGGCGAGGCCACGGTGATGAATTCCAGATTGCCGATGCGCCGTGCCACCAGCGACTGGTCGCTGAGCTCGCCGCCCCGGATCACGCAGTCCACGTTGTCGCCGATCAGGTCCACGATGCGGTCGCTCACGCCCAGGTCGAGCTGGATGTCGGGGTAGCGCGCATGGAAGTCGGCCAGGTGCGGGATCAGGAGCAACTGCGCCACCGAGGTGCCCACGTCGATGCGCAGGCGCCCGCGCGGGTTGGCGCGCGCGTTGGTCATGCTGGCCTCGATGTCGTCGAGGTCGGTCAGCAGGCGCACGGTGCGGTCGTAGTAGGCGGCGCCGTCCGCGGTCACCGTCACGCGGCGGGTGGTGCGGTTGAGCAGCTTCACGCGCAGGCGCTCCTCCAGCGCCTGGACGTGCTTGGTCACCGTGGCCTTGGGGAGCGACAGCGAATCGGCCGCCCGGGTGAACGTGCCGGCCTCCACCACCCGCACGAATATGCGCATGGCCTGTATCTGGTCCATGGCTTCTCCTTGAATCTGGAACTGCAGCACCCCCCACTGGGTGCCGGAGAATTCTCACACGGCCACCCCCGCCGGATTGTTGGCCTTTTGGAAACAGTGCGGTGGTGTTTGGCCGGTTTATCCCGAAGGCGCAAGCCACTACATTTGTCCCATCCTCCATTCACTGGGTCCATGCCATGCAGCCCGACCGCCCGTCGTCGCCAGCTTCTCTTTCGCAGCCTGCCAAGGCTCCTTCCGTCTGCACCGATACCACCATCGAGGTGGCCCGGGGCCAGGACGTGGCCGTGCGCATGTACGGCCGCAAGAAGGCTGGACAGGCCTCGCCGGTGGTCGTGCATTTCCACGGCGGCGCCTTCCTGTCGGGGGATCTGGACAACGGCTGCACGGTGGCCACGCTGCTGGAAGGCGCGGGGGCCGTGGTGGTCTCGGTGGCCTATCCGCTGACCCCCTTTCCGCAGCCCGTGGACACGGGCTACGACGTGCTCAAGTGGGTGCACCGCCACCGCGCCAGGCTGGGAGGGCAGGGCGCCCTGGTCTACCTGGCCGGCGAAGAGGCCGGCGGCAACCTTGCTGCCGCCGTGGGGCTGATGGCCCGCGACCAGTCGCACCCGCCGCTGGCCGGGCAGATCCTGCTGTCGCCCATGTTGGACCCCTGCGTGGGCACGGCCTCGCTGCGCGAAGCCACGGGGGACGCCACCGGATGCAAGTGGGCCGAGGGCTGGCGCAGCTTCCTGCGCTGCCCGCGGGATGCGGAGCACCCCTATGCCGTGCCGGGCGCCGCGCACCGTCTGGCAGGCCTGCCGCCCACGCTGGTGCTGGTGGGTGACACCGACCCCATGCACGATGAAGCGCTGGCCTACGCGGCCCGGTTGGAGGCGGCGGGCCTGCAGGTCACCTGCCACGTGTTCGCCAAGGCCGCGCAATGGCCCGACGCCCTGCTGCAGACCGGCCAGCATGAATGCCCGTGCGCCGCGGGGGCGCAGGAGCAGTTCCGGCTGTTCTTCGAAGCCACCCGATGTCCGGTGCCTTCCTGAAGACGCTGGGCCGCAGGCCGCCTTTTGAAGGGTCTTGACCCGGCCTGAGGCAGGCGCCGCGGCCTTCCCGGCAATACATCACCCCGACTGCTGAATTTTCCGGCCTTGGCGCCGGAGGGATCGGCTTTGCCCGCGCACGGCTGCCAACGGCAGCGAATACCTCAACGGCCGCCCCACGAAGGCGGCCTTTCCGAAGAAAGAAAGCGACCATGAACTCCCGACATCCTCTTTCAAAGAGCCGCCCCCTGGGCCTGGCCACCCTCGCCACCGCCGTGACGGCCGCCGTGGCCGCCGCGGTGCTGGTCTTCCAGGCCCCCGCCGCGCAGGCCGACGGCGGCCCGGCGGAACCGCAGCCGATGCCGGTGTCGGTGTCGGTGGCCGCCGTGGTCCAGCAGGACATCGCCCTGTGGGACGAGTTCTCGGGCCGCCTGGAGGCCGTGCAGCGGGTCGAGGTGCGGCCCCGCGTCTCCGGCGCCGTGCAGGCCGTGCATTTCCGCGAAGGCTCGCTCGTCAAGCAGGGCGATCTGCTGGTGACGGTGGACCCCGCCCCCTACGCCGCCGAGGTGGACCGCGCCGAGGCCCAGGCGGTGGCTGCGCAGGCCCGCGTTTCCTACACCCGCAGCGAGCTGGAGCGGGCCACGCGCCTGCTGGAAGACCGCGCCATCGCCCAGCGTGAGCACGACGAGCGCCAGAACGCCCACCGCGAGGCCGACGCCAACCAGCGCGCCGCCCAGGCCGCGCTGCAGGCGGCCCGGCTGAATCTCTCGTACACCCAGGTGCGCGCCCCGGTGGCGGGCCGCGTGGGCCGTATCGAGGTCACCGCGGGCAACCTGGTGGCGGCTGGCGCCGGCGCCCCGGTGCTGACCACGCTGGTGTCCGTGAGCCCGATCTACGCGAGCTTCGACACCGACGAGCAGATCGTCGTGAAGGCCCTGCAGGACCTGCAGAGCGGACAGCGCGGCCACAGCGCGCGCCAGCTCATCGAGCGCATTCCCGTGCAGATGGGCACGGGCACCACGGGCGGCACGCCCCACGCGGGCCGCCTGCAGCTTATCGACAACCAGGTGGATGCCAGGAGCGGCACGGTGCGCGTGCGCGCCGTGTTCGACAACGAGGACGGCGCCCTGATGCCGGGCCAGTTCGCCCGCATCCGCATGGGCCAGGCGCGCAGCACGCAGGCCCTGCTCATCAACGAGCGCGCCGTGGGCACCGACCAGAACAAGAAGTTCGTGATGGTGGTGGGCGACGGCAACAAGGCCGAGTACCGCGAGGTCACTTTGGGCGCGCCGATCGACGGACTGCGCGTGGTGACCTCCGGCCTCCAGGCCGGTGAGAACATCGTCGTCAACGGCCTGCAGCGTGTGCGCCCCGGCGCCGTGGTTGCGCCCCAGCCCGTCCCCATGGCCGCCAAGGCGGAAATAGCCGGCGAGCGCAAGGAAGCCCGCAACGGCAGCAAGTCGCCGGCCGCCTGAGCTGCGCGACCGGAGGAATCGCATCCATGAACCTGTCCCGCTTCTTCATCGACCGCCCCATCTTCGCGGGCGTGCTGTCGGTGCTCATCTTCCTCGGGGGGCTGATCGCATTGCGCGGCCTGCCCATCTCCGAATACCCCGAGGTGGCGCCGCCCTCCGTGGTGGTGCGCGCGCAGTACCCGGGCGCCAACCCCAAGGTGATCGCCGAAACCGTGGCCACGCCGCTGGAGGAATCCATCAACGGCGTGGAAGGCATGCTCTACATGGGCAGCCAGGCCACGACCGACGGCGTGATGACGCTCACCGTCACCTTCGCGCTCGGCACCGACCCCGACAAGGCCCAGCAACTGGTGCAGAACCGCGTCTCGCAGGCCGAGCCGCGCCTGCCCGAAGAGGTGCGCCGCCTGGGCGTGACGACCGTCAAGAGCGCGCCGGACCTGACCATGGTGGTGCACCTGGTTTCGCCCAATAACCGCTACGACATCGACTACCTGCGCAACTACGCCGTGCTCAACGTCAAGGACCGCCTCGCGCGCATCCAGGGCGTGGGCCAGGTGCAGATCTTCGGCGGCGGCGACTATTCCATGCGCGTGTGGCTGGACCCGCAGAAGGTCGCGCAGCGCGGCCTCTCGGCCAGCGACGTGGTCGCCGCCATCCGGGGCCAGAACGTGCAGGCCGCCGCCGGCGTGGTGGGCGCGTCGCCCGGGCTGCCCGGCGTGGACCTGCAGCTGTCCATCAACGCACAGGGCCGTTTGCAGACCGAGGAGGAGTTCGGCGACATCATCGTCAAGACCGGCGCGGACGGAGCGGTGACGCGCCTGCGCGACATCGCCCGCCTGGAGCTGGGCGCGGCCGACTACTCGCTGCGCTCGCTGCTCAACAACGATCCGGCCGTGGGCATGGGCGTGTTCCAGGCGCCTGGCTCCAACGCGCTCGACATCTCG
>Ga0222424_100765_pt1 | contig 11724 bp, 5 predicted proteins | sample 2B2ome_FD_182468 | JGI IMG/M metagenome (GOLD analysis project Ga0222424, IMG submission 182468) | Enriched microbial communities from leaf-cutter ant dump, University of Wisconsin, Madison, United States - 2B200A (version 2) | ecosystem: Environmental > Terrestrial > Nest > Insects nest > Nest...
CAACGGGGATCATCTGGTACCGGAAGCATTTTAAACTTCCCGCATCGGCCAATGGCCAAAAAGTTTTTATTGAGTTTGAGGGGATTCGCCAGGCGGGCGATTTTTATGTGAACGGGAAGCCGGTTGGTTTTCATGAGAACGGCGTTACGGCTTTTGGTTTTGATATTACGGACCTGGTACGGCCGGACGGGCAGGAGAACATCATTGCGGCGCGTATTGATAATTCCTGGGACTACCGGGAAAGGGCCACCAACACCAAATTTCAGTGGGAGGATAAAAACTTCAATGCCAATTACGGGGGTATTATTAAAAATGTGTACCTGCATATTACCCCCAGGTTATACCAGACCCTTCCTTTATATGCCGGCCTGAAAACAACAGGGGTTTATATCTATGCCAGCGATTTTGATATAAAAGCACAGGCGGCAACCGTTCATGCGTCTTCCGAAATAAGGAATGAAACGGCGCAGGCCCAGACCGTGGATTACGCCGTGACGGTTGTTGGCCCGGACGGAAGAACCGTTGGCTCCTTCAAAGGCAAAAGCACCACCATTCAGCCGGGCGAAACAAAAGAAGTGAATGCTGCCGCAAAACTAAGCGGGTTGCATTTCTGGAGCTGGGGCTATGGTTACCTGTATGATGTGCGCACCATTTTATTGGTGAATCATCAACCGGTTGATGTAGTCACCACGAGGACCGGCTTCCGGAAAACAGCGTTTAAAGATGGAATGATCTACCTGAACGACCGGGTAATGATGGTACATGGTTATGCACAGCGTACTTCCAACGAGTGGCCGGCCACCGGACTGAGCGTGCCTGCCTGGCTGAGCGATTACAGCAATGGCCTGATGGTGGAGAGCAACGGGAACCTGGTGCGGTGGATGCACATTACGCCGGCAAAGCAGGATGTGGAGAGCTGCGACCGTGTGGGTTTGATGCAGGCTATGCCGGCAGGTGATGCAGAGGCCGATGTACAGGGCACCAGGTGGGAGCAGCGCAAAGCGGTGATGCACGATGCAATCATTTATAACCGGAACAATCCCAGCATTATTTTTTATGAGTGCGGGAACCATGGGATCAGCGAAGCCCATATGAATGAAATGAAGGCGATCCGGGATCAATATGATCCGCACGGTGGAAGGGCGATCGGCAGCAGGGAAATGCTGGACAGCAAAACGGCGGAATATGGTGGTGAGATGCTCTATACCAACAAGAGCGCACGCATCCCGGTATGGGCAATGGAATATTCAAGGGATGAGGGCTCAAGAAAGTATTGGGATGAGTGGACGCCCCCTTATCATAAAGACGGCGACGGCCCGCAGTATAACGGGCAAAATGCAGCGGTTTACAACCGCAATATGGAGTCGCATGCACTGGAGAATGTAAAGCGCTGGTACGAGTTCTGGCGCGAGCGGCCGGGAACCGGGAGCCGGGTCAGCAGTGGTGGTGTGAACATTGTTTGGTCAGAAACAAATACCCATCACCGGGGCGAGGAAAACTACCGCAGAAGCGGGGAAGTAGATGCCTTGCGCATCCGGAAACAGAATTTTTACGCTAACCAGGTCATGTGGGATGGCTGGGTGGTTCCTGAAAAATACGGGATGCATATTGTTGGTCACTGGAACTACGAACCGGGCGTAAAAAAAGATATGTACGTGATCTCGTCTGCACCGAAAGTAGCGCTAAAGGTCAATGGGCGGTCGCTGGGCTATGGTAAGCAAAGCGATGGATTCATCTATACCTTTAAGAACGTTGAATGGCAGGCGGGAACAATAGAGGCGGTTGGCTATGATGCACAAAATAAACAGGTGTGCACCGGCATGGTGAAAACCGTGGGAACACCGGTTGCTTTGCGCCTTACGGAGATCAAAAGGCCGGTGCCCTTTCGTGCAGACGGGCACGACATGGCATTGGTTGAGGTGGAAGTGGTAGATGCCAATGGTAACCGGTGCCCTACTGCTTTGAACATGATCCATTATGCCATGGAGGGCCCCGGCGAGTGGCGCGGTGGTATGGCGATGGGACCGGATAACTATATCCTGAAAAAAGATTTTCCCGTGGAAGGCGGTGTGAACCGCTTTTTGATCCGGTCAACCTTAACACCGGGTACCATAACCGTTCGGGCAACTGCGGAGGGGTTAAAGCCGGCTGCCATTCGGCTCAGTTCCCGGGCGGTGCAGGTAGAGAATGGGTTGTCAAAACAGCTGCCTTCGGAGGGCTTGCCGTCGTTGCTTGTAAAGGGCCCCGCACCTTTGACACCTTCTTACACCGTGGTGCGCAGATCCATCCGGGTACGGTCAGCAAAAGCCGGCGCCAATGAAGATAAAGCCGTGCTCAGCTATGATGACAACGAACGCACAGATTGGGTGAACGATGGTAAACTGTCTGATGCCTGGATCGAATATGAATTGTTGCAGCCGGCTACGGTAAGCGAAATTTCTTTAAAGCTCAATAATTTCCGTACCAAAACATACCCGCTCATCATTACGGTAGATGGTAAAGAAGTATTTAACGGGAAAACGCAGCCCACGCTGGGATATTATACAATAAAATGCAAACCCGTAAAAGGTAAGAAGATAAGGATACAACTGGCAGGCAATGCATCCGGGAAAGCGAATGAAGAAGTGGAAGTAGGAGGCAAAAAACTGGGAGATGGTGTGGCAAGGGATGATGGAAGGACCAAGGGGGCATTGAGTATTATTGAAGCGGAGTTTTATGAATCAGCAAAGTAAGCTTAAAATGAAAAATATGCGGAACAAAAAAAGAATCCTCTTTATTCTGGTACTGGTGCTCACTGCTCCTGTTTTCAGGGGGGCTGCGCAAACATTTCCGGATGGTACACCCATCCCGGCCTGGTTTTCCGATACCGCCGTTGTTGCGCTCAACACATTGGGTAAAAAGTACCGTGTTACGGATCATGGTGTAAAGAATGATAGTACGGTTGTGCAAACCGGGAATATCCAGGCGGTTATTGACAAGGCTGCCGGTGAGGGAGGCGGGGTCATTATAATTCCGAAAGGTGTTTTCCTGAGCGGTTCCCTGTTTTTTAAACCCAAAACACATTTATACCTGGAAGAAGGTGCCACACTCAAATGCAGCGATCATATTGCTGATTTTAAAATTGTTACCACCCGTATCGAAGGACAGTCGCTGAAATATTTTGCTGCCCTGGTCAATGCCGATGGCCTGGATGGATTTACGGTTTCGGGCAGGGGTACCATTAATGGTAACGGGCTCAACTACTGGAAGGCATTTTGGCTGCGCCGCCAGTGGAATCCCAAATGTACCAATATGGATGAGCAGCGCCCGCGGCTCTTATTTGTGTCCAACAGTAAGCATGTGCAGATATCAGGAGTGCGGCTGATCAATTCTCCATTCTGGACCTCGCACTATTATAAATGTGAGAACCTGAAAGTGCTGGGTGTACGCATTCTGGCGGGCACCAATAACGGCAGTGATGTCCGCGCTCCAAGCTCTGATGGGATCGACCTGGATGTGTGTCAGAATGTGTTAATTAAAAACTGTTATATATCGGTAAATGATGATGGGGTTTGTCTGAAAGGAGGCAAGGGGCCCCTGGCAGACAAGGACCCCAGCAACGGGCCCAACCGCAATATCATTATAGAAGACAACACGTTTGATAACTGCCCTTCACTAACCCTGGGCAGCGAATCGGTTTTTACCCGTAATGTTATTATGCGGCGTTGCACCGTAAAGAACACCTCACACGTGTTGCTGCTGAAGATGCGTCCCGATACCCCGCAGCAGCATGAATACGTACTGGTAGAAGATATTACCGGAACCGCGCGCAATTTTCTTTCTATTGCGCCCTGGACGCAGTTCTTTGATCTGAAAGGGCAGCCGGAACCCCGTTCATTTGCACGTTATATTACCATGCGTAACAGCCGGGTAAGTTGTGCTGCATTTCTTAGCATCAGGTACTCCGGGCAATACACGCTTTCGGATCTTGTATTGGAGAACCTGCGCATGACCACGCCGGGGGAAACCGCTATAGCATTGGATTTTATTAAAAACCTGCAGTTGAAAAATATAGTGGTAAATGATAAACAACTGGTGAAATAGATCCGGTAAAAGTACAATGGATGCAATACCGGATGCAATTAGTTTTAGGTTATGTATAGGAAAATAGTAACAGGCATCGGATTCATGCTGGCATTACCGCTTATGGCTTGTGCAGGTATGGTATTCCGGAGTCGTACAAACCTGGTTATATCCATCCATATGAACGAGGCGGCCGTAGTACAAACGGCATTGGAGCTGTTTGAGGGAGATTATAGAAAAGTGTTTGACGCGGGTGTTGTGAAAGGCGCAATCCCGCAGCTGTTTATCGGAACGCTTGGAAATAACAGCGATGCAGAAAAGGGCATCAGTAAAAAGCGGACGGATGAATTGCGCCTGTATAAAGAAGGATTTGTTATAGTGGTACAACATAGTAAATTGTATGTTCTCGGAAGCGATAAGCGGGGTACCGCCTATGGCATTTTGGAATTGTCAAGAATGATCGGTGTATCGCCCTGGGAATGGTGGGCCGATGCACCGGTGAAGCAATTGAATACCTTCCGGCTGAAAAACGGGTACACCCGGCTGGAGCATCCTTCGGTTACCTGGCGCGGCATTTTTATTAATGACGAAGACTGGGGCCTGATGCCCTGGAGCAGCAGGAACTTTGAGCAGGGCCTGCCTACGGTGGGCACAACAAAGGGCGCGATCGGCCCTAAAACCTATTCAAAGATCTTTGAATTGCTGTTGCGGTTGCGGGCAAACACGATCTGGCCGGCCATGCATGAGGTGAGTGTTCCTTTTTATCTGACCCGGGGCAATAAGGACGCCGCCGATAAATATGGTATTGTCGTGGGGACCTCGCATTGTGAACCCCTCATGCGCAACAGCGTTACCGAATGGGATGTTGCCGGGAAGGGCGACTATAATTATGTGACCAATAAAGACGGGATGCTTGCTTACTGGACAGAGCGGCTAAAAGAGTTAAAGAGCGCTGACAATATCTATACCATCGGCCTGCGGGGCAAGCACGATGGCATGATGCAGGGGGTAAAAACGCTGGCGGAACATAAAGCCGTATTATCACAGGTCATTGCCGATGAAAGGCAATTATTAAACCGGTATATAGCATCCCCGCTCCGGAGCGCTCCGCAGTTGTTCATCCCTTATAAGGAAGTGCTGGAGGTTTATAACGATGGGCTGGAGGTTCCGGATGATGTAACGCTTGTCTGGTGCGATGATAATTACGGATACATCCGGCATTTTCCAAATGAGCAGGAGCGTGCAAGAAAAGGCGGTAATGGCGTATATTACCATGTTTCCTACTGGGGGCGGCCGCACGATTATCTTTGGCTGGCCACCAATCATCCGGCACAGCTTTATACGCAAATGAAACAGGCTTATGATAAAGGCGCAAAAGATTTTTGGATCCTGAATGTGGGGGATATCAAGCCGGCAGAATATTTAACGGAACTGTTCCTGGATATGGCCTGGAACATTGGTTCCATTGAGGATAATGGAAACGGCCTGGATGCGCATTTGTATCACTGGCTCAGCCGGGAGTTTGGCAAAGAGAATGCGGAACAGTTATTGCCGGTAATGAACGAATATTATCGCCTGGCCTATATCCGGAAGCCTGAATTTATGGGTGGTACCCGGACGGAAGAAAAAGATCCGGCATACACGGTGGTCACGGATCTCCCCTGGAGCGTTTCAATGATCCGGCAGCGGATACAGGATTATGAAACGATAACGGAGCAAGTGATCCGGATAGCACGTACCCTACCGGCCGGTAAACAGGATACATGGTATCAGTTGGTCGAATATCCGGTGCGGGCTGCTGCGGAGATGAATAAGAAATACCTGTATGCCCAGCTGGCCCGGCATGGAAGAGCTAGTTGGGAGCTGAGTGACCGGGCACATGATATGATCGGGATACTTACACAGAAATACAATACGCTCAGCAACGGCAAATGGAAGGGCATCATGACGGATCACCCGCGGGACCTTCCTGTTTTTAAAAAAGTGCCGCATACCCATACGGAGCAGGATATGCCCGGTGATCAGCGGCCCGGATCACTGATAAACGGGAAGGAGTACCTGAGCTATACAGGAAATAAGCCCATTGCCTATGGGCTGGGTTATCAGCGGGGCGCGGTAAACCTGTCAAAAGGGAGTACCGTCCTGTACCGGTTTTCCGCGCAAATCACCGGTACTGTAAGGGTTGAACTGGCCCTGGCACCCAATCACCCGGTTGCAGGCAACAGGATCCGTTATTCCATCCGGATCGACGACGGGCCTGCGCAGGAGGTGGATTATGCTACAAAGGACCGGAGCGGGGAATGGAAGGAAAATGTATTAAGCAACCAGGCCCGGCGCAGCACGCATCATGACCTGGCTGCTAAGGGCAACCATTTGGTAACGATCAAAGCACTGGATGAAGGAGTTGTGGTGGATCAGCTAAGGGTTTGGGAAGAATGACGGATGTGGGCGCATCAGGCAGCTTCGCGCGTTCCTTAAATTTTCACCGATTTTTCGCGCAGCTTTTTGCAGGAAATCGATCTGCGGGAAATGCCGCTTCAGCATGTTTCTGTAAAAGTTTAAACAACATAATTAAAAATTAAAGAACAGATCGTATGAATCGGACTTTTTTCCAGGTATGCCTGTTTTTTTGCACTGCCTGTTTTTATTATCCGGGCCTTTATGCACAGACGTTCAAATTCGATTTTGGGCAGGGAAAAGCGGGGAAGGGGTATCTTAAAGTTTTGCCGGAAACGGATTTTAATCCGCAAAGGGGCTATGGAATCGATCTGGGTACCCGGGTGGTCAGCAATACGGCTGTGGGAAAAGCAGCAGTGACAGATGGGTTTGTTACCAGCGATCGGCCCTTTTATTTTTCGGTAAAACTTCCCGAAGGGAATTATAATGTAAAGATCTGGACCGGGGATGACGGGGGAACTTCCGATATCACCGTTCGTGCAGAAAACCGGCGGATGTTTGTGAACCGGTTGCAAACGGAACCGGGTAAACACAGCGTGATCGAATTTACCGTAAACATCCGGGACAGCCTGATCGCTGGTACCAACCGGAAAGTACGCCTTAAAGCGCGGGAGTATGATTATTTACATTGGGATGATAAATTGACATTGGAGTTTAACAGTACCAGCCCTAAAGTGAACGCTATTGAGATCACACCCAATAAAAAAGCAGTGTCTGTTTTCCTGGCGGGTAACTCAACAGTGGTGGATGGTGCCAGTGAACCTTATTCGGCCTGGGGGCAGATGTTCCCTTATTTTTTCCAGCCGGGGAAGGTGGCGGTTGTAAACCTGGCAGAGTCGGGCGAAACATTAAGCGGGTTTATCGCAGCCCGTCGTTTTGCAAAAATGCTGAGCCTGATGAAGCCGGGCGATTATGCGTTTGTAGAATTTGGTCACAACGATCAAAAGCAGAAGGGAGAAGGAGTTGGGGCCTTTACCAGTTATAAGAAGCACCTGGAGTTTTTTATTGATGAAGTAAAAAAGAAAGGCGGTATCCCGGTACTGGTGACATCGGTACAACGGAGGCGGTTCAGCAGTGACGGCCGGATCGTGGAAACCCTGGGCGATTATCCTGCGGCAGTAAGACAAACCGCAAAAGAACGGAATGTAGCGCTGGTTGACCTGAATGCCATGAGCAAAACAATGTTTGAAGCAATGGGTGAAGAAGGATCGTTGCTGGCTTTTGCGCATTTTCCTGCCGGCGCGTTTCCCAATAGAAAGGAGGCAATTGCCGATAATACGCATTTTCGCCCTTTTGGTGCATACGAAGTGGCAAAACTAATGGTAACGGGTGTACGGCATGCAGGGATAAAACTGGCAGGCCTCATCAAACCCGGTGAGCCGGTCTTTGATCCGTCAAAACCGGACCGCTATGTCCGCTTTTACTGGCCCGAAAGCCCCGTAACCGATGCTGCCAAACCCGATGGAAATTAACGAGAACAGAACATATAATGAAGTTACCCTATAGATCCTTTCCTGTTTTATTGCTGATCTGCAGTCTTTACAGCGCTGCTCAGGAAACCGGTTATCAGGCAATTTATTCCGGCATTCCGTGGATGGATCCGCAGGGCAATACAGTAAGCGCGCACGGCGCAAATATAATCAGCGAGGAAAACCGGTATTATTTGTTCGGGGAACGGCACAGTGATACCAGTAATGCTTTTGCCGGTTTCAATTGTTATTCATCTGCCGACCTGTATAACTGGATCTTTGAATCCATTGCACTTCCGCTGCAGCCATCCGGCAAGCTGGGCCCCAACCGGGTGGGTGAGCGCCCCAAGGTAATGAAATGCCCGTCTACAGGGGAATACATTATGTATATGCATGCAGATACACTGGGCTATAAAGATCCTTTTGTGGGATATGCCACAGCAAAGGAGATCGAAGGCCCATATACATTTCACGGACCGCTGCTGTTTAATGGAAAGCCCATCCGGAAATGGGATATGGGAACGTTTCAGGATCGCGATGGAAAAGGCTATGTGCTGTTGCATGGAGGCGATATTTACCGGTTGTCCGATGATTACAAAAGTATAACGGCACAGGTGAACAAGGCGATGACCAGCGGCTTTGAATCACCGGCCCTGTTCAGGAAAGACCATATCTATTATTTCCTGGGGTCCGATCTTACGGGCTGGGAACGGAACGATAATTATTACTATACGGCAACGGCCCTGAACGGGCCCTGGATAAAAAGAGGCTATATAGCGCCCAAAGGCACACTTACCTGGAATGCACAGACCAGCTTTGTATTAACGGTGCCCGGCTCAAAACAAACAACCTTTATGTTCATGGGAGATCGCTGGTCTTTTCCCAAACAGGCAACGGCTGCTACCTGTATTTGGCAGCCGCTTCAAGTGGAAGGACATTCGATCTCCCTGCCGGAGTTTTATGAAGCCTGGAAGTTAAATGTGAAGACCGGGGAATACGCACCGGTGCGCAGCCCGGTAAAGACCATTACTGCCGGTGACCGGAGGATCCGGTATGCCGGAGCATGGCAACGGGATACGCTGAATACCCGGAGCGCTGCAAAGAAAGGCGCTTCATGCTCCTTTACGGCAAAGGGCAGGCAGCTGGGGTTTTATGGACTGGCGCGTCCTGATGGTGGCTATGCAAATATTATCATCCGGGATAAGCACGGTAAAATAATATGGAATACGTATGTGGATATGTATTCAAAATACCCGGCAGGGGTATTGAAATTTTTAAGTCCTTTGCTTCCCAACGATACGTATACCATGACGGTTACGGTGCCGGAGGAAAACTGGTACTGGGTCGAAAAAAGCGGCCGGAGATCAGGAAGCGGCGGTTATACGGTTTCAATACAAAACGTTGTTGTTCGTGAATAATAAGAATTGATCGTAAGTTGTTTTTTTATGAAGGAAATACTTTTGTTTTTTTGTATAGCGGTTTCAGCAGGAGCATTGGCGCAAACCGGCCGGCCGGATCCTGACTTTCATCTTTACCTGCTTATCGGGCAATCGAATATGGCGGGCAGGGCACCTGTGGATGAAGCCGGTAAAAAAGGAGACCCGCGGATCCTGATGCTGGATTCATCGGGCCAATGGGTAACGGCAAAAGACCCGCTGCATTTTGATAAACCAAAAGCGGCTGGTGTGGGACCCGGCCGGGCGTTTGCAGCTCAGATGCTGGAACCCGGTAAAAAGATACGTATCGGGTTAATTCCCTGTGCCTGGGGTGGGTCACCTATAAAAGTATGGCAGCCCGGTGCCCGGTATTTTGACGCGCACCCTTATGACGATGCCGTTAAACGGACCCGTATCGCCATGCAACAGGGTGTATTAAAAGGAGTGCTCTGGCATCAGGGCGAATCCGATAATGATCCGGTGCATGCAGCAGGGTATATGGCTCAACTGACGGAACTGATAAAGCGCCTGCGCACGGATCTGCAAAGCCCGGGCCTGCCTTTTGTAGCGGGGGAGATCGGCTATTTTAATAAAAAAGGGACCCTGATCAATACCATCATCAACCAACTGCCGCAACAGGTGCCTTATACGGCTGTGGTTACTGCTGCAGGGCTCACGGATAAAGGAGATCTGTTGCATTTTAATACGGCTTCCGCCCGGGAGTTGGGCAAGCGGTACGCAGCGGCCATGAAGCAGCTGCAGAAAAGCCTGTCTGACCAGGAAACAAAACAAGCCCCGGTAGTGGCGCTCTGTTTTGATGACGCGGAAGAAAGCCATTACTCCGTAGTTGCTCCGTTGTTAAAAAAGTACAGGTTCGGGGCCACGTTTATGGTTTGCGAATTTCCCCGGAAAACGCCGGCGGATACTGCGTATTACCTTAGCTGGTCACAGATCGCTGCATTGCACCGTATGGGCTTTGAGATCGGAAATCATACCGGTCATCATAAGAATATGACAAAAATGGATCGTGCGCAGATGCAGGAGGAGATCCGTTACATTGAAACAAAATGCGGGGAATACGGGATCCCTAAACCCGTATCATTTGCTTACCCGGGAAACCGGTCTGATTCTTTATCACAGGTGGTGCTGAAGGAAATGGGCTACCGGTATGCCCGGCAGGGGGGAAGCCGGTTCTATGACCCGGAAAAGGATCCGGCGCTGAACATTCCTAGTTATACGATGGGGGCAGGCGAAAAACTGGGTGCACGTACCTGGCAGGCGTTAAAAAGTTTGCAGCCCCGGCAGATACTGGTGTTTACCATCCACGGAGTGCCGGATACCCTGCACCCGGGATATACCACGGCCCCTGCTGATCTTGAAGCGTACCTCAGGTATATGAAGGCACAGCATTTTAAGGTGGTGGCATTGCGGGACCTGGGAGCTAACTAAAAAAGACAAGATTATCCGCAGCAGACTGCCGTTTGACAAGCCCCCGGGATGACCTCTTCAGGGAGCTCCCTCTAAAGAGCTGTTATCGCCTTATCCGGACGTTCCGATGAGCAGGCTTCCTATGAAAAACATACCATGATATACAGCTCATCGTTAGTTGGCTTTTTTCAGTGCCCGACCTAAGAAACGCTGGTCGTTCTGGTCGGAGTCTCCGTATTGCTTTCTCAGCTGTTCCAGCTTTTTATGCATGGTTTTCCGGATGCCGGCATAGGCCGGGTCGTTGTATACGCTCTTTAGCTCATGTGGATCTTTTTGCAGGTCGTAAAGCTCCCATTCATTTACATCATAGTAAAAATGGATGAGTTTGTAACGATTGGTGCGGATACCATAGTGGCGTTTTACGGCATGAATACCGGGATATTCGTAATAGGTATAATATACAGCGTCGCGCCAGGAAGTATCTTTTCCATTCAGCAGCTTCCGGAAAGAGCGGCCCTGCATGTCTGGTGGCGGCTGTATGCCCGCATAATCCAGCAGGGTGGGGGCAAAATCAAGATTCTGTACCAGGGCTGCAGATCGTCTGCCGGATGGGATCTCGGCGGGATAACGGATCAGCAGCGGAGTACGCAACGATTCTTCATACATGAACCGCTTATCAAACCACCCATGCTCACCCAGGTAAAATCCCTGGTCGGAAGTATAGATAACAATTGTATTTTCATCCAGCCCGTTCTGCTTTAGAAAATCCAGCAGGCGGCCCACGCCGTCATCCACGGCGGCTACGGTACCCAGGTAGTCCTGAAGGTAGCGCTGGTACCGCCAGCGCATCAGATCCTGCTGCGACATTTTGG
>Ga0222424_100766_pt1 | contig 11715 bp, 10 predicted proteins | sample 2B2ome_FD_182468 | JGI IMG/M metagenome (GOLD analysis project Ga0222424, IMG submission 182468) | Enriched microbial communities from leaf-cutter ant dump, University of Wisconsin, Madison, United States - 2B200A (version 2) | ecosystem: Environmental > Terrestrial > Nest > Insects nest > Nest...
TCTTAATACCCGTGACCATCGTTTTAACCGCCCTTTGGAATATAGGGCAACCCAATAAGCCAACGCAGATCAATACCAATTATTTCCTGGCCTTGTTTTTCGGGCTGATCCACGGACTTGGGTTTGCCAATACCATCCGGATAATGCTGGCCGGCGATGAATCGATCGGCACGGGGTTGCTGGGTTTTAACCTGGGGCTGGAGGCAGGACAGGTGCTTGTGGTATTGGTCATTCTGTTGCTGACCCGGCTGATGGTGGGAGCCCTTAAAATTCCGCAAAGAATATATATTTTCGTGATATCTGCTTTGGTTTGCCTCCTTTCGTTAAAGATGGCGCTGGAGCGGATCCCGTCATTATCATAAATTACCTACATGAGAAGGATTCTGTTTGTTGTTGCCTGTTTTTTATTTATTGCCGGTGCTGCCCAGGACATACAAAACAACCCCGGCAGTAATCACGGAAATAAATTTGAGCAATTGGGAACCATACTCCCTACGCCCAATGAATACCGTACTGCCAGCGGCGCACCGGGACCTAAATACTGGCAGCAGCGCTGCGATTATGTGATCCGCTGTGTGCTGGATGAAAAGGAACAGAAGCTGACCGGCAACGAAACCCTGAGTTACTTCAACAATGCCCCGGATGTGTTAACGTATATATGGCTCCAGCTGGATGAAAATGAGCACAGCAATAAGGATAATGCCAACTACCAGAATAACAGTACCCTGCCGGCAACCCTCACCAATAAATCACTGGCCCTGCTGGAAGAAGCCGATGGCCCGGACAATGGTTATGGTCATAAGATCCTTTCCATAACCGATATGACGGGAAAACGCCTGTCCTATACAATTAATAAGACCATGATGCGGATAGACCTGCCGGCGCCCCTGAAACCTGGTCAGCGGTTCCAGTTCAGGATCGAATGGTCCTACAGGATCCCGGACCGTATTACTTATGGAGGCCGCGGAGGGTACGAATTGTTCCCGGAAGACGGGAACAGCCTTTACACCATTGCACAATGGTATCCGCGGGTATGTGTGTACAGCGATTTTCAGGGCTGGCAGAATCATCAGTTTACCGGCCGGGGCGAATTTGCGCTGACCTTTGGCAATTTTGATGTACAGATGACCGTACCTGCCGATCATATCGTGGGCAGTACCGGCGAGTGCCAGAACTATGCACAGGTACTAACTCCCGCACAGATGGCGCGGTATCAAAAGGCCACCACCGTCAAAGAGCCGGTGGAGATCGTTACGCTTGAAGAAGCAAAAGCCGCCGAGAAACATAAAAGCACAAAAACAAAAACATGGCATTTTAAAGCGGATAACGTGCGCGACTTTGCCTGGACATCCTCCCGGAAATACATCTGGGATGCCATGCCGCAACTGGTGCATGGCAAAAAGATCATGTGCATGAGTTTTTATGGAAAAGAAGCATATGGCCTGTACCGGAAATTTTCGACAAGAGCAGTAGCACATACGATCAAGACCTATTCGGCGTTTACAATCCCGTATCCCTATCCGGTAGCGCAAAGCGTGGAGGCCGCCAATGGTATGGAGTACCCGATGATCTGTTTTAACTATGGCCGTACTGAAAAAGACGGTACGTACAGTGAGGCCACAAAGAATGGCATGCTGGGTGTGGTGATCCACGAAGTGGGACATAATTTCTTCCCCATGATCGTGAACAGCGATGAGCGCCAATGGACCTGGATGGATGAGGGATTGAATACGTTTGTACAATACCTGACAGAGGAACTGTGGGATAATAAATTCCCCAGCAAACGCGGACCCGCCTGGGCGATTGTCGATTATATGAAGCTGCCGAAGGATCAGCTGGAGCCCATTATGACCAATTCTGAGAATATTGTACAATTTGGTCCCAATGCCTATGCAAAACCAGCCACGGGGTTGAACATCCTGCGGGAAACCATTATGGGGCGTGAACTGTTCGATTTTGCTTTTAAAGAATATGCCCGCCGCTGGGCGTTTAAACATCCTACTCCGGCGGATCTTTTCCGGACGATGGAGGACGCCAGTGCAGAAGATCTCGACTGGTTCTGGAGAGGCTGGTTCTATGGCATTGACCCGGTTGATATTTCGCTGGATTCGGTAAAGTTTGCCAGGGCTGATGTAGATGCGGTGCCGCCACCTCCCAAACGGGTTACCAGAAAAACAGATGCGCCGCTGGTACCGGAGTTTGATGATATTTCAAAGGTCAGGAACCGCGATGATCATAAAATAACCTTTTATACAGACGAAGATCCGGGTGCCCGCGATTTTTACTGGCGGTATGCCCGCGGACAGGAGCCGTATGACTCTACAAAAACGGTTACTGTTGAAAGCACATCGACCCTGGGGCCGCTTACCCCCGGAGCAAAACAGCAATTTGCCGGGAAATACTTTTATGAACTGGTATGCTCCAATAAAGGCGGGATGGTGATGCCACTTATTGTAGAGTGGACCTTTAAGGATGGCAGCAGGCAGGTTGACCGGATCCCGGCCCAGATCTGGCGTCACAATGAAAAAAGGGTGAACCGGTTGTTTGTAAAAGACAAGGAAGTTGCAGCCATCCGGCTGGATCCCTTCCGGGAAACGGCGGATATTGATGAACGTAACAATGTATGGAACCAGGTGCCGGCACCAACCCGGTTTAAAGCTTTTTCACAAAAAGCTGAGGCAGCGCGCGGGCAAAGCACCGGCTCCAATCCCATGCAACAGGCGCAGAAGTAAAAGCGTGGGCTGCCAACGATCAAAGAACCGGAGTTACACGAAGGCTTTATGTTGCCTGGTATAGGCTGCTTTTTTCTTGTGGATGGCACCGGTAAGCATTTGACATAAGCCGGTTTGTACTGTTCGCTGCATCGCTGAACCGCAGTGTTGCTGTGCGCATGCCTTTCAGTGTTTGTGTATTTCAGTGGGGTAGACAACTGGCAAAAATAAAAGCCTTAGAGCTTCCCTGTTTCTGTGGCATCTTCCGTCAGCTGGTAAATATCTTTGTAGTTCCGGCCCAGTCCGTCGTAGTCCAGTCCATAACCCACTACAAATTTGTTTGGGATCACAAAGCCGGTATAGTCGATCGGTACTTCGTATTTGGTCATTTCTGCCTTATGCAGCAGTGCCACGATCTTTAGCGAACTGGGTTGCTGATGCAGCAGTTGCGGCAGGAAAAAATGCAGGGTTTTCCCCGTGTCAATAATGTCTTCAAGGATCACTACGTTTTTTCCGTGCAGGTCTTCTTCCAGCCCGATAGCGGTGGTAACGTCCCCTGTAGATTTTAAACCTTTATAAGAAACCAGCTTGATAAAGCAGATCTCACTTTCGACAGTAAGGTATTTGAAAAAATCAGCGGCAAACATAAAGGAACCATTCAGGATGGCCAGGAAATATACTTTTTGCCCGGCGTAATCGGTATTGATGGCATCTGCCAGCTCCTTAATGCGTTTTTGCAATGTTGCTTCCGACAGGTAAACAGAGAAGCGTTTGTCGTGCACGGTTATAGCTGCCATATTTTAAGGATTGTTAAGGGCTACGGAATTTTTTCCGGCCCCCATATCCTGCAAATATAACTTAGACCCGATTGCCGGGGAAGCAAATTTCGTAAGATTGTTGTATTTAAGCAGCGATTCCATCCGGACACCTTCTTCCTGGGCAATATCATAAAGTGTTTCGCCTGCCTCTACCTCATGGAAAGCCTTGGGGCTTTCTGTCCTTTTCAATTGTAAAAATACCAGTGCATCACGTTGGGGCGTCTGATGTTCCTGCAGGTCATTATAGAGGAACAGACGGTTTAGCGGAATATTGTACCGGTTGGCAATAGCTTCAAAAGCAGTACCCTGTTTTGCGAAGATCACCCGGGTCTGGTTAATCAGGAAATCGCCCTGTGGATATTGTTTGGGCTTTTTTACCGGCACCACTTCTGTTGCTTCTTCCTTTGCTACCGCAAATGTTGTTTTGAGTTCCTGTGGCATTTCCTTTTTGCCCAGGGCGATGAGGGTATAGTCTTCCAGATTATAGCGCTCTATCAGGCCGATCAGCAGCTGCGGATATTTGGGATTTGTAGCATACCCTGCCTTCTTTAAACCGTAGGCCCAGGCCTTGTAATCAGTGGGGTCCAGCTGAAACAGGAATGCATACCGGTCGCGTCCCTTTAAAAAATCAGAATGATCCTGGAAAGAAGCCTCGGGATGCTCGTATTTTATAAAGCGTTCCTGTGGCCGGTCATCGTCGTGCAATACATACGGACCGGTATAGCCGGTTTTACATTTAATGCCAAAATGATTGTTGGACCGCAATGCCAGATCACCATCGCCTGCATTGGACTCCAGGATAGCCTGGGCCAGCTTAATGGCAGCAGGTACGCCGGTCCGCTGCATTTCCCTGATCGCAATGCTTCTGTACTGGTCAATATAGGCCACCACTTTCTCCGATTGTTGGGCAGTAGCAGTAATCGTTATAAACAGGGCCGAAACCAATAATAATTTCCGTATCATCAAACTCAATTACAATTTTCGCAATAAATAAAGCCCGTCTCTGATCGTCAGAACCAGCTTGTCTATGTCATCATTGTGATGGACAAAATCGTTAAATGCCTTGATGGCTTTTGCACTTTTCCCCTTCGGATTGTCCGTAAAGGCCTGCCCGTGGAAGAAAATATTATCCGCTAAGATAAAGCCATTTTTCTTAACAGCAGGCAACACCAGCTTAAAATAGTCGATATAACCCGGCTTATCTGCGTCTATAAAGACCAGGTCCCAGGATTCTTTTAGAGCCGGAATGATATTCAATGCGTTGCCCACGTGCAGTTTTATCTTGGGATATAACGCAGATTTCCGGAAAAAATTGTGTGCGATCGCCGCAGTTTCTTCCCTGAATTCAATAGTGTGCAGCTCACCATCGTTTGTTAGCCCTTCTGCCAGGCTCAATGCACTGTAACCGGTAAAGGTGCCGATCTCCAGGATGCGCCGCGGGCGGATCATATGGCTGATCATTTCCAGCAGCTTTCCCTGTACCGGCCCGCTCAGCATATGCGGCTCTGCATGGTTCTTTTGGGTGTAAGCATCCACCTCCTGGCGCAGGGGATCGGGCGGGGTAGAGAAATGAACTGCAAACTGTTCTAATTCAACGGGTAATAGTTCCATGTTATGATGGCTGATTAGTGAACGGAATCCTGTTCCAGCTGGGAAAGATCTGAAACGGGTTTCGAAATGATCCACAGGCCAATGAACGTTAATGCGGCATTAATGATGATCAGTTCCAGGCCGATCTTAAAATCGCCGAAAATTGCAGACTGGTATTTGTCGATAAAGAAACAGATAATGGGCGCAATGAAGCATACATAGGGAACCAGGCGATCCTGCGGGCGGCGTTTGGTGAAAATACCAAAGGCAAAAAGTCCCAGCAGCGGACCATACGTGTATCCGGCCAGCTTCAGGATGATACCGATCATGCTGTTATCATTGATCCAGTAGAACATCAGTACCAGCAGCAGGAACGAGAGCGCCACCAGCAGGTGCACTTTCTGGCGGAACCGTTTCTTTTGTACTTCGTCCATGTCGGCACGCCGCTGTAAGCCGGCAATATCAATGCAGAATGAAGAAGTAAGGGCGGTCATGGCACCATCCGCACTTGGAAACAGGGCAGAGATCAATGCCACGATGAAAATGATGGAGATGTAGGGCGGCATATGATTTACCGCTACATCCGGAAACAGGGCATCACCTTTGGCAGCAAGCTGTTCCTGGGCTGCAAACAGGTGCAGCAGGCCTCCAAGATACAGGAACAAACCGATCACGATGACCATGATAAAGGCCAGGGATACCATGTTTTTTTGTGAGTCTTTGAGGTTGGTCACAGAAATGCTTTTCTGCATCATTTCCTGGTCGATACCCGTCATGCTCAGCGTAATGAAGGCCCCGGCCAGGATCTGTTTGATAAAGAAATCGTTTTTCGACGGATCAGTTTTAAAGATCTGTGAGAGCCCGCTGCTGCGCATGGCTTCCAGGCTTTCGCCCACGCCCATATTCATATGGTTGAGCAGGTAAATGGTACAAATAACCAGCCCCAGCAACATACAGGTGGTTTGCAGGGTATCGGTCCATACAATGGTTTTTACGCCGCCCTCAAACGTATACAGGATGATCATCACAAGGATGATGAGGGTAGATACCCAGAACGGAATGCCAAAACTGTCGAGAATGGTGATCTGCAGGATATGTACCACCAGGTACAACCGCGCCGTGGCACCTACCAGGCGCGAGATGATAAAGAACCAGGCACCGGTCTTGTAGGAAAGCATGCCCATGCGGGTTTTTAAATACCCGTAAATGGAGGTGAGCTTTAACCGGTAATACAAGGGCAGCAATACATAGGCGATCAGCAGGTACCCGATCATATAACCGAGCACCACCTGCATATAGCCAAAGCCATCCTTACCTACCGCACCGGGTACGCTTACGAACGTAACACCGCTCAGCGAAGTGCCGATCATTCCGAACGCTACCAGCATCCAGTTACTGTTCCGGTTGCCGATAAAGAAGGATTCATTGTTGCTGTTTTTGCTGGTTTTCCAGGCCACGGCCAGCAGCAGTATAAAGTAGGCGATCACAATCGAAAATAAAAAACCTGCAGACATATAACGTATGTATTAAACTATGGTTATCAATTAAAATAATTTTTTGAAGATAGGGAAAATTGAGTTCCTTTTGCAGTAAAAGTATCGAATCATGGGGATAAAATCGCTTGCGGTTTTTTGCGGGTCAAAAGAGGGGCAGGATCCACTGTTTACAACGCATACAGCGGAATTGGGAGCTATTATGGCGGCACGTGGTTTAACGCTTGTTTATGGGGGTGGAAATGTAGGACTGATGGGTACCATTGCCAATGCGGTGCTGGCGGGTGGCGGAACGGCCATCGGGGTGATCCCGCAGCTGCTGGCCGACCGGGAACGGTCGCACAAAGGCCTGACCCAGCTGGAAATTGTGGCAGACATGCATACCCGCAAGCGGAAGATGTACGAGCTTTGCGATGCCGCGGTCATCCTTCCCGGTGGCTATGGTACGCTGGATGAATTTTTTGAAATGATCACCTGGAACAACCTGGCCATTCACGACAAAACGATCTTTGTACTCAACACCAATGACTATTATACGCACCTGTTGATGCACATCCGGAAAATGTATGAAGCAGGGTTTTTGTACGAAGATCCCTGGGATAAGATCCGGGTGGTTCCATCACCGTCCGCGCTGGCGCATTATTTATAGTGCCCGTCGTCGCCCATCAGGCCACCCAACCCCATAGGGTGTACCGGTATTCCCACTTTTCACCGGTTTTTTTGAATACATAGCATTTCCCCTGGGTCGCATTGTCTACGCGGATGACAGCATATTGATGATCCCCGGAAAAAAGCGGGGTTGAGAAAACGTAGAACTTTTTATCTTCAGGATTCAGACTGTTGGAATAGCGTTCCCATTCTTTTCGTGAGGCTTCCCTTATTTCTGCGTCGCCCCAGCCTTTTTCCTTTCGCACGATCGTGCCCAGCCTTTTTCGCTCCTTTCTCATGCGGTCCAGTGTGCTATCGGGAGTGTTGAACGGCAATACGGTGGTAATATAAGCCTGGCTTTCGAAGGGGGGAATGTTTTTAAGCGGGCCGATTCTGGCCCTTCGGATATCATAGGCATCATCCGCCCAGGCAATTTTTCGCGCCCGCCCGCTTGCCGCTATGAACTCCTGCATGTGAAAACCAGGATTTTTATGAAAAAAAGCATCAAGATCCGGTGTTGAATATGTGGGGAATTCTTTGCCAAGAACAAAGCTGGAATCAACCAGGTGAAAATATTCAAAATCCCGGGGAACCACCAGCCGGACCACTGCCTGGAGCAACAGCCGGGTTTCTTTTTTTAGTTCTATTGCTGATGTTTTTGCCGTTGCCGACTGGCCCTGAACCGGTAACAGGAGTCCTGGTAATACCAGGAGGAGAAAGCATGATAAAATGCAGGCAGGCCTCATGGGAATAAAGTTAAAAAAAACTACTGACGCTTCATAAGGGTATCGTATTTTTTCCCAACACAGCTCCCAACGCTGAAGGTGCTGAAATTCAGGGCTTCAGCGGCTTTTAGCCCAAATCGGCTTTTTTTGGAAAAACTTTTGCATTTTTGCAGGAAACCTCCTTCCTGATGAAGATGAATATTTATAGTGGCCTGGTGGAAAAGAAGTTGAACGCTCAAAAATCTTTTGCGGTGTTGCTTGACCCCGATTCTGTAGAGCCTTCTTCATTAAACAGCCTGGTAGCGCTTTCTGAAGCCGCGGGGGTAGATTATTTTTTTGTCGGAGGCAGCCTGGTGCTGTCGACCCACCTCGATGAAGTGATCCGCAAGATCAAGACACTTACCCGAATCCCCGTGGTATTGTTTCCTGGTAGCCCCTCACAGGTAAGCCGGTTTGCGGATGCCTTGCTATACCTCTCCCTGATCTCCGGCCGCAACCCGGAATTACTGATCGGTCAGCATGTGGTTTCAGCACCGGTTGTTAAGAAGAGCGGACTGGAAGTAATGCCCACCGGCTATATTGTAGTGGATGGCGGAGCGCCTACCACGGTTTCCTATATCAGTAATGCGGCGCCCGTACCCTCTGATAAAAATGATATAGCACTTTGCACGGCCATGGCTGGTGAAATGCTGGGTATGAAGCTGATCTATATGGATGCAGGAAGCGGGGCAAAAAAGCCGATCACAGAGTCCATGATCCAGGCAGTTTCCCGGAATATTGAAATTCCCCTGATCGTTGGGGGGGGGATCACCGACCCGGAGAAAGCCTATCTCAACTGTAAGGCCGGTGCCGATGTGATCGTTGTCGGCAACGCCATTGAAAAAGCACCTGCGCTTATTAAGGATATCAGCGAGGCCGTGCATTCGGTAAAAAAAGAAACGGTGTAAGGGGAACAATCAGTTTTCAGGATCGGGAATCCGGCATTGAGTTTCCGGTATCCAATATCCAACATTGGGCATCCTGTCCTGAAACCCGCAATCTTTCAAAGGCTCATCATCTCCTTAAACTTTACTGCCTGCCTCCGGCTGACCTCGATCTTTTCCCCGTCTTTTAATTCGATCAGCAGCCCATTGTTAAAATAGGGCTCTATTTTTTCGATCATCCGCAGGTTTATGATATGTTTCCGGTTGGCCCTGAAAAAAGCTTTCGGATCCAGGCGTTCTTCAAGTGCATTCAGTGATTTTAAAATAAGCGGTTTGTTAGGACCGAAAAAGACCTTGGCATAATTACCAACACTTTCAAACAGGCGGATCTCACTCAGGCGCACAAACCAGCATCGATCGCCATCCTTTACAAAAACCTGGCTGTTTTCATTGAGTACCTCATGGTTGGTAAAAGAGGCCGCTTCACTCTCCTCATAATCCGGCAGGTTGAGTTTTTTTATGGCATCATCCAGCCGTTTGGAGTCGACCGGCTTTAACAGGTAATCCAGTGCATTGACTTCAAAGGCCTTTAATGCATATTCATCATAAGCGGTGGTAAAAATGACCAGCGGAGTATACTCCAGTTCCTCCAGCATCTCAAAACCGGATTTGCCCGGCATCTGGATATCCAGGAAAATAAGATCGGGCTGCTGGGTATTGATCTTGCGCATACCTTCTTCGGCATTGCCTGCTTCGTCAATCACCTCGATCTCGGGGAAATCGTGTAGGAGCTTTTTTAATTCGGTACGCGCCAGGCGCTCGTCATCAATGATTATCGTACGCATATGTTTCATCCTGTTTCTTTATGAGTTCGTTCGTTTTTAGTATTGTCTAAGCAGGCAGCTCGATCTTTGCTTCAACGGTTTCTGGGTTCAGTTGCCGGATCTCAAAACCACTGCGTCCCGGGTATAAGAGCTTTAACCGGTCGCGGATGCTGTTCAGACCAAAGCCGGTATCTTCTTTTTCCGTTGTAAGCTTACCCGTGTTCTGTACGCAAAGCTCAATAAGATTATTGCTAAGCCTTGCCGCAATATATACAAGGCCGCCCTGCACTTCGCGGCTGATACCGTGTTTGATGGCATTTTCAACCAGCATTTGCAGCATCATTGGCGGAATTTGTTTTTCGAGGATCTCGCTGTCGATATCATAGCTTACTGCCAGCCGGTCTTCAAAGCGGACCTGCTCCAGTGCCAGGTAATCTTCAATAATGGCCAGTTCATTTTTGAGCGTTACCGATTCTGTTTTATGCATGGTGATGCTGCTGCGCAGGATATTACTCAGTTCGGTGATTGCCTCGCGTGCCCGGCCCGGATTTTCGTCTACCAGGGCGCGGATACTGTTCAACGCATTAAAAATGAAATGAGGATTGATATTGGATTTAATGGTTTTCAGTTCCAGCTCCCGTACCAGCGATTTAAGCTGCAGGGTATCGATCTGCTGCTGCTGGTAGTCGCGGGTATAATGATAGATAATATAGATCGCGTTCCATATGAAGATGTAAATGAACCAGGAGATCATATTATTAAGGGAAACCAGCCAGATGCCCCTGCGCTTTAATACATCGATCTCGCGTTGCGTGAACAATTCAAATTGTTTATAAACCTGCTGTTCAATGATGCCGCAGATAGAGGCCGTAATGATCGAAAGCAGGATGAAGTTGAGTAACTGCAGGCCCCAGTTATGTCCGAGCAGATGCAGCCGGAGGATAAACATACGCATCAGGTGGGTCAGGATCACACCGATCACCACAAAGCTCAGGGCTCGTGTAAAAAACAGGGTCCGGTCCTCGGGGGTGTCAAATTTTCCGTAAAACCAGGCAAAAAACAGGTGGATGAGGAAAAGCCCGCCCCATCCGATCAATTGAAACCACCAGTATCGTTGCCTGCCCGAAAACATAACGCAAAGCTAACTAATAAAACCGCGGTTCTGCACTAAAATCAGTAAGTGGCTATTATCGTTTATAAAAGGAAAGATAGGGATAGAATTGAGATTTGAAAAACCGGAATCGGGGTGTCATCCACAAACCGGCGCTCATGACCAACACCTATTGCGACTGCTGCCGCCGGTATTGGGTTCTTAATTAATGCGTATCTTCCATATAAATTATTGCCACGGCCAATTTAACAACCAAAATGCCCCGGCTTTTTGTAACCATAATTGCTGTAATACTTATGGCGCCCTGCATGGGGCAATCCGGTTTCAAAACCTTTATCAGTAAGGAGGATTCGGTAAACAGCAGTCGTGCCCGTGAAAAGATCTTTATCCATTACGACCGGCCCCATTACAACCTGGGCGATACGCTTTGGGCACGGGGCTATATTGCCACCGCCCGGAATCATTCCCTTAATGACAGCAGCCGCCTGGTGTACCTGGAAATTATTGGCCCCGGGGGAAAAATAATTCACCGCAGCAGCGCCGCCTGCCTGCTGGGTCAGTTTGATGCCTCCATACCTCTGAAGGAAGGCATTTATGTGGAAGGCACCTACCTGCTACGGGCCTATACCCAATGGATGCGGAACTTTGGCGATAGCCTGTTTTACCAGGGTTATTTTAAGATCCTTGATTTTAAAAGCCCCAAATGGCAGACCTCCATTAAAAAGCTCCGCTTTACAGATAACCACCTGCAATTGCAGGTGCAGTTAAAACAATTGCATAGCTCAACGCAGTCCGCACAGCCGGTAAAAGCCGTCATCCGCTCCAAACGCAGGAAAATAACCACGCTTTCGGGCTTCAGTGATATACAGGGG
>Ga0222424_100768_pt1 | contig 11707 bp, 9 predicted proteins | sample 2B2ome_FD_182468 | JGI IMG/M metagenome (GOLD analysis project Ga0222424, IMG submission 182468) | Enriched microbial communities from leaf-cutter ant dump, University of Wisconsin, Madison, United States - 2B200A (version 2) | ecosystem: Environmental > Terrestrial > Nest > Insects nest > Nest...
TCCTTTAGCGCAAGGAACGCGGGGTTAAAACGCTCAACATGCCCCACCTGTAATTTGATATTGGATTCCTTGGCCAGTTTTACCAGTTCCCGGGCTTCATCCATGGTATCGGCAAAGGGTTTTTCCACAAATACATGCCGGCCCAGTTTAATGGCTTTCTCACACCACTGGTAATGAAAGGTGGTAGGCGTTACAATGTCGATTGCATCGCAAAGTTCCAGAAAGGCGTCAGCGTCAAAAAAGCGCTTGATATTATATTTCTCAATCACTTCTTTTGCAGTTTCCTCATTGGGGTCATAAAAGCCCACTACTTCCACACCTTCGATCTCCAGCCAGTTATTCAGATGAAATTTTCCCAGATGGCCTACGCCAACAATCCCTATTTTTAACATATGCATATTTATGTGTCCAAAGATAATTGAATGCGCTTACTCTTACCTACTATATTTCATTGATTTCCTTCAAGCTCAGGGTATGAATGCCAAACGCTTTTTCTTCATTTTGTTCGCCGCCATATACCAGGATACGTTGGCTGTTGGGGCGTTTTTTTGCCAGTATCGAAAACCACGGACCAGGTCGGGATTGAATTTTTTAGCAGCTTTTATTTCAATAGCAATCGTCTGTTCATTTTTTTCCAGCAATAAATTGATCTCATTACCGGCACTATCCCTGAAAAAGTACAGCCCGTCGTTGATCCCCGCATTGAGCCGGTTCTTTTTTATTTCAGTGATAACCCGGTTCCCGAAAATACTTCCGTGCAAGTGATGTTTTTCGAGCGCTGTTACAGAACCGATGCAGTAAATAGCAAAGCAGACCGGTGTCGTAAAAACAGAGCTTCGGTGCTTTTATGATCCTTTTGTTGAGGTTATTGCACCAGGGTTTCAGCAGGTAGATAATGTAGCTGCTTTCCAGCACACTCAGCCATGCCTGGATGGTTTTGGTATCAACGCCAATGCTTTTAGCGATCGCCTCCCGGTTCAGCAGCTGGCCCGCCTGGTTGGCGCAAAGCATTAAAAAACGCGTAAAGTCACCAAGGTTTAAGATATTTCTGAGAAGTCTTACATCCTGCTGTACATAAGTTTGAACGTAGGACGCCATCCATTTTCCCGGGTTTAGTTCCTGGTCCCATATTTCGGGATAGCCGCTTTGCCGCGGACCAACAAGGCTGATAACACGGAACTGGCGGGCAAGCAGCCCGGCTTCATCTGTAATGGCTATGGCGGGCATAATTGAATGCCATTTTTATAAATTTATGCAATTGTAGAATCTGACTCCATATTTACAAGAACATGCAAAATGGACAAAAACTCCATATGTACAAAAATGATAAAACAGGTAACTGGGGCATAAAAAAAGCGGTACTGGAAACCAGTACCGCTTGTTGACCCATAAGGATTCGAACCTTAACTGACTGAACCAAAATCAGTAGTGCTACCGTTACACCATGGGTCAATCCTACCTTTATGCTGACAGGTGTCAGATTTGGGATTGCAAATATAGGAAATCAATTTGTTGTAACAATATGTTTGACCATATTTTTTTCATTTTTTTATTTTGGGGATGGATTTTATCTCCGGGTTGGTTTATTGAAACTTAATCAGTTAAATTTGTTTCTATTCAATTCATCTTTAAAACGATTATATGAAAGTTACTGTAGTAGGTGCCGGAGCTGTTGGTGCTACCTGTGCTGATAATATTGCCAGAAAAGAATTAGCATCAGAGTTGGTTTTGCTGGACATCAAAGAAGGAGTGGCCGAGGGAAAGGCCATCGATATGATGCAAACAGCGGCATTGCTGGGATTTGATACGAAGATCAAGGGTGTGACCAATGATTACGCGGCCACCGAGCATTCAGATGTAGTGGTCATTACTTCGGGGTTGCCCCGTAAGCCGGGTATGACGCGCGAAGAACTGATCGGTGTAAATGCCGGTATTGTAAAGAGCGTTACAGAAAATATCCTGAAATATTCGCCCGATACGATCCTGATAGTTGTATCGAATCCGATGGATACGATGAACTATCTGACCCTTCAGACCTCCGGATTGCCAAAGAACCGGGTACTGGGTATGGGTGGTGCCCTGGACTCTGCACGTTTCCGGTACTACCTGAGCCAGGAGCTGGGATGCTCGCCTGCGGATCTGAATGCGGTGGTGATCGGCGGACATGGGGATACCACAATGATTCCGTTGATCCGCCATGCTACCTGGAACAGCACTCCGGTTACCAACTTCCTTTCGAAAGAGCAGCAGGACAAGATTGTAGCAGACACGATGGTAGGAGGCGCCACGCTTACAAAGCTGATCGGTACCTCTGCCTGGTATGCACCGGGTGCAGGAACAGCTGCCATGGTGGAAAGCATTTTACGGGATGAGAAAAAGCTGATCTCCTGCGGCGTAGCCCTGGAAGGGGAATACGGGCAGCAGGACATTTCACTGGTAGTGCCAGTGATCCTGGGCCGTAACGGATGGGAGCGGATTCTTGATTTTAAATTATCAGAAACAGAACAGGCTGCCTTTAATAAAAGCGCAGACGCTGTCCGGAATATGAATGATGTGCTGAAAACGCTGTAGGCTTTTCCTCATTTATTTTCAGGGCCCGGTTCAGCAACAGAACCGGGCCCTTTTTTGCCGGCCAGGGTAAGAAAATACGGGCAGGTACCTGATAAAATATAACAGAAAGCCCCGGTTTTCAGAGCGCTTTGCCCAGCACCGATAGTAATAACACAGAAAAAAAAACTATATTCACGATACGTTCCGGGCCCCGCTCATGTTGGCTATTCTAAATAAAACTTTATGAAATTAAAATGCTCTTTTTTTCTGGTGTTGGTTTTTGGGGTACAGGTGTTGGTTGCCCAGCAATTTCAGCCGGTATTTGATGTCAAAGAGTACGTGGCGTTTCTCTCTATGGCCCACTACGAAAGCAGCATACCGGATAAGGCCGGGCGCGAAAAACAGAAAGATCCTTATAAGCTGGTGTATAAGTCGCCCGAGATGGGCATGAAAAACCTGTGGTGGCTGTATATCAATGAATATAACCAGGCGGTGATCGTGATCCGCGGAACGGTGGGGGATATGGCGAGCTGGATGGAGAACTACTACTGTCCGATGATCCCCGCAACGGGCTCATTGCAGCTGAATGCCTCAACAAAATTTGACTATAAACTGGCGGAAAGTAAAGAGGCCTTTGTGCACGCCGGCTGGACTATAGGAATGGCGTACCTGGTTACGGATATGATGCCCAAGATTAAAGACCTGTACCAAAAAGGAGTACGCGATTTTTTTATTTTCGGACACAGTCAGGGTGGGGTACTGAGTTACCTGGTAAGCTCTTATTTTTATTACCAGCGAAGCGCAGGAGCATTACCTGCCGACATCCGGTTTAAGACTTATAGCAGCGCAGCCCCCAAGCCGGGCAATATGCAGTATGTATATGATTTCGATTTTATTAATAAAGGGGGCTGGGCCTATTCGGTCCTGAATGCGGCAGACTGGGTGCCGGAAACGCCATACAGCATTCAGCGGGTTTCGGATATGAACGCGGTGAACCCGATCATTGATATACCGGGCACGCTGAAAAAGCAAAAATTCTTCCTGCGCCTCGTGGGCAATATGTATTACGGAAAGCTGAACCGGAAAACAAAAAAGGCACAGAAAGTATATACAAAGATTCTTGGTCACAAACTTTACAAACTGGCTATAAAAAAAGTGTTGCCCGGTCTGAAGGAACCGGAATACGTTCCGTCGATGAGTTATATGCGGGCGGGCACACCCGTGATCCTGATGCCGGATGCTGCATACTATCAGAAATTTGGCACCAATACTGCCGACAAATTTGCACATCATCATTTTGCACCCTACCTCTATTTATTGCAGCAGCAATATGGGAAGGAGAACCCGTGATCTGTCGGGTTCATAACATCTGGTGTTATTTATCCAGTTTATAACACCAGCGAAACAATTTTCCTTCAAAATCAAAAGGAGTGGTGGCGCGGGTGATGTCTTTTATTTTGGTGGTTTTAAGGTTGCCCGTGTCCAGCACGAACTTTCGTGCATTGGTGCTAAAGTACAAAGAGCCACCAGGGGCCAGTATACGGAGGCAATCATTGATCAGCAACACATGATCCCGCTGAACGTCGAGTATATCATCCATCCGTTTGCTGTTGCTGAAGGTGGGCGGGTCCATAACAATAAGGTCATAGGTTTCCGCAGGAACTTCTTTTAAGTATTGAAGTACATCTGCCTGAACAAATGAATAGCCGGGTTGCTCAAGCGCGTTCAGGCGCATATTCCGTTCTGCCCACTGGGTATAGGTGTGGGAGAGATCCACTGTTGTGATGGCGGCGGCTTTTCCGGCAGCAGCATAAACAGAAAAAGAACCCGTGTAAGCAAAGAGGTTCAAAATACGCCTGCCCGCACTATCCTCCATCACCATTTTCCGGGTGATGCGGTGGTCGAGGAAAAGTCCCGTATCCAGATAATCTTCAAGATTTACAATAAATTTAAGCCCGTTTTCCTGAACGATGATCTCATGCTGGGTTACATCTGTTTTCTGGTATTGCCCCTGACGACCGGCTTTACGCTGCCGGAGTTTGACATGGGCTTTTTCGGAAGGAATGCCTGTTATTTCCGAAATCATATGAATGGTTTGTGATATCCATTGCTGATGCCGGTGTTCATCCATCCCATGATTCCGTTTGTATTCGGCGATATAGATATGCCCCTCATATAATTCGATGCATACCGGAAATTCCGGCAGGTCATGGTCGTAAACGCGGTAGCAGCTGATCCCCTGTTTCTGAGCCTGTTTGGAGCGGTGCCGGTAAACTTTTGTCAGCCGGTTACGGAACATGGTAAACTTTTCTTCGTTCAAATTTGATTTTTTTGCGAAATTAGCCTTTTACAGGAATGCAATACGCAATTGTTGATATAGAAACGACCGGCTCTTATGCCGCAGCCAGCGGTATCACTGAAATCAGTATACAGGTGCTGGATGAGGAGGGGATGGTCCTGGAGCGTTTTGAAAGCCTGGTGAACCCCGTACAGCAGATCCCGGGCTATATACAGGCGCTTACCGGCATCAGCAATGAGATGGTAGCACGGGCGCCCCTGTTTGAAGCAATTGCAGAACAGGTATATCAGTTACTGCACAACAGGGTTTTTGTGGCTCATAGTGTGAATTTTGATTATTCTTTTGTAAAAAGTCAGCTCTCTTATTGTGGTTACGAGTTAAATACCAACAAACTTTGCACGGTACGTTTAAGCCGTAAGATCCTGCCCGGATACGCCTCCTACAGTTTGGGCCGGCTTTGCGAAGCTCTTGGGATCATACACGAAAACAAACACAGGGCCGGGGGCGATACGGCTGCAACGGTGGCACTGTTCCAACTGCTGCTGCAACGAGATCGTGAAGGGCACATTATTAAGAGCCTGAAAAAAACATCGAAGGAGCAGGTGTTGCCTCCCAACGTTCCCCAATCGGAGTTTGAACAGCTTCCGTATACACCGGGCGTATATTATTTTCATGATGATAAAGGAAAGATCGTGTATGTGGGTAAGGCCAAAAATATCCGCTACCGGGTCAGCAGTCATTTCAGTAATAATTCTACGGGGCGCCAGAAACAAAATTTCATGCGTCATGTGTACCATATCAGCTATGAAGAGTGTGGAACGGAATTGATGGCAGCGGTAAAGGAGTCAACCGAAATCAAACGGCTCTGGCCCCGTTTTAATGCTTCGCAGAAAAGAAGAGAGGAGCTATACGGGATTATATCTTATGAGGACCAGAATGGTTATTTAAGACTGGGTGTTGATAAAATGGTACGGGGTAAAGTGTTATTGAACTCTTTTCATCATATTGAAGGCGCTAAAGCATCGCTGCGGCAGCTGGTGCAGGAGTATGATCTGTGCCCCCGCCTTTGTTTTATTGGAGAGTCCCTCTATGATGAAAAGACGCACCGGTTGCTTTGCCGGGGTGCCTGTGAAAAAAAAGAAGCTTCGGAAAGTTATAACGAACGGGTTTTAAAGGCCATTAGCCAACTGGAGAATCTTCCTTCCTTTGCGATCGTAGACAAGGGAATTCATCACGACGAAAAGTCCTGTATTTTGGTTTGGAGGGGCAGTTTTTATGGGATGGGTTTTATAGCGGGCGATTTGCAGATCGATGCTCCGGAGCAATTGCGTGAGCAGGTAATCCCCTACAAAGAAAACAGCACGATCACCAATATGTTGTTTGCCTACGCAAAAAGATACCCTTCCAAAATAATCCGGTTTGAGCCCGCGAACCTGGCCGGATGTCATTAATTTTATGCACGGTTTTATTGCATGTGTTTAGTAACAGTAAAAAAATAAATGAATATGAAGGTTAAAAAAACGGCATTGCTGCTGCCTGTGTTATTACTGATGTTGGCTTTTCAGCCGGCTAAAAAGAAGAAAGTGATCTTTTTTGGGGATTCGATCACACAGCAGGGTGCAGGTCCGGGTGGTTATATTACACGCATCGATAGTATGAGTAAGACGGAGCACCTGGCCGATCAGTTTGAGTTTGTAGGCAAGGGGATCGGCGGCAACAAAGTGTATGATCTTTTTTTAAGATTTCAACCGGATGTGCTGGATCAAAAGCCGGATATTGTGCTGGTGTATGTAGGTATCAATGATGTGTGGCATAAAACCTCCTCCGGCACAGGAACCGATTTTGATAAGTTCGGGAAGTTTTATGATGCCATTATATCCACCTTGAAAAAACAGGGTATTCAGCCGGTAGTTTGTACCCCCTCTGTCATTGGCGAGCGGAACGATTTTTCCAATCAGCAGGATGGGGATCTGAACCAGTATGCCAAATGGATCCGTGAGTATGCGGCAAAAAACGCGGTACCCCTGGTAGATCTGCGTAAAATATTCCTGGATTACCTGGTGAAAAACAATCCGGAGAATAAAGAAAAAGGGATTCTTACCGTAGACCGGGTTCATTTAAACGAAAAAGGGAATCAGCTGGTGGCGGATGCCATGTGGAAGGTGATTAAAACCCTGCCGTAGCCTTAATGAATGTAAAATATTCAATTTAGGTTTATAAACTTCAGAGATCCCGTTGCTGCTTAAGTTCCTTTTGCAGAACGGGATCTTGTTTTATTTTATATTTTCTTGTGTGGCAATTTAGAGTAGCCAATGTAAAACCTGCCCGCGTGCCCCGGAGGAGGTATTGGGTTTAAGAATGCAGAGGACAGCGTTACAGGTTAATCATAAAACAACAGCCGAAGACGGGAGGTTGTGATGCTCATATCCTGAATCTCATATCTCAAACGCGAAAGAACCGCTCCACCTAAATACTATGGTTTCTTATTCCTGTACCTCTGCCAGGTAGTAGTTCTTCTTTCCCTTTTGTAACAGGATATAGCGATTATGCAGTAAATGTGTATGGGTAACCATTAGCTGGATATCAGTTACTTTTTCGCGGTTAATGCTGATGCCTCCGCCCTGGATCAGCTTCCGCGCTTCGCCCTTGCTTGGAGCCACACCGGTTGCGGCCAGCAGTGAGATAACGTCGATACCCTGCGCCAGCCCCGTAGCAGAAACCACAGCTTTTACCACACCTTCCAGCCCTTCCAGGTCTTCAATGCTCATTTCGGATGCCGGTTTGCTTTGATTGGCAAACAGTTTTTCCGTAGTGGCTATCGCTTTTTCATATTCCGGAGCTCCATGAACAAAACAGGTGATCTCCCGTGCCAGGGTCTTTTGAAGGAGGCGTTCCGCGGGGTTTTGTCCGTGTTGGCTGATCAGGTCGTTAATAACCGGTTCTTCCAGGAAGGTAAATATCTTTATCCAGGATGCGGCGTCCTCATCGCTGGTATTAAGCCAGAACTGGTAAAACTGGTACGGTGTGGTCTTTTCAGGATCCAGCCACACATTGCCTTTTTCCGTTTTCCCGAACTTGGTGCCATCGGCCTTCCGGATCAGCGGGCAGGTGAACGCAAATGCTTCCTGGCCTGCTTTACGGCGTATAAACTCTGTTCCGGTGGTGATATTGCCCCATTGATCGCTGCCACCCATCTGCAGTTTTACATTTTGTGTGGTATATAAATGATAAAAATCAAAACCCTGCATTAGCTGGTAGGCAAATTCCGTGTAGCTGATGCCCACTTCGCCTTCAAAACGTTTCTTTACACTGTCCTTGGCCATCATGTAGTTAACCGTAATATGTTTTCCCGCATCCCGCAGAAACTCCAGAAAGCTGATGTTCTTGAACCAGTCATAGTTATTCACCATCATAGCGGCATTCGGATTCGATGGTGAAAAATCCAGGTATTTCTCCAGCTGTTGTTTGATTCCCGCCACATTTGCGGCAAGTGTTTCCTCATTGAGGAGGTTGCGTTCCTCGCTTTTACCGCTGGGATCACCGATCATACCGGTGGCTCCCCCTACAAGGGCAACCGGACGGTGCCCGGCTTTTTGCAGGTGTACCAGGAGCAAAATAGGAACCAGGCTTCCGATGTGCAGGCTGGTGGCGGTAGGGTCAAAACCGATATACCCCAGGGTCATTTCCTTGTCAAGCTGTGCTTCCGTACCCGGTATGATGTCCTGGATCATACCCCTCCATTTCAATTCAGATATTATGCTCATATTATACTGCCCTTTAATAAAGGCTGCAAAGGTAGGCCATCTGTATGTAAGAATGAATGTTCGGAATGTGGTTTTACGCTGTTAGACGAATAAATAATGCAACTGATCTAAAAAGCGATGTTTGTAAATGCTTTATGCCTAATTTCGTTGCAGATAATTGTACTTATCAGGAAATTGTTGAAGCTAAACTTAATCTGATAGAATGAAAGCATTGAAACCATGCTTTTTACTGCTGTTTTTGCTGGTGGCCCTCATGTCAAGCGCCCAGTTCCGGAAATATTCCAACGAATTTCTGAATATTGGTGCCGGTGCCCGGGGACTGGGAATGGGGAGCGCCCAGGTTGCAACAGTGGCCGATGGTACGGCCGGATACTGGAATCCCGCTGGTCTCGTAAATGTGCAGGACAATGTTCAGCTAAACCTGATGCATGCGGAGTATTTTGCAGGCATTGGAAAGTACGATTACCTGAACGTAGCACTGCCCACAACCAGCTCCAAACGTACACTGGGGATCACCGCCCTCCGGTTTGCTGTGGATGATATCATGAATACCTTGTTCCTCGTAGAACCGGACGGATCCATTAATTATAATAATATTAAGTCATTTTCCTCTGCCGACTACGGTTTTCTTCTTTCCTATTCCCAGAATCTGAAGCGAACGGAGCATAAAAGTGTAAATTTTGGCCTTAATGCCAAAGTGATCCACCGGAGTGTAGGCAGTTTTGCCAAGGCCTGGGGATTTGGTCTGGACGCGGGGCTGCAGATCATACAGGACCGGTGGCGGTTTGGTATTGTGGGGAGGGATATAAGCACCACCTTCAACAGCTGGGCATTTAACTTTACTGAAGAAGAAAAAGAAGCATTGTACCTGGCCAAAAATGATATTCCGGTAAAATCGACCGAGATGACCTCCCCCCGTTTAATTCTGGGTGGTGCGCATGTTTTCCCGGTTGGTAAACGATCCGGGTTGCTGGCCGAGGCCAACCTGGATCTGACCTTTGACGGTAAACGGAACACCGTAGTGAGCGGCGATCCTGTAAGTGTGGATCCAAAACTGGGACTTGAATACAATTATAAGGACATTATTTTTATACGGGGCGGGGTCAATAATTTTCAGAAGGGACTTGCCGATGGCGATACGCTGAACCAGAAAAAGGTATGGATCTTTCAGCCGAGCGTGGGCGTTGGATTCCGGATCCAGTCTTTTATGATCGACTATGCGTTCACGAACCTGGCCAACCAGTCGAACCCCCTGTTTACGCATGTATTCTCCCTTAAAATGGACTTCCGGAGAAAAAGAAACGAAAATTAATACGTGGCAACGAATGAAAAAACTGCTTACGATAGCATTCCTTCTATGTTCCATTGCTGCAGGTGCGCAACAGTTCGGTAATGAATGGATCGATTACAATAAAACCTATTATAAGTTCAAAATAGCAGTAAACGGGTTGTACCGCATTCCTGCTGAAACACTTGCGGCGGCGAATCTGGGCGCCGTAGACGCGGCTCAGTTTCAATTGTGGCGGAACGGGGTGGAAGTGCCGATATATACTTCCTCCGGATCGGGCGCACTGGGCGTGGGTGGTTACATTGAATTTTGGGGGCAGATGAATGATGGAAAGACGGACAATGCCCTGTACCGGCTGCCGGACCAGCAGTTATCAGATGCTAAAAGCCTGTTTACAGACTCCGCGGCCTATTTTTTAACCGTTAATCCGGCAGGAGGAAACAAAAGACTGATTAATACTTCGGCCAGCGCTCCACCCGGTGCAACTCCGGAGCCTTACTTTATATACCAGGCAGATACAGATTTTACAGAACAATTCCATTTGGGAAAGTCGGAAGGCACCGGCATCGGTACGCTTTATGCTGCTTCTATTGAAGAAGGTGAAGGTTGGGCTTCTACGGAAATAAGCGAAGGGCAGTCCCGAACTTTTCAGCAGAATCTTTATGCGTATACCAGTGCGGGAGCTCCGGATATTACGATCCGGATGAACGCTGTGGGAAGCAACGAATCGATAAGAAAAGCACAATTATCGGTGAACGGAAATGCAGTCTTTGATCAGTCACTGTATAACTTTGGCTATGCAAAATTGTCCAAAACAATGCCGGGCAGCATCCTTACAGGCGGTGCGGAAAGTTTTGCTGTTACCAATGTTGCCACCGTTCCCAGCCGTATGCGGGTTACGTTGGTTTCGGTTACTTATCCGCGGAAGTTTAATTTTGGCGGGGCTGCAAATTTCGCGTTCACGCTGCCGGCCCGTGGTTCCGGATACTACCTGGAGATCTCTAATTTTGGTTTTTCCGGCGGAGCACCTGTTTTGTACGACAGGGCCAATGGGCGCCGCTATACGGTTGACGCCACCAACCCGGCGCTGTTAAAGATTTTTTTACCCGCTGCAACCCAGGCGCAGGACCTGGTACTGGTAAGTCAGGCGGCTGCTAATATCCGTCAGGTGCAGGGACTGGAATCCCGGACCTTTATTAATTACGGTGCAGCACAAAATCAGGGAAATTACCTGATGATCACGAGCAATGTATTGTTGTCCGGAAGCAATGGCGCTCAGCCGGTAAATGCCTACCGCGACTACCGTGCTTCGGCTGCCGGCGGGGGGTACAACGCAAAGATCTATCTCGCAGACCAGTTGACCGATCAGTTTGCTTACGGTATCCAGTATCATAGCCTGCTGGTACGGAATTTTTTACGATTCGCCCGGAGTAAATTTTCAACACCGCCCAAACTGGCATTCCTTATCGGGAAGGGAGTTTCTTATGTATCATCAAGAACTGGGGCGTCCAATGAGCTGGCTCCGCAACTGTCGCGGCTAAACCTGGTGCCTACCTTTGGTTATCCGGCATCGGACGTGTTGCTGGCTGCCGAGGGAAGCAGCTCACAGCCACTGACCCCCATCGGGCGGCTATCTGTGGTAAACGGAGATGAGGTCACCGTTTACCTGGATAAGATAAAACAGTATGAGCAGCATCTATCGGCCACTCCTCCGGAAATCGGTGAAAGTGCTTGGAAAAAGACGGCCATTCACATTGCGGGCGCAAATGATCAGGCTACACAGGATGTGTTGGCCGGGCATCTTTT
>Ga0222424_100769_pt1 | contig 11703 bp, 7 predicted proteins | sample 2B2ome_FD_182468 | JGI IMG/M metagenome (GOLD analysis project Ga0222424, IMG submission 182468) | Enriched microbial communities from leaf-cutter ant dump, University of Wisconsin, Madison, United States - 2B200A (version 2) | ecosystem: Environmental > Terrestrial > Nest > Insects nest > Nest...
CCGATGTTATAAAAAAGCCAGCGATCAGGAAGCCCGCCACTTTCCAGAATACTGAAGCGCCAGTAAGTTGCACCTGCACGGCCTGTGCCCGGAAGCTGCTTAAAAATGCCCTGAATCCGTAGCTGTTTATTTTCTTCAGCAGGAAAAATAACAGGAAATTGATTCCATGAATCATCGTGCAAAACGGGCAAAACAGTACTGGTTGCAAAAGCATTAATCCGATAAAGTAGCTCCCTGCAATGACGCTGCAAAGGCTGAACAGGAAAATGAAAAAGCGGCTGCCCTGTACAAAGGCGCTTCCAAAAAGCCGGGGAATCAGGAAAAACAAGCCAAGGCAAAAATAATACAGTATTCCCCACCCCCCCAGGGGCAGCCCCAGCAATTGGGCATAGGAGCTGGTAAGCGCCCCGTTACAGCTATTGCCGAAAACAGCTGAACAAACATCCGGTCCCCCGGTATCCAAATGTTTAAAAAACAAATAAAAAGAAAGGGTCATTGCCCATACAATCAAAACGACCACGATACTCCTGTTTACAACGGTTTTCATATCTGTACAGATTACGTCTATCTAAAAAGCGCCACCGCATTGGGGCGTGGCGCTTTTTAAATTTTGATTATACGTGCTTTTCCTATTCAGCATTGAAATGACAGGTGAGTGTTGCCTGACCGGAGGCGCTCACCACAAAAGTGTAGTCGGCCCATTGTCCGGGAAATGAATAAGACCAGCAACCAGCTTCCCCTTTTTGAACATATGCTTTTCCGGTAGGATTGGAAAAGTCATCGAACTTACAAGACATCAGACCTGATGATTTTTTTGTGATCACAGCTTTTGCAGTAGTTATCTCATGAAAATTCCCGTCAAGATCATACATGCCACACCATTCGTCATTGATAACGGCTGCGCCATTGTTCATTGCTTTCCAGCTGATTGACAATACAGCCACAGCAATTACTGCAGCAAACAAAATGCTTAATTTTTTCATTTTAATTTTTTTAATGTGTAAAAAATGGTACGGAAACAGACGTATACGTTTTGGTAAACTCAACAGTTTGTTTTGCGCCGGCAGCTATTGGCCTGCGTTTGGGTTTGGATTAATTAAACTGGCGGATATCCGTAACGAAGGTAATCTGCCGGATACCCGGTTTCCAAATTTCGGGGATCGCCAATTTAAGCGAGTATGAAAAAAAATACACATATGTTCCCACTTCCTGCCGGAAGAAGGAATACCAGTAAACAGAGCGGCTGCCCCTGCCGTTGGATGGCGTTATTTCTCCAGGCTAACTGTTGTGAACTCGCGGATCACCTCCTTCCCCGTTTTGCTTTTGATGCTTTCCGTTTGTGTTGCGGTATCTGCAACACGGAACGGAGTTGTTTTGAGCAGCTCCGTGATGCGTTCATTGCTATAGAGGGTAAACCCATATTTTGTAAACGGGAGTGTTTGCATAAAACCTTCCTGTGCAAAGGTGATGTTTAACCGCCCCCCGGGTTTCAATACGCGGTATAGTTCGGAAAGCAGCCGTTCCGGTTCCTCCCAGAAATAGATGGTGTTCACTGTGAAGATGCGGTCAAGATAATGATCAACAAACGGGATATGCACCCCATCATACAGCTGAAAAACAGCCTGCTTCTTTTCTGCAAAAGCCTGATTCCCGGTCTCCGCTTCCCGGTTCATTGTTTTTGATATTTCCAATCCGTAGTAGGTTAGCCCTGCCTTTTGCTGCATCAGGTACGGAAGATGCTTTCCGTTGCCGTGCCCAAGTTCCAGGATACGGTCATTATCTGCAATGGCAAGCCGGTCTATGGCGTGCGTGGTCATGCCAATATTGCTCCCATGCATCATATCGGCCACTTCGATGCCCGTTGTCCCATCGGGTTTCCGCAGCTGGGCGGCCAGTTCTTTCAATTCGTCGTTATCGTTCATATGCTTTTTTACGGTGTACCGTTGTCTTTTTCAATTCATACCCTATACCCTGGGAAGGGAAAAATAGAACGCAGCACCGGATCCCGGAATGCCTTCAGCCCATACCCTTCCTTTATAGCGGCCAATGATCCGTTCTACCAGCGAAAGTCCGATACCGTTTCCTTCAAATTCCTGATCACTGTGCAGCCGCTGAAACGCGCCAAAGAGTTTATCATAATGCAGCATATCAAAACCACTACCCTGATCCTTTACAAAATAAACGATCTCCTGCGGTGTTTCCTCATAACCAACCTGGATAACGGTCTTATCCTTTTTACGGCTGTACTTCATTGCATTTCCCAGGAGGTTGATCCATACCTGCTTTATTAAGGTACGGTCCACATGCGCATCGGGCAGGTCACTGATGGAAAATTCAAAGATCCGGCCCTCGGGTTCCTGTGTTTTTAGTGTATTGTAATATTCGATGGCCATTGCCTTCATAGAAACGCTGACACTGTTGAGCTCTTTTTTCGAGGTCGTAAAAAATACCAGGAGGTTATCGATCAGCTGGCCCATATTTTTAGCACTCTGCTCAATAAGCCCTGTTAACTCCAGGCCTTCTTTATCCAGCTGCAGGCTGTATTCTTCCTGCAGCAGCTGTACCAGTCCCTGGATGCCGGCTAACGGACTTCTCAGATCATGTGTTACAGAATAGGAAAAAGCCTCCAGTTGCTTATTGGCGATCTCCAGTTCTGTGGTGCGCTGCTTTACACGCGCTTCCAGCTCTTCATAGATCTGCACATTCTCCAGGGTTACTGCGGTAATATCGGCCAGTGATTGCAGGATCTGCGCTTCGTCCCTGGTGGCTTGGTGCATACTGGCCCAGTAGTTCCCGATGGCCCCAATCGGATCCATGATCCGTATAGGTACCATTACCAGGCTTTTTACAAATGTAGGCCGGTATGCTTCCGTTGGTATCCGGCTGTCCTGGTATATATCCGGTATGATCACCGCCTGCCGGTTGAGCATCGCCCATCCGCTAACACAGGTTTCTATAGGAAACCGGCTGCCTTTCCACAGGGGGCTGATGGCATCCTCATCCACATAAAAACATTTGTCCTTATCCCGTAACACAAATGTTGCACCATCTGCCCCGGTCAAAGCTCTTGCCGCAGTACGTACAATGCGGGTAACCGTTTCCAGGTTCCGCGCCAGCGATAATTCCTGGACCACGTTTACAAGCCGTTGTAATCTTTTATAAGGGGCAGTTTCCATAATAAGCGGAGCGGGTTTTATTGAAAGCAAATTTATAAACGAATATAGAGATAATATGTTATAATAAAACGGAGCGCCGTACCTTTGAATCCATTGACCACTATTAAAATAACAGATATATGCTTGCAGCAAATGACCAGACCGGTGCGTGCTCACGCCGGGCTTTTTTGAAAAAAGGCAGTCTTGCCTCATTGGGATTATTAACAGCACCTTCCTTTTTGGAGGCCGGAGATCTGTTTAAGGGACCCGGTTCAAAATTCTCGGGAGTACAGATCGGGGTGATCACTTATTCTTACCGGAGTATGCCCGACAGTCTGCAGGAAATATTGAGCCATACTGTAAACAGCGGCATCAGCGCCGTGGAACTGATGGGCGATGCGGTAGAGTCCTATGCCGGTTGTCCTGCAGACAAAGCGCAAATCGCCGGCTGGCGGGCTACGGTTTCCATGGACAAATTCAAGGAAGTAAAAAAGATGTTTGACAAGGCCGGTGTAAAAATATATGCCTATAAGCCCAATGCGCTGGGCGCCGGCAATACCGATGCTGAAATTGAGCACGCCATGCGGGCTGCAAAAACGCTGGGGGCCACAGCAGTTACCGTAGAACTTCCCAGGGATGCGGCTCAAACCGAGCGGCTGGGCAAACTGGGTGCCAGGCATAAGGTTTATGTTGGCTATCACGCGCATACACAGGCTACCGATACATTATGGGATACAGCATTGGAACAGTCGCCCTATAATTCCATGAACCTCGATTGCGGCCATTATATTGCTGCCAAGGGACATACTACAGATTCCCTGCTGGCCCTGATCCGGAAACGGCACAACCGGATCACCTCCATGCACCTGAAAGACAGGAAAAATGCTGCCAATGGTGGCGATAACCTGCCCTGGGGCCAGGGCGACACACCGATCAAAGAGATACTGACCCTCCTCAAAGACAATAAATACAGGATCCCGGTATCCATTGAGCTGGAGTATAAGATACCGGAAGGGTCCGATGCGGTTCAGGAAGTAAAAAAATGCCTGGAATTTGCAAAGAACGCGCTCCAAGGATGATCCCCCGCCATTGCCGGTGTTATTTTTAGCATGGTGGTGTGGCAGAACCGCCGGCAATTAAATTATTGGTGTTCTTCCCTGGCTCAATATCAATAAGAGCTGGACGGGATCTTCACTTTTATGTTTAAAATTCTTTATTGATTATTTTAGATCCCCGCAGGGGCCGGGTGACGGGCAACCCGGCGACGATCCGGAAGTCTCAATTCTGGAAGCTGATACCTGACAGCAAAAATTCTAATACTCCACTTTGTAATCCTTTTTAACCGGCTGCCCGCTCCAGGCTTTTTTACTGGTCCAGTCCTCCGGTGGGTCTGCCCAGAAATGATGACCGGCCGGCAGGCCCAATGGCAAAAAGCCCAGTGTAGCCATGTACAAACTTCCGGTAGATGTGTATACATCCGCCATCATAGGCTGATGCCCGTTGAAACCCAGTACCAGCCATCCGTTCGTATCAAAATTCTGGTTACCGTCAAACATATTGGCGATCACTTTTGTGAGTGCGCAACGCACCTGTGCCGGCCGTATATGTTCCGGTAATTTTTCCATTAGCGCTACCTGGCCCAATACCTGGAACGCCGCCGTACGGTATGTTACCGAGCGGCCAAAAGCCGGGTAGGTACCATCCGGGGCAATGATCCGCTCAAGGAACTCCGCATGACGCACCATCCGGCGCAGAGCCGTTTCATAATCGCGGTCCGTAACATGCATTTTACCCGGCCGTTTTTCCAACAAGGTCTTTATAAGATCGGTCAGCATCGGATGAATAACATAAGAATTGTAATAGTCCATACTGAACAGATCGCCATCCTTATACCAGCTATCGCCGGTATACCAATCCTTCATTTTGTTCAATGCATAATCGATCCGTACGGGATCATAGTCCTCACCGATGTAGCGCAAAAAACCTTCGGTAAGCGCCGCAAATACCAGCCAGTTGTTATAAGCGCCGCTGCGGTTGCGCAGGGATTTGAATGCATCGATATAACGCCGCTTGGTAAGCGCATCCAGCGGTTCCCACAAGGCTTTGGGTGCTCTCAAAAAGGCATGCGATAAATAGGCCGCATCGACTATGGGCTGATTTTGTTTTTTAAAATTCAGGCAATCAGGATTATCCGGGTCTACCGCATTTTTGAGCCCCTGTAACAGCTCCCTGCGCATTTTTGCACGCAATACCCCTTCTTCTGTTGCATCGTCCGGCAGCTCCAGCCAGGGCGCTATGCCGGCAACAGTGCGGCCCACGGCTTCGAGGTAGGTTACATCTTTTACCACCAGGTTATACTCCGGTCCCTGTTCCAGCGGCATATACTTCTTTAAAGTACCCGCTGCCAGATTGTGCACCACAGGGTAAGCAATTTTATAGAGGGCTTTTACCCATTGGGCGCGGTCCTGAGCACCTGTTGTAATACCCGGCGTTACGGGTTTTATCCTGGGGTTGCGCCCCGGCTGCCCGCTGCCGGTTGCCGGTATCAGCAACGCGGCCAGTATAAGTATCCCTGTCCTCTTTAACAAATAGTTCATCGTTAAACCTGTTTAATATGGCTATGATGCCGTTTTTATCAATGCAGCAGTGCTGTTATTCTTCAAACATCTTTTCATTATGGCTGATCTTACGGTACCGGAGCAGTGCTTCCAGAAAGTAATAATCGGCATACACCAGGGGTACGTCAATTTCATTGTTGTGCGGGATACTGCCCACACTGTGCATGAGTATAAAATTTCCGTTTGTATGTTCTTTTGCACGGTATTGCGGACCCGCCAGGGTATGCAGCGTGGCAACGGCAAATTGCCGGTACTGGTCTGTCTTTTGCCCCGTTACATAACCGCTCAGTTCCAGCAGGGCCGATGCCGTTACTGCCGCTGCCGAAGCATCACGGTACGGGGTCTTTACCTTCCACGCATTTGATTTTATACCGGGCGTGTAACCGGGTTGACCAATATTAAAATCCCAGTAAGGAACTTTGTCTGCAGGCAGGTTTTTATTGTTGATATAATAATCGGCCAGGCCTTCTGCGGTCTTCAGGAACTGCGGATCCTTTGTAAACCGGTAGATCATGGTAAACCCGTAAATAGCCCAGGCCTGCCCCCGCGCCCAGGTAGAATTATCTGCATAACCCTGTGCCGTTTCCCTGCCTGCAACCCGGCTGGATGCTGTATCGTATGCCACCACATGATAGGTACTGTAATCGGGCCGTACCTGATTCTTCATTGCATTGAGTGCATGGGTAACCGCAATGTTCTTAAATACCGGATCGCCGGAAGCTTCGGAAGCAAAAAATAACAGCTCCAGGTTCATCAGGTTGTCTACGATAACGGGATACTTATATGTTTTGTTGCCGTGCCAGGAAGCGAACCGGTTCCAGGATTTGATGCTGCCCACTTTAGGATCAAAGCGGGTGATCAGTGAGCGGGCAGATTGCACCAGGATATCCTTATAGGCCGTGTTATGCGTAAGCCGGTAGGCATTGCCATAACTGCAATACATCATGAACCCAAGATCGTGATGTTCTGTAAAATTTTTGAGCGGCTCCATTTTTTCCGTCCAGCGGAGCGCTTCCTGCTTCAGTGTCTCATCCTTTGAGTATTCATAGGCATACCAGAGATTCCCCGGGAAAAAACCGGGCGTCCAGTCGTACATAGAAGTTGTTACCAGTTTTCCGTTTTTGTCAATGGTACGGGGATACGCTCCTTTGGGTGCTGAAAAATGGAGATCTGCATCCTTCAGCTGCAGCTGCAGCATTTTTTTACTGTATGAAAAGTTCTCATCAATGAAACTTACGGTTGCTGCAGCGCTGTTGGTTCGGGACGCTGCTCTATGTTTCTTTCCGGGAGCACAGGAGATCAGAAAAAGGCAAAGTACAAAAACGGGGGTTTGTTTGTTCATATTTTTAGGCGTTAAGCGATATATAGAACAGCGGCAGTTATCGAAGCCGTCTGGTCTTTGTGCAATAATAATCTTTTTGTAAGAATCAAGGGCTGTCTAAAAAAGGTTACAGGCCTTCTGAATAACTTTTTTAAACAGCCCTGGGTTGTTGTATATTACCAACCTGGGTTGTTCGGAAGCAATGACGGGTTAATTTCAATTTCCTGGGCAGGTATGGGCCATAGATAATCTTTAGAACCGAAAACCCTGTTCAGGGCCAGCGCTCCATTTAATTGTATTTCTGTTTTACCGGTTAATAATGCTTCGGCTGTTCCCCACCTCCTGATATCGCTGAAACGCAGACCTTCTGCTGCAAATTCCACTGCGCGCTCCTGGTCGATCCGTTTAAATATTTCCGCTTTTGTAGTAGCCACTAACCATGATGGGCCACTATTCAAAGCAGGTAAATTAGTGGATGCACGCTGCCGTACCATATTAATATAACCAACCGCGTCATCATATTTACCCAGTTCATTATCGCATTCTGCCAGCATCAGCAAAACATCAGCGTATCTGATAATGGGGAAGTTTATTGGGGTATGGGCCCGGTTGGTGATCAACCCGTTCATATTCCCCTCTGCTACAAATTTCCTCCAGAGGTGCGCATACCAGCCCCGGTTGTTCCGGATAAAACCATTGGCTTCATTTACACCGGTGGCGGGCACAAACCTGCATTGTTTAGCAGCATTGGCTACCCATCCTGTATAGTAGGAATAAGGCAGGATAAGCGTTTGCGCCATACGGGGATCCCGCTGCTCATACATTGCCATCAGTTCATTGTAATATTTGGGATAAGTGGCAACCGTTTTACCATCTGCTGTAAGCGTGGCAATAAAGGTTTCGGTTTTAACCGTATTGCTTTCATTAAAACCAGGTATAAAATCGTTCCAGTTAAACGGTTTTCCGTCCTTCAGCTCGTACCGGTCCGCAAGTCTTGTTGATGGCATCACGTTATTCCAGCAAGAGCCAAAGCTGCTGCGCGTACCCATGTACCAGGTCATTGGCATGCCATAGTCGGTACCTACCCCTCCCATGTTTTGGATGGCAAAAATCATTTCATTGCTTTTATCCCCGGTGGGTGTAAACAGATTTGCATAGTTTGGATTTAGTCCGTAACCATATGTAGATGCATTGGTCACCAGCTCCCTGAAATCTTTTTCCGCATTTGTGTAATCTTTTGCATACAAATACGTTTTACCGCGCAGAGCAATTGCTGCACCCCTGGTGGCCCTGCCATAGTCAGCTTGGGGCCATTTTACAGGCAACAGGTCAATAGCTGCATTCAGATCATTAATAATGAACGCTCTGGTTTCAGCTACACTGCTTCTTGGCTTCAACAAGTTGTTATAATCCTTCTCCAATACAACCGATTCGTCATAAAGGGGCACTCCGCCAAAATAATCAAGCAAATGAAAATAGTACAGCGCGCGTAAAAATTTTGCTTCCCCGGTAACCAGCTTTTTGATCGAATCCGTAATACCGGTGGAAGCCGCTACATTTCTTATGGCATCGTTGGACCGCATTACCCCGTCATAGGTTTGCTGCCACTTATTTACTACAAGCGCCTCCCGGGCGGTATAGGTGCCGGTTGTTATTGCAAAATGGCCGGGCGGGTCATATCCAAGGCCCATATCGCTAATACAATCCGTACCATAGATATATCCAAAAACATTCTCAGCCTTTAACTGATTGTATACACCCATTATGCCCATTTTTGCCTGTGCATCCGTTTTCCAGAAGGTTCCTGAACTGGGCTTGTCAAAAGGATACCGGTCCAGTTTGTAGCAGCTGCTAAGAAGTAGCGCAGCGCTAAAAAATATCAATATTTTATTCATATATTTCATTGTCCTTAGTTTAACTTAAAAGGTTAAATTCAACCCTACTACAATCTGTTTCATTGACGGGTAGTTTACGCCCGAAACCTCGGGGTCTATACCGGGATAAGATGTAAATGTGAAGAAGTTTTCGAGACTGGCATAGGCTCTTAATACGTCCAGACCCGCTTTTGAAATCAGCTTCTTGGGTACCGTATAGCCCAGCTGAATATTTCTTATTTTAAGATAGGCTTTGTTGACCAGCCAGAAATCGCTGGGCAGGCTGTTTTTTGTGGTACCATAATGAAGCAGACGCGGATATTGGGCAGGAGTCGTTCTTCCGTCATACCATCTTCCATCGGCTATTTCTTTATTTATCTGATACCCCCATCGTACATAGGAATTATAATACAGGTCATTGTAAAACACTTTCAGCCCGCCAACGCCCTGTATGAGTGCCGAAAAGTCGAACCCTTTATAATCTGCGCCAAATGACAAACCATACAGATATTTAGGGTTCGTGCCATGACCGAAGGTGGTCCTGTCATCATCATTAATAAGTCCGTCCCCATTAAGATCTTTATAGAGCAGATCACCTTTGCCCGGCTCGCCATAAGCAAAAGGATTTTTCTTTTGCCCGGTAGCAGGATCAACCGGCGCATTATTCTTTATTTCCTGAACGAGCGCCAGGTCCGCATCCGTTTGTATCATCCGGTCTACCACCCGCAGGTATTGTACCCATATCGGATAACCTTCCATAAGCATGTTGGCGCCATCAATTGTTCGTTGACTGCCCTTGTACTTTGTTACATTATTTTTGATATAAGAGAAATTTCCCCGCACAAAATATCCCAGCTCACCAACCCGGTCCTTCCAGTCCAGTGCAAGCTCTATACCCTTGTTTACCACTGTAGCGCTGTTCTGTTTGGGGATGGAAGCCGTACCGTGTACCAGGGGTGCAGGCAGATCGATCAATATATCGACCGTTCTTTTATTAAACACCTCAAAAGTGGCCGAAAGTTTATTTTTGAAAAAGCTCATATCAAGGCCGGCGTTGGCCACATAAGTCTTTTCCCAGGTGAGCAATGAGTTGGCGATTGAACGCATGGAAAGCCCTTGCTGCACAGCGCCATTCAGCACGTAATTGGATAAGGAATATACCGGAATGGCGGAATAGTTATTGAGAAAGTTATCCGTAGTATTGAGTACGTTATTTCCAAGCGACCCATAAGAACCCCTCAGTTTAATCTTTGACAAAACATCCTTATCAATAATTCCAGCCATAAAGGCCTCCTTATCGATATTCCACCCTACGGATGCCGAAGGAAAGTATCCCCAGCGCCTTTCCGATAAGAACCGCGATGATGCATCTGCCCGTAAATTGAACTCCGCCAGGTATTTTTCATCCCAGTTCAGATTTAAACGGCCAAAATATGAACGCATTACCCATTGATATTTGGAACCGCTGGCAGATGACAAACCAATGGCCCCATCAATCACTTCAAGTGTGGGGTCTATTAAATCCATTCTCCTGACCCCCGTATTCTCCCCCTGGTACTGTTCCTGGCTGGCGCCAATCATGGCTTTCAGGTTCAACCGGTCGAGCATGCGTTTCTCATACGTACCGCTGATGTCCATAAAGTTATGCTCATCACGTGTAGAATAGTTATAGATACTGCTTTGTCCGCCACCGATTGTAGAAATGGTATTGGTAAGAAAATTCCATTTATCGATAAAGACCGGTTTATCCCATCTGCGCTCAGAAGCATATTTATAAGTGTAGGAACCATTAATGGTAAAACCCGGAAAGGGTTTGATCACCGTATAAAAACGGGACATAAAATTATAGAACCTGTCGTTTCCGTTAATGTTATTGAGGTTGTATAATGTGTTATTCGATTGGGGATCATCTTCCAGATTATTAGGCCCGCCATACCTGCCATCAGGCGCCCGGAAAACCATACCGGGGGTTGATGCGGCTGAGAAAGTGAATACGCTGTTTAGCTGCTGCGAACCCAGACCAAGATCTGCAACCGAGCCGTTCAGGTTGGTTCCGAGGGTGAACCAATCCTTAATCTTTGCATCAATATTTGTTCTCAGATCATATCGTTTTACACCGGCATTTTCGATCACACCCGGATTATTCGAATAGCGGAAGGAAGAAAAGAACGTAGTCTTCTCTGAACCACCGGAGGCTGAAATATTATGTGTTGTCGCATTTGCGGTTCTGAATACCGCATCCCGCCAATCACTGTTGGGGTATTTGAGCGGGTCTTTTCCTTCATTCTGTCTCCACAAATCAATAGTTGCCTGTTTAAAAGGTGCTGCCTGGCCGGCGTTGGTAAAACCTTCATTCACCAGCGCCATGTAATCCGCATAATTACTAACCGGTTCGATCGTATTGGCAACAGATTCTGAGGACAGGAAGCCATTATAACTGAATTTTACCTTCCCCGACTTCCCTTTTTTTGTGGTAATCAATATAACACCATTGGCAGCCCTTGAACCATAGATGGCCGAAGAAGCGGCATCTTTTAGAATAGAAACCGTTTCGATGTCCTCCGGGTTCACGCTTGAGATATTCCCTTCCACCCCGTCTATTACAACAAATGGCGCCGAATTATTCAGGGTACCCTGGCCTCTTACGGTTATTGACGCGTTATCGCCACCTGGCCGGTTGGCAGAGGAATTTACATACACACCCGCAGCAAGGCCCGATAACCCCCTCGAAAGAT
>Ga0222424_100770_pt1 | contig 11632 bp, 9 predicted proteins | sample 2B2ome_FD_182468 | JGI IMG/M metagenome (GOLD analysis project Ga0222424, IMG submission 182468) | Enriched microbial communities from leaf-cutter ant dump, University of Wisconsin, Madison, United States - 2B200A (version 2) | ecosystem: Environmental > Terrestrial > Nest > Insects nest > Nest...
CTCGACGAACAGGCCGGGCTGGTCAGGCCAGGCCACGCCCGGCAGGCCGGAACGCAGCAGCAGCCGCTGCAGGCGCCCGTCACGCCAGACCATGCCCGCCTGCAGGCTGTCCCCCAGCGATGCCCGCGCCAGATATTCGTCGCTGCCGAGGCGGCCCTGGTAGCTCAAGGGCAGGCTTTCACCCGGCGCCTTGGCGAACGGCTCCGGCAGCAGCACGCGCATGCCGGTCATCGGCGAGGTGACCCGCAGATCGGTCTGGCCGCCCGTGCCCACCGGAATGTCCAGCGCCACCCGCACCGGCGTCTGCCCGCGCAGCCAGGGCGTGAGGTCGGTGCCCAGCCACTGCCCCAGCGCGGTGGCGTCGACCAGGGTGTCGACATCCACCGACTGGGCACGCCAGCGGCGCGCGCGCGCCTCGCCGGACAGGCCGACCTGCGCCGGGCGCCCCCACAGGGTGCCGTGCAGCGCGCCATCCAGCCCTTTGCGGCTGTCGAAGCTGACCGGCCCGCTGACCTGGGAGAACGTCAGGCGCTCGGCCGGCAGGCCGATTTCGGCATCCTGGACGGTGGTCGTGACCTTGATCTCGGGCGGGCCGTCGTCATGATGCAGGGGAATGCTCATGTTCAGATGCGCCTGCGCCGGCCCTTTCAACGCCAGCGCGCTGGCCACGCCGCCGGCGCTCGCCTTCAGCGGAGACTCCGCCAGCAGGCGGTCCAGGTCGCTCAGGTCCATGGCCAGATCGGTGTCGACGGCGAGCACGCCGTGGTGCAGGTCCGGTATGCGCGCGACCAGCTTGCTGGCGCTGGCGCCCATGATCGACGCCCGCTCGCCGGTCACCTCCAGGGTGCGGCCGGCGATGCGCACGGCGCCATCCAGACCCTGCAGCGCCGGCCAGCCCGTGACATAGTCCAGGGTCGCGCCCTTGACGCGCAGCATCATCTCGAACCGGCCGGGATGATGCTCGTCATGATGGACATTGCCGCTGAAGAGGAAGCTGCCCTGCTCGACCTCGCCCGCCGTCAGGCTGTGGCGCAGCCAGGCCAGGGTCTTGTCGCCCGCCGCATGCCAGGGCACATAGCGCCAGGCGCTGCCCACCTTGCCCCGCGAGATGCCCGCCAGCAGGTCCAGACGGGCATCCTGCGGACGGCCATCCGGAATGCGGACCGCCAGCTGGGCATGTCCGTCCGCGTCCGCGTTGGTCAGGCGCAGAACGTCGGAATCGATATGCCAGACACCGTCGGCGTGCAGCCAGCGCACGCCGCCACGCAGGAGGTCGACCGGCACCGGCTCGCGGAACACCGTGTGCAGGTTGAGTTCGCCACGGCGGGTGTCCAGATACAGCAGGCCACCCGCCGGTCCGCCCTGGACCCAGCCAGCCAGATCACGCACGCCCGGCAAGGTATCCGTCGGCTTCAGGGTCAGCGCCTTGAACTCGCTGTTGGCCGAGACCAGCCGCCAGGCCTCTTCCCCGCTGCGCTCGGCGCGGATCTGCACCCTCGGCAGCCAGCCGCTGGGCTGCGTGACATCGAGCAGCTTGCGGAGGGTTTCCGGCAGCATGCGTTCGCGACTGACCAGCGCATGCACGCCGGCCAGGGAGACGCGGGCGGCCGAAACGACCAGCCTGTCCGGCGCATAATCGACCGCCAGCCGCTGCAAGGGCAGCGGCTGGTCATTGATGCGCCCGGCCAGATCATCGCCGCCGACCTGCCAGCCGTCACCCTGGCGACGCAGGGAGACCACGCCTTTCAGGGCCTCCGCCGCATAGGTGCCGCGATCCGGCGGCTGCAAGGCCAGACCGACATCGCTCAGGCTCAGCGTGGCGCTGTCGGGGCGGGCGCCCGCGCCCGACAGCCAGAGCCTGGCCGAGCCCTGGTTCAGACGCGCGTTCCACGAGGCCGGCAGCAGGCTCAGCCAGGGCTGCCACGCCTGCAGGTCCTGTATCTGCAGATAGGTCTGCCAGCGTGCGTCACGCCAGGCCAGGGGATCGCCCGCGACCACCAGCAGCGCCTGCTGCAGCGCGGCGCTCTCGCCCAGGCGGAATGTGGCCTGCAGGCGGTAGTCCCCCTGGCGGTTGAACTGCTGCAGGCTGACATCGCTCACCGCCTGGGTCGGGCTGCCGGATGCCTGCCAGCTGAGCCGGCTGTCATACAGGCCGAGTCCGGGCTGGGCCAGCAGCCAGCGCAAGGCGCGCCGCGCCTTGGCCGGGTCGGACTTGCCCAGCCCGGCGAACTCGACCACCTCCAGGCCGCCGTCCGGCGCCGGCGCGAAAGTCAGCCTGAGCCCGTGGATGGTGGTGCGCAGGCGCGGGCTGAGATCACGCAGCGAAGCCCACCAGTCCGGCTCGGTGGTGACCGAAGGCACCACCAGCAGCGGCTTGCCGGGCCGGTGGGGGTCATGGATGGCGACATCATGCGCGACCAGGATGGGACTCAGGTGGTGCCAGTCACCCTCCAGCCCGCCCAGCCGTATCTGCAGGCCGGTCTTCTCGCTCAGCAGATGCTCGACAGCCGCCTTCTGGCCGGCCACCAGCGGCATCAGCTCACGACCGATGCCCACCACCAGCGCCAGCGGGATGATCAGCGCCGCCAGCACCCAGAGCAGGCCGTGCAGGAAGCGGTCGAAACGGGAAACCGGCTGGGTCATGCCCTGGCTCCCGGCACATGCCATGTCTCAAAGCAGGACCACATCATACTGCTCCTGGCTGTACATGGCTTCGACCTGGAAGCGGATGGGCTTGCCGATGAACAGTTCGAGATCGGCGACCGCTGCCGACTCTTCGCCCAGCAGGCGGTCGACGACACGCTGGTTGGCCACCACGGAATAGCCATTGGCGGCATCGTAGGCGCGCGCCTCGCGCAGTATCTCGCGGAATATCTCGAAGCACACCGTCTCCGCCGTCTTCACCGTGCCGCGGCCGGCGCAGGTCGGGCAGGTCTCGCAGAGCAGGTGCTCCAGCGACTCGCGCGTGCGCTTGCGCGTCATCTCCACCAGGCCCAGCTCGGACACCTGGGTGATCTTGGTCTTGGCGTGGTCGCGCGCGAGCATCTTCTCCAGCGAGCGCAGCACCTGCGAGCGGTGCTCCTCCTCCTCCATGTCGATGAAGTCGATGATGATGATGCCGCCGAGGTTGCGCAGGCGCAGCTGCCGCGCGATCGCGTGCGTGGCCTCGAGGTTGGTCTTGAACACCGTGTCCTCCAGGCTGCGCGAGCCGACGAAGGAGCCGGTGTTGACGTCGATGGTGGTCATCGCCTCGGTCTGGTCGATGATCAGGTAGCCGCCGGACTTGAGCAGCACCTTGCGCTGCAGCGCCTTCTGCAGGTCGTCCTCGACATTGTAGAGATCGAACAGGGGGCGCTCGCCGGGATAGTGTTCGAGCTGGGCTCCGACGCCGGGCACGTACTCGCGCGCGAACTCCACGGCCTTGCCCATGGTCTCGCGCGAATCGATGAAGACCTTGGCGACCGAGGGGCCGACCAGGTCGCGCAGCGTGCGCAGCGACAGCGGCAGCTCCTCGGTGATCAGCGCCGGGCCTTCGGTGACCTGCGCCCGCTCGCGCACATGGCGCCAGAGCTTGAGCAGGAACTCCATATCGTGGCGCAGTCCATCCTCGCGCACGCCCTCGGCCACCGTGCGCACGATGAAGCCGCCGCCCAGCTCGTCCGGCGTCTCCTCGCGCAGGCCGCGCACCAGCAGGCGCAGGCGCTCGCGCTCGGCTTCATCCTCGATCTTCTGGGAAATGCCGACCTGGTCGCCGTAGGGCATGTAGACCAGATAGCGAGACGGAATGGACAGGTCCATGGTGAGACGGGCGCCCTTGCTGCCCATCATGTCCTTCATGACCTGCACGGTGATCGACTGGCCCTCGTGCAGGCCTTCCTGGATGCTGTGCGGACGCGTGCCGGCCTGTCCCAGCCGCACCTCGTTGAGGTGGATGAAGGCGGTGCGGCTGAGGCCTATCTCGACGAAGGCGGCCTGCATGCCCGGCAGCACGCGCACGACCCGACCGCGATAGATGTTGCCGACCAGGCCCCGGCGCGCGGTGCGCTCGACGTAGAGCTCCTGCACCACGCCGTTCTCGACCAGGGCCACGCGCGACTCCATGGGAGTGACATTGATGAGCACTTCATCCGTGTTCGGCGCGCGGGTCTGCATGAATCACTCCCAGAGAGGAAATTGACAGCGGCGCAGCAATTCTGCCGTTTCCGCCAGCGGCAGGCCAACCACATTGCTGTAACTGCCCTCGATAGCCGCGACATACAACGCCGCCCGGCCCTGGATGGCATAGCCGCCGGCCTTGTCCTGCGGCTCGCCGGAGCGCCAGTAGGCCTGCTGCTCGGCGTCGGGCATGGCCTGGAAGATGACGCGCGTGGTGACGACCTGCGCCAGCGTGCGGCCCTGGTGGATCAGCGCCACGCCGGTCAGCACCTGATGGTCGGAGCTGGGCAGCAAGGCCCAGATACGGCGGGCGTCGTCGAAATCGGCCGGCTTGCCGAGTATCTCGCCGCCGGCGAACACGGTGGTGTCCGCCGCCAGCACCCAGTCCTGGTCATGGCCCAGCCGGTGCACGCCGGCCTCGGCCTTGGCCACGGCCAGACGCCGGACATAGTCGGCGGCGGACTCGCCGGGCAGCACCGACTCATCCACCGCGACCATGAGCGGCAGCGGGCTCAGGCCGATCTGGCGCAGCAGTTCGTGGCGGCGGGGCGAGGTCGAGGCGAGATGCAGCCGGGCCATGGACTCAGCGCTGCGTCCAGCGGCGCAGGGACAGCAGCACGGTGGGCCAGACCAGCGCGCTGGCGAGCACGGGCAGCAGGTAGGACCAGTCCGCCGGCGGCACGCCGAACAGGCTGAGCTCGACATAGCGCAGCACGCGGCCGGCCAGCACCAGCAGCAGCACCAGGGCGGTGGTCTGGCGTATGGAGAAGATGCCCGCCCAGCGCTGGGTCAGGCGGCCGAGATAGACCACCATGACCAGCGAAGAAGCATGCAGCCCGAGCGGCGTCGCCAGCAGGATGTCCAGCAGCAGGCCCATGAAGGCCGCCGTCCAGACGCCGACCCAGAGCGGCGCGTGCATGACCCAGAACACCAGCATCAGCGTCACCCACTCGGGACGCCAGGGCGCCAGCTCCGGCGGCAGGGGCAGCACGCTCAGCAGCAGGCTGAGCAGCAGGCTGACGATCAGCGGGATGAACGGACTACGGCGCCGGGGCATGGCTGCTCTCCTGAGGCGCGGGGGAAGTGGCCGTGGTCGCCGGCGCGGGCGTGACGACGGCCGGCGCGGCGGGTGCCGGGACAGGCTGCGGCTCCGGCAGCGGCATGACCACCACCGGCACCTCGGCCGACTGCGGCTTCTCGAACAGGGCCAGGACATAGCGGCTGCGATCGAGCGCGGCCACCGGCAGCGCCGTGATGTCGAGGAACTGGTCGCCCACCAGGCGGCGTATCTCGCCGACGCGCCCGACCGGATAGCCCGCCGGGAAATCCTGGCCCAGTCCTGACGTCACCAGCAGGTCGCCCGGCTTGATGTCGGACTTCTCGGGCACATACTGCAGGCGCATCTCGCCGGTGTCGCCGATGCCGCTGAGGATGGCGCGCATGCCGTTGCGGTTGATGCGCACCGGCACCGAGTTGAGCCGGTCCGTGACCAGCATGACGCGCGCGGTGTGACGGCCGACCTCGATGATGCGCCCCAGCACGCCGCGGGCGTCGAGCACCGGCTGCCCGCGATACAGGCCGCTGGCGCTGCCCTGGTTGATGATGAGCACGTGGCGGCCGGGATCCGGATCGATGCCGACCACCTCGGCGACGAGGACACGGCTGTGCAGCTGGCCGGCCGACTCGATGAGGCCGCGCAGGCGGGCGTTGTCGCTGGCCAGGTAGGACAGCTTCTGGACATAGGCCGCCAGGCGCAGGTTCTGCTGGCGCAGCTTCTGGTTCTCCTCGCGCAGCTGCCCGCCGAAGCGCAGGCTGTCGCTGATGCCGTCGATCACGCTGCCCGGCCAGGCGATGCCCAGGAAGACCGGCTCGAAAACCGAGTAGACCGCCGCCCGCGCGCCCGCCAGCGGCGCCCAGCGCTGGCTGTCCGCGGTCAGCAGCCCCAGGGTCAGGGCGAACGCGAACAGGAAGTGCAGCAAGTCGCCCCGGTTCCGGGTGAACAGCGAGCCGTCTATGATGAAACCCTCGCGGCAGTGAAGCGCTTATGTCGTCGCACCTGCCCGCGACGGGCAGGTCATGAAACAGGAAAGCCGGCTGGGAAGCCGGCTTCGAACGGTCGGTGACCGGCGCTCAGTCCTCGAACAGCATGTCGTAGGCGATGTTGTCGATGAACTCCAGCGCGCGGCCGCCACCACGGGCGACGCAGGTCAACGGGTCCTCGGCGACGATCACCGGCAGGCCGGTTTCCTTGGCCAGCAGCTTGTCGAGGTCGCGCAGCAGCGCGCCGCCGCCGGTCAGCACCATGCCGCGCTCGGCGATGTCGGCCGAGAGCTCGGCCGGCGTCTGCTCCAGCGCGCTCTTGATGGCGGTGACGATGCCGGTCAGCGGGTCCTGGATGGCGCCCAGGATCTCGTCCGAATTCAGCGTGAAGGTGCGCGGCACGCCCTCGGCCAGATTGCGGCCGCGGACTTCGATCTCGCGCAGCTCGCCGCCCGGGAAGGCGGTGCCGATTTCCTGCTTGATGCGCTCGGCGGTGGCTTCGCCGATCAGGCAGCCGTGCTGGCGGCGCACGTAGGAGACGATGCAATCGTCGAGCAGGTCGCCGCCGATGCGCACGGAGTCGGAATAGACCGAGCCGGACAGCGAGATGATGGCGATTTCGGTGGTGCCGCCGCCGATGTCGACGACCATGGAGCCGCAGGCCTGCTCGATCGGCAGGCCGGCGCCGATGGCGGCGGCCATCGGTTCCTCGATCAGGCGCACTTCGCGGGCGCCGGCGCCGAGCACGGATTCGCGGATGGCGCGGCGCTCGACCAGCGTGGACTTGCAGGGCACGCAGACCAGCACGCGCGGACGCGGGGGCAGCATGCCCGACTCGTGCACCTTCTTGATGAAGTACTGCAGCATCTTTTCGGTCACTTCGAAGTCGGCGATGACGCCGTCCTTGAGCGGGCGGATGGCCGAGATGTTGCCCGGGGTGCGGCCGAGCATGCGCTTGGCATCGGTGCCGACGGCGGCGACGGTCTTGGTCGCGCCGGTGGTGCGGATGGCGACCACTGACGGCTCATCGAGGACGATGCCGCGCTCGGGCACGAACACCAGCGTGTTGGCGGTACCCAGGTCAATGGCGAGATCGGTGGAGAACAGACCGAGAAGGCGTTTGAACAGCATGGAGGGACATCCGAGAAATTTAGAGTGCGTTGGGCATGACGCAGACTGCGCCCGCAGGGTTTACCGGAACCCTGCCTGAGGTGGGCATTAGGTTAAACAAAGCGCGCATTTTGGACAAGTTGCGATCTGTGATAACTTGCACGTCTTTTCCTCGTCACACCCATGTGTGGCCGCCCTTCGCGGGCGGCCAAGCCCGGAGCATCGCCAACATGGCCCTGACCGCCGAACAGGTGGCGCGCATCGCCCATCTGGCCCGACTGCAATTGCCCGCCGACGAGCAGGCGCGCGTCACCGACAGCCTCAACAACATCCTCGGCCTGATCGACCAGCTGCAGGCCGCCGACACCCGCGGCGTGGCGCCCATGGCGCACCCGGTGGACGCCACCCAGGCCCTGCGCGCCGACGTGGTCAGCGAAAGCGACCACCGCGACGACTACCAGCGCATCGCCCCGGCCGTGCAGGATGGCTGCTACCTCGTGCCGCGCGTGGTCGAATAACCGCTTGATTCAAGGATAGACCGCAATGAGTCTGCATACCCTGACCCTGGCCGAACTGGCCGCCGGCCTGGAGCGCCGCGACTTCTCCAGCACCGAGCTGACCCGGCACTTCCTCGACCGCATCGCCCGCTTCGACGACAAGGCGGCCGGCGGCATCAACAGCTACATCACGGTGACGCCGGAGCGCGCGCTGGCCCAGGCCGCCGCCGCCGACGCCGCGCGCGCCGCCGGCACGGCCGGCCCGCTGACCGGCCTGCCGCTGGCGCAGAAGGACATCTTCTGCACCGAAGGCGTGAAGACCACCTGCGCCTCGAAGATGCTCGACAGCTTCATCTCGCCCTACAACGCCGAAGTCGTCACGCGCTGCGACGCCGCCGGCCTGGTCATGCTCGGCAAGACCAACATGGACGAATTCGCCATGGGCTCGTCGAACGAGACCTCCTTCTATGGCGTGGTGAAGAACCCCTGGGACACCACCCGCGTGCCCGGCGGCTCCTCCGGCGGCTCGGCCGCGGCCGTCGCCGCCCGTCTCGCTCCGGCCGCGACCGGCACCGACACTGGCGGCTCCATCCGCCAGCCGGCGGCGCTGTGCAATCTCACCGGCCTCAAGCCCAGCTACGGGCGCATCTCGCGCTGGGGCATGATCGCCTTCGCCTCCAGCCTCGATCAGGCCGGCCCGATGACGCAGACGGCTGAAGACGCCGCCCTGCTGCTGCAGGTCATGGCCGGCCACGACGCCAAGGACTCGACCTCGATAGCCCAGCCAGTGCCGGACTACCGCGCCACGCTCGGCGACTCGCTGGAGGGCCTGCGCATCGGTCTGCCGAAGCAGTTCTTCGGCGAGGGCCTGAGCGCCGAGACCGGCGCGCTGATCCAGGCCGCCATCCGCGAACTGGAAAAGCTCGGGGCCACCACGGTCGAGGTCGACCTGCCCAACAGCGGCCTGTCGGTGCCTGCCTACTACGTCATCGCCCCGGCCGAGTGCTCGTCCAACCTGTCGCGTTTCGACGGCGTGCGCTTCGGTCATCGTTGCGAGAACCCGAAGGACCTGGAAGACCTGTACAAGCGCTCGCGCGCCGAGGGCTTCGGCGAGGAAGTGCGCCGCCGTATCATGATCGGCACCTACGCGCTCTCGGCGGGCTACTACGACGCCTACTACCTGCAGGCGCAGAAGGTGCGCCGCCTGATCAAGCAGGATTTCGACGCCGCCTTCGCGCAGTGCGACGTTATCCTCGGCCCGACCGCGCCGGAGACCGCGTTCGCGCTCGGCGCCAAGCAGGCCGACCCAATCGCCATGTACCTGCAGGACATCTACACCATCGCCACCAACCTCGCCGGCCTGCCGGGCATGAGCATCCCCGCCGGCTTCAGCGGCGGCCTGCCGGTCGGCCTGCAGCTGATCGGCCCGTACTGGAGCGAGGCGCGCCTGCTCAACGTGGCGCACCGCTACCAGCAAGTCACCGACTGGCACCGCCAGATTCCGGCCGCATTCGCCTGAGGACGACACAGACATGACCTGGGAAACCGTGATCGGCCTGGAAGTCCACGTCCAGCTCAACACCGCCTCGAAGATCTTCTCCGGCAGCGCCACCACCTTCGGCGCCGCCCCCAACACGCAGGCCAGCCTGGTCGACCTGGGCATGCCCGGCGTGCTGCCCGTGCTCAACGAAGGCGCGGTGCGCAACGCCGTGCGCTTCGGCCTCGGCATAGACGCCGAAATCGGTCGCCGCAGCGTGTTCGCGCGCAAGAACTACTTCTACCCGGACCTGCCCAAGGGCTACCAGATCTCGCAGATGGATCATCCCATCGTGGGCAAGGGCCACATCGACATCACGCTCGATGATGGCACCGTGAAGCGCGTCGGCATCACCCGCGCGCACCTGGAGGAGGACGCCGGCAAGTCGCTGCACGAGGATTTCTCGGGCATGACCGGCATCGACCTCAACCGCGCCGGCACGCCGCTGCTGGAGATCGTCTCCGAGCCCGACCTGCGCTCGGCCAAGGAGGCCGTGGCCTACCTCAAGGCCATCCACGCGCTGATCCGCTATCTCGACATCTCCGACGGCAACATGGCCGAAGGCTCCATGCGCTGCGACTGCAACGTGTCCGTGCGCCAGCTCGGCGGCCCGCTGGGCACGCGCGCCGAGATCAAGAACGTGAACTCGTTCAAGTTCGTCGAGAAGGCCATCAACCACGAGATCCAGCGCCAGATCGACCTCATCGAGGATGGCGGCAAGGTCGTGCAGGAGACCCGCCTGTACGACGCCAGCAAGAACGAGACGCGCTCCATGCGCAGCAAGGAAGAGGCCAACGACTACCGCTACTTCCCCGACCCTGACCTGCTGCCGGTGGTGGTCGACGACGCCACGCTGGACGAGATCCGCGCCAGCCTGCCGGAGCTGCCGGAAGCCCGCCGCGCCCGCTTCATGGCCGACTTTGGCCTGCCCGCCTACGACGCCAGCGTGCTCGTCTCCAGCCGCGAGCTGGCCGAGTTCTACGAGGCCACCGTGCAGGCCGCTGGTGGTGTCGCCAGCGCCAAGCAGGCAGCGAACTGGGTCATGGTCGAGCTGCTGGGCGCGCTCAACCGCGCCGAGCAGGAGATCACCGAGTCGCCGGTGTCGCCGACCCAGCTCGGCGGCCTGATCCTGCGCATCAGCGACAACACCATCTCCGGTAAGATCGCCAAGCAGGTGTTCGCGGCGCTGATGGCCGGCGAAGGCGCCAGCGCCGACGAGATCATCGAGAAGCAGGGACTGAAGCAGGAAACCGACACCGGCGCCATCGAGACCGTGCTGCGCGAGGTCATCGCCGCCAACGCCGCGCAGGTCGAGCAGTACCGGGCCAGCGACGAGGCCAAGCAGGCCAAGCTGTTCGGTTTCTTCGTCGGCCAGGCCATGAAGGCCTCGCGCGGCAAGGCCAATCCGGCGGTGGTCAACGAGCTGCTGAAGAAGCTGCTGGCTGGCTGACATGCGTCCGGAGCACGAGCCCAGACCCGCGCCGCTGGTCGCCACCGGCCTCAGGCGCCGGTTGTTGCAGGCGCTGGCCGTGGCCAGCCTCGGCCTGGCCGTGCTCGGCGTCATCCTGCCCGGCCTGCCGGCGACCGAGTTCGTGCTGCTGGCGGGCTGGGCGGCCATGCGCAGCTCGCCGCGCCTGTACGCCTGGCTGTGCGCGCACCCGCTGTTCGGCCCCATGCTGGTGAACTGGGACAACGGCCGGCGCATCAGCCGGCGCGCCAAGTGGGTCATCACCCTCAGCATGGGCGCCTGCCTGCTGCTGATGTGGCGCGCCGTGCCGCGCGCCATCCCCTACCCGGAGATCGTGCTGTTCACCGCGCTGGTGCTGGCCTGCGTGCTGGCGTGGATCTGGCGGAGGCCGGAACCGGCCGCCGTCCGGCCGGTGGCGCCGCCCTCCTCCCGCTCCGGGGCGGACTGAGCCCTCAGTCCTCGAACGGGCTGGCCTCGATGAACTGGTTGAAACCCAGGTGCCGGACGAAGTTGGTGCGTGAGTCCGGGCGCATGGCACTCTCGCGCTTGATGAAGTCGGCGAAGTGCTGGTTCAGGCCGAAGCGCGGGTGCCGCTCCAGGATGTCCTTGCGGTAGCCGCTGCTGATCTCGAAGTAGCGCGAGCCCACCACATCGCAGGCGGCGCCCTGCTGCAGCAGATGCGCCTCGGCGCCGTTCTCCACGCCGACATGACCGTTCAGGTGCAGGCTGATGGCCTCGGCCAGCTGTTCCTGCCGCTCCGCCGGCCAGCCGAAACGCTCCGCCCAGTCGCGCGCGGCGACCGCGCCATCGACCGCGAAGCAATGA
>Ga0222424_100771_pt1 | contig 11607 bp, 11 predicted proteins | sample 2B2ome_FD_182468 | JGI IMG/M metagenome (GOLD analysis project Ga0222424, IMG submission 182468) | Enriched microbial communities from leaf-cutter ant dump, University of Wisconsin, Madison, United States - 2B200A (version 2) | ecosystem: Environmental > Terrestrial > Nest > Insects nest > Nest...
CGAGCTGCAGGCCGAGATGGATCTCATCAACCGCGCCTACATCGACGTGATGACCACGGGCGATGCCAAGGGCCGCGTGTTCACCTTCCCGATTCCCACCTACAACATCACGCGCGACTTTCCGTGGGAGAGCGAGAACGCGCAGCTCCTGTTCGACATGACGGCCAAGTACGGCCTGCCGTACTTCCAGAACTTCATCAATTCGGAACTGGAGCCGAACATGGTGCGCTCCATGTGCTGCCGCCTGCAGCTCGACCTGCGCGAGCTGCTCAAGCGCGGCAACGGCCTGTTCGGCAGCGCCGAGCAGACGGGCAGCCTGGGCGTGGTGACGATCAACTGCGCGCGGCTGGGCTACCTGCACGCGGGCGACGAGGCCGCGCTGTTTGCCGCGTTGGACCGCCTGCTGGAGCTGGGCAAGCAGAGCCTGGAGACCAAGCGCAAGCTCATCCAGCGCCTCATGGACCAGGGCCTGTTCCCCTACACCAAGCGCTACCTGGGCACGCTGCGCAACCACTTCAGCACGCTGGGCGTGAACGGCATCAACGAGATGGTGCGCAACTTCACGCACGACCAGCACGACATCACCAGCGAATGGGGCCATGCCTTCGCCGTGCGCCTGCTCGACCACGTGCGCGAGCGCATGACGGCATTCCAGGAAGAAACCGGCCACCTCTACAACCTGGAGGCCACGCCCGCCGAAGGCACGACCTACCGCTTCGCCAAGGAAGACAGGAAGCGCTGGCCCGCCATCCTGCAGGCCGGCACGGCCGCGCAGCCCTACTACACCAACAGCTCGCAGCTGCCCGTGGGCTTCACCGCCGACCCGTTCGAGGCGCTGCAGCGCCAGGAAGTCCTGCAAGGCAAGTACACCGGCGGGACCGTGCTGCACCTGTACATGGGCGAGCGCATCTCCAGCGGCGCCGCCTGCCGCGAGCTCGTCAAGCGCGCGCTGACCCATTTCCGCCTGCCCTACATCACCATCACGCCCACCTTCTCCATCTGCCCCACGCACGGCTATCTGGAAGGCGAGCACAAGTTCTGCCCCCACTGCGACGAGGAACGGCTGGCGGCCAAGCGCCAGCGCCTCGCGGCATGAAGTCAAATCGCCTTCCAGCGCTTGTCGGACAAGCGCAAGCAGCTATCAAAACCATAGTTTCCAACCGCCTAAGGAGCACACCATGAGCCATTTCTCCGCCACCGAACAAACCGCCCTCGCCGCCGTGCAATTGACCGACGACGAGCGCCAGCCCTGCGAAGTCTGGACGCGCGTCATGGGCTACCACCGCCCCGTGGCGAGCTTCAATACCGGCAAGCAGGGCGAGCACAACCAGCGCCAGTTCTTCGCCGAGCCCGGCCGTGGTTGCAGCTACCACTGCTGAAGCCCTGCCTGCATCCAGGCTGCGCGTGGGCGGCCTGACGCCGCTGACCACCATCGACTTCCCCGGCAGGCTGGCGGCCGTGGTCTTCTGCCAGGGCTGCCCCTGGCGCTGCGGCTACTGCCACAACACGGAGCTGCTCGACGCCGCCGCGCCCACGGCCCACACCTGGGCCGACGTGGAGCGCCTGCTGCACGCGCGGCGCGGCCTGCTCGACGGCGTGGTGTTCTCCGGCGGCGAGCCCACGCTGCAGGCCGCCCTGCCCGATGCGCTGGCGCGCGTGCGCGGCTGGGGCTTCGCCACCGGCCTGCACACCGCGGGCATGTACCCCGAGCGCCTTGCGGCGCTGCTGCCGCTGCTCGACTGGGTGGGGCTGGACATCAAGGCCCCGCTGCACCGCTACGACGCCATCACCGCCACGCCCGGCAGCGGCGCCAAGGCATGGGCATCGCTGGATGCCGTGCTGGCCTCGGGCGTGGACCATGAATGCCGCACCACCTGGCACCCCGGCCTGTACGGCGAGGACGAGTTGCACGCGTTGGCCGAAGCCCTGATCGCGCAGGGCGTGCGCCATTGGGCGGTGCAGGAATGCCGCCGCCCGGGCTGGCCCCTGTGGTCGGGCCAGCCCGAGCGCGTCACGCAGGCCTGGGCGGGCCAGGGCACACTGGCGTGGCGCCGCGCCTGAGGGTGAATCGGCCAGGCGTGGCACGGGGTTTCGCTAGAGACTTGAGCGCCGCGCCAGCTCCGTGATGTAGGCGCAGAGCATGTCGGCCATGGCGTCCGCATAGGCCTTGATCTCGGCTGCCGTGCGCGGGGTCTCCGAGAACTCCTTGCCCACGGCGCTCAGCGTGGTGACGAGCAGGCGGGTCGCCAGCGCCCGGGCCTTGCTCGGCGCCTTGGGCAACACCTCGCGCATGAAGGCCTGGTAGACCGCGTCACCCGCCGCCTTCGCCGCCCGGGCTTCCGGCGCATCGCGGTAGAGGGGGGCCGCGTCGTTCAATGCCACGCGCATGCCCGCCTCCTCGCACTCCGAGCGGAGAAAGGCATGCACCAGCGCGCGCAGCCGCTCCAGCGGCGGCTTGCGCGCATCTTCCAGGATACCGCGCAGCATCTCCATGGTCTGCGTCCATTCATCGCTTTGCAGCCGGAACAGGATCGCGGCCTTGTTCGGGAAGTACTGGTACACCGAGCCCACGCTGACCCCCGCCTTCTCCGCCACCCGCGCGGTGGTGAAGCGCTGCGCGCCTTCCCGCGCCAGAACCTGAGTAGCGGCCTGCAGGATGGCCGCGACAAGCTCCGTGGAGCGGGCCTGCTGGGGCTGTTTGCGCGAGGCGATCTGCGGGGTCTGGCGTTTCGTCATGGCGGCGTGTCAGTGGGGCTGGGAATGCGAATAGCGAATGCGACGAATTCATCGCATACTCACAACGCGACGAATTGATCGCATTCTAGGACGACTTCTCTTCATGACGACGACTACATTGACGCAGGCCGGTCTGCCCGGCCGCCCCGGGGAATGACCATGGCCCCGGACAAGGTTTTTCTCAAGCTGCTGCCGGTCACGCTGGCGGTCTTCATCGGTTTTCTCGCCCTGGGCATGCAGATGCCCGTCTTGCCGCTGCACCTGCACGAAACCCTGGGCATGGGCACGCTGATCGTGGGCCTGGTGGTGGGCTCGCAGTTCATCGCGGCGCTGCTGTCCCGGTCCTGGGCCGGCAACTTCGCCGACCTGCGCGGCGCTAAGCGCGCCGTGGTCGCGGGCCTGCTGGTGGCGGCCAGTTCCGGCCTGGTCTATCTGGCATCGCTGGCCTTCCTGGCCGCGCCGGCTGCCTCCGTGTGGATCGTGCTGCTGGGCCGCGTGCTGCTGGCGCTGGGCGAGAGCCTGATCGTCACGGGCGCCATGGGCTGGTCCATCGGGTTGGTCGGGCCGCAGAACGCCGGCAGGGTGATGGTGTGGACCGGCATTGCCATCTTCGGCGCCTATGCGCTGGGCGCGCCCGCTGGCGTGGCGGTGAATGCGCGCTGGGGCTTCGCGGGCATCGCCGCGGCCACGGTGCTCCTCGCGTTGCTGGCGCTGGCCGCGGTCTCCGGCGTGCGCGCCGTTGCACCGACGGCGACACGGCGCACGCCGTTCTACAAGGTGCTGGGCGCCGTGTGGGAGCCGGGCCTGGGGCTGGCGCTGTCCAGCGTGGGCTTCGGCCTGGTGACGGCCTTCATCGCCCTGCTGTTCGCCGCCAAGGATTGGGGCGACTCGTCGCTGGCGTTCACCGCCTTCGGGGTGGCCTTCATCGGTGCGCGCCTGGGTTTCGGGCACCTGCCGGACAGGATCGGCGGCGCGCGCGTCGCGCTCGTGAGCGTCGCCATCGAGGCGGTGGGCCAACTGCTGATCTGGGGTGCCGATACCGCGCCCGCCGCCTACCTGGGCGCGGCGCTGACGGGGTTCGGCTACTCGCTGGCCTTCCCGGCGTTCGGCGTTGAAGCCGTGCGGCGCGCGCCGCCCCAGACCCGCAGCCTGGCGATGGGCGCCTACGTGGCGTTCCTGGACATCGCGCTGGGCATCACCAGCCCGGCGGCCGGGGCCTGGGCCGGTGCGTGGGGGATCGGCTCGGTCTATCTGGCCGGCGCCGTGGCCGTGGGGCTGGCGCTGGTCGTCGCCCTGCGGCTGCTGCGGACCGCCGCGCCGGGGAACGTTGCGCGGCAGGCCTGAGGGGCCGGGCGGATCACTGCTGGCAGATGCGCAGCACGTCCGCCCCGTACGCATCGAGCTTCTTGGCGCCCATGCCGCTGATGCCCTGCAGGTCGTCGAGCGACGCCGGGTTGCGCTCCGCGATGGCGGCCAGCGTGGCGTCGTGGAAGATCACGTAGGCCGGCAGGTTGTGCTCGCGCGCCACCTCGGCGCGCCAGGCCTTGAGGTTGATGAAGCGCACCTGCGCGTCCGGCCCCAGGTTGGCGGCGGCCACGGGCGGCGTGGCGGCGCGGCGCGTGCGCTGCTTGGGCGCGGCGCTGGCCGTGGCCTCGCGCAGCTGCACCGGCATCTCGCCGCGCAGGACCGGGCGCGAGCCCTCGGTGAGGCTCAGCGTGTCGAAGCTGTGGCCGTTCTCCAGCGTCACCTTGTGCAGGCCCACGGCGCCCGTGGCCAGCAGCTGGCGCAGCACGCCGCGCAGCTGCGCCTCGCTGTACTCCTTGCCCAGGCCGAAGGTGGAGAGCTTGTCGTGGCCGAACTGCTTGACCTTCTCGGTGTCCTTGCCGCGCACGATGTCCATGATGTGCCCGGTGCCGAAGGTCAGCCCGCTGGCCTCGCGCACGCGGTAGATGGTGGACAGCAGCTTGCGTGCCGCGTCCGTGCCGTCCCAGACCGCCGGCGGGTTCATGCAGTTGTCGCAGTTGCCGCAGGGCTCCGAATGCTCGCCGAAATAGCCCAGCAGCCGCACGCGCCGGCAGTCCGTGGCCTCGGCCAGAGCCAGCAGCGCGTCGAGCTTGCCGCGCATCACGGCCTTGAATTCCTCGCCTGCCGGGCTCTCGTCGATCATGCGGCGCTGGTTCACCACGTCCTGCAGGCCGTAGGCCATCCAGGCGTCGGCGTTCAGGCCGTCGCGGCCCGCGCGGCCCGTCTCCTGGTAGTAGCCCTCGATGTTCTTGGGCATGTCCACGTGGGCGACGAAGCGCACGTCGGGCTTGTCGATGCCCATGCCGAAGGCGATGGTGGCCACCATCACGATGCCTTCCTCGCGCAGGAAGCGGTCCTGGTTCTGCTGGCGCACCTCGGTCGGCAGGCCGGCGTGGTAGGGCAGGGCGTTCAGGCCTGCGTCGCAGAGCGCCTGGGCCATCTCCTCCACGCGCTTGCGCGACTGGCAATAGACCACGCCCGCATCGCTCGGGTGCTCGCGCTCGATGAAGCGCAGCAGCTGCGCCAGCGGCTCCTTCTTTTCCTCGATGCGGTAGCGGATGTTGGGCCGGTCGAAGCTGGAGACGAAGTGCTCCGCGCCTTCGAGCTGCAGCCGCTCCACGATGTCGGCGCGCGTGAGCGCATCGGCCGTGGCCGTCAACGCGATGCGCGGCACGCCCGCATAGCGTTCGTGCAGCACCGTGAGCGCGCGGTACTCGGGCCGGAAGTCATGGCCCCACTGGCTCACGCAGTGCGCCTCGTCGATGGCGAACAGCGAGAGCTGCCCGCGCTGGTGCAGGCCGTCGAGCAGGTCCAGGAAGCGCTCGGTGGTCACGCGCTCGGGCGCGGCGTAGAGCAGCGTGATCTCGCCGCGCGCCAGGCGCCGCTCCACGTCCAGAGCCTCCTGCCAGTCCAGCGTGGAGTTCAGGAAGGCCGCGCTCACCCCTGCCTCGTGCAGCGCGCCCACCTGGTCGTGCATCAGCGCGATCAGCGGCGAGACCACGATGGCCACGCCCTGGCCCGCCTGGTGGCGCACGATGGCCGGCACCTGGTAGCACAGCGACTTGCCGCCGCCCGTGGGCATAAGCACCAGCGCGTCGCCGCCCCCGATCACGTGCGCGACGATGGCCTCCTGCGGGCCGCGGAATTGTTCGTAGCCGAAGACGTCGTGCAGGACGGAGTGGGCGGGGGACACGCTGGATTGCTCTCTGATTGATAGCTGCTAGCGCTTGATGGATAAGCGCTGGAGGCCGATTTGACTCATATTCTTGCGCAGCGCTGGACGGCTGGCGGCGGGGCCTATTGTGCGCCGGGGGCCATGTCCCAGGGATTGACCAGCACCACGGGCGCGCTGGAAAAGTCGCTCACGTTGCGCGTCACCAGGGCCAGGCCATGCTCCAGCGCGGTGGCCGCGATGATGGAGTCGAAGGCCGCCATCGGCTTGCCCGCCGCTTCGGCCTGCGCACACAGGCGGGCCCAATAGCCCGCGGTGTCGCGCGTGAAGGGCAGCGCGCGCTGGCCGAACCCGGCCTGCACCTGCACCAGCCAAGCGGCCAGTTCGCCCTGCCGGCGCGAAGGCGGCAGCCGCACCACGCCGCGCTCCAGTTCGGCCAGCGTCATCGCGGAGACGTAGAGGTCGGCAGAGGTGCGCTCGCGCATCCAGTCCAGCACCGCCGGGTGCGGCGCGGGCCGCACCAGTTCCGACAGCAGGCAGGTGTCGAGCAGGTATTTCATGTCACTCCAGCGCCAGCGCCCGGATGGGCTCGGGCGACCGGGCCGTGTCCAGCGGCTCGCCGCGCGGTGCCTGCAGCAGCAGGGAAACGAGGGCCTCCTCGCCCGCGAGCCGGCGGTACTCAGGGGCGGCCATCAGCACCACGGCATCGCTGCCCCGGCGGGTGACCAGCTGCGGGCCTTCCCGCAGCGCGCATTCCACCAGTTCGCTGAAGCGGCTTTTGGCGTCTTGCAGTTGCCAAGCATGCATGGTCATCTCCTTCTTGAACTGACTAGACTGTCTAGTATTCAAAGAATGCGCAGTTCTGTCAAATGCGGCAGAAGCCGCACAGGTGGGCCGGGGGCCTCCACTTTCTACAATGGCGGGCTATGCAACCCCTCCACTACACCCGCGCCGCGCAGCTGCCCGGCATCCTCGCCCAACGCATCGTCATCCTCGACGGCGCCATGGGCACCATGATCCAGCGCTTCAAGCTGGGCGAGGCGCAGTACCGGGGCGAGGGCTACAGCGGCCCCGGCAGCGCGGGCGACCGCTTCAAGGACTTTCCGCGCGACGTGAAGGGCAACAACGAGCTGCTGTCGCTCACGCGGCCCGACGTGATCCGCGACATCCACGAGCGCTACCTCGCCGCCGGCGCCGACCTTATCGAGACCAACACCTTCGGTGCCACCACCGTGGCGCAGGAGGACTACAAGATGGCCGAGCTGGCCTACGAGATGAACCTCGTCTCCGCCCGGCTGGCGCGCGCCGCCTGCGACAAATACAGCACGCCCGACAAGCCCCGCTTCGTGGCCGGCGCGCTCGGCCCCACGCCCAAGACGGCCAGCATCAGCCCCGACGTGAACGACCCCGGCGCGCGCAACATCGACTTCGAGCAGCTGCGTGCCGCCTACTACGAGCAGACCGAGGCGCTGGTCGAGGGCGGCGCCGACGTGCTGCTGGTCGAGACCATCTTCGACACGCTCAACGCCAAGGCCGCGCTGTTCGCCATCGACGAGTTCTTCGAAAAGAGCGGCGAGCGCCTGCCACTCATCATCAGCGGCACCGTTACCGACGCCTCCGGCCGCATCCTCTCGGGCCAGACCGTGACGGCTTTCTGGCACAGCGTGCGGCATTCGCAGCCGCTGGCCATCGGCCTGAACTGCGCCCTGGGCGCCACGCTGATGCGCCCCTACATCCAGGAGCTGAACCGCGTGGCCGAGGACACCTTCATCAGCTGCTACCCCAACGCCGGCCTGCCCAACCCGATGAGCGACACGGGCTTCGACGAAACGCCCGAGATCACCTCGCGGCTGGTGCACGAGTTCGCTGCCGAGGGGCTGGTGAACATCCTGGGCGGCTGCTGCGGCACCACGCCGGACCACATCGGCGCCATCGCCAAGGCGGTGGAAAGCGTGCCCGCGCGCAAGATGTTCTACCCGGCAGAGGCTTGAATGAAATCGGCCTCCAGCGCTTATGCAGAAAGCGCTGACAGCTATTTAAACGGTAGCAAATCAACGCCCGAAGCCACCAAGCTCGAAAAGCGCCTGGTGCGCCAGGTCAGCCAGGCCATCGGCGACTTCGGCCTCATCGAGGACGGCGACAAGGTCATGGTCTGCGTGTCCGGCGGCAAGGACAGCTACGGCCTGCTCGACGTGCTGCGCATGCTGCAGCAGCGCAACGGCAACCGGTTCGAGCTGATCGCGGTCAACCTGGACCAGAAGCAGCCGGGCTTCCCGGCCCACGTGCTGCCCGAATACCTTGCGCGACTGGGCGTACCCTTCCACATCGAGACGCAGGACACCTACAGCGTCGTCAAGCAGCACATCCCCGAGGGCAAGACCATGTGCAGCCTCTGCAGCCGCCTGCGCCGGGGCATCCTGTACCGCGTGGCCGACGAACTGGGCGCCACCAAGATCGCCCTGGGCCACCACCGCGACGACGTGCTGCAGACCTTCTTTTTGAACATGTTCTTCGGCGGCAAGCTCAAGGGCATGCCGCCCAAGGTGCAGAGCGACCGGGGCGACCACCTCATCATCCGCCCGCTGGCCTACGTGGCCGAGAGCGACCTGGCGCGCTGGGCGCAGATCCGCCAGTTCCCCATCATCCCCTGCACGCTGTGCGGCAGCCAGGAGAACCTGCAACGCAAGCAGATCGGCCAGATGCTGCGCGACTGGCAGCAGCTCTACCCCGGCCGCATCGAGAACATGGCGGCGGCGCTGCGCAACCTGCAGCCCTCGCACTTCATGGACACGCGCCACTTCGACTTCGCGGGCCTGGCGGCCAACGGCGTGGCCGACGCCGATGGCGACAAAGCCTTCGACCCCGAGACGTTCGCACCGAGATTCCCACCATGACCCTCAAAGCCCCCGAACTCCTGTTGCCCGCCGGCTCGCTGGACAAGATGCGCGCCGCCTATGACTTCGGCGCCGACGCCGTCTACGCCGGCCAGCCGCGCTACAGCCTGCGCGCGCGCAACAACGAGTTCAAGCTGGAGCAGATCCGCCAAGGCATTGAGGAAGCCCACGCACGCGGCAAGAAGTTCTTCGTGACCAGCAACCTCATCGCGCACAACGACAAGATCCGCACCTACCTGCGCGACATCGAGCCCGTGATCGACTGCCAGCCCGACGCCCTCATCATGGCCGACGCGGGCCTGATCATGATGGTCAAGGAAAAATGGCCCGAGGTGCCCGTGCACCTCTCGGTGCAGGCCAACACCACCAACTGGGCGGCCGTGAAGTTCTGGCAGAAGATGGGCGTGGAGCGCATCATCCTCTCGCGCGAGCTGAGCCTGGACGAGATCGAAAAAATCCGCCAGGAATGCCCCGACATGGAGCTGGAAGTCTTCGTGCACGGCGCGCTGTGCATCGCCTACTCGGGCCGCTGCCTGCTCAGCGGCTACTTCAACCACCGCGACCCCAACCAGGGCACCTGCACCAACGCCTGCCGCTGGAACTACGCCACGCACGACGCCGACACCGACCCGACCACCGGCGAAGCCATCGCGCAGAAGATGGAAGGCGACTTCAATTTCGAGGCCGCGCAGCAAAAGGCCGAACAGTCTTTCTCGACCACAGGCAGCGGCCAGCGCCACCCCCAGGCCGACAAGGTCTACCTGATCGAGGAGGCCGGCCGCCCCGGCCAGCTCATGCCCATCATGGAAGACGAGCACGGCACCTACATCATGAACAGCAAGGACCTGCGCGCCGTGGAGCACGTGGCGCGCCTGGTGCAGATCGGCGTGGACTCGCTCAAGATCGAGGGCCGCACCAAGAGCCTGTACTACGTGGCCCGCACCGCCCAGGTGTACCGCCGCGCCATCGACGACGCCGTGGCCGGCCGGCCCTTCAACCCCGAGCTGCTGCTGGAGCTGGAAGGCCTGTCCAACCGCGGCTACACCGGCGGCCTGCTGGAGCGCCGCCCGAGCAACGAGTACCAGAACTACCTCAGCGGCCACTCCACCACCCAGCGCAGCCAGTTCGTGGGCGAGGTGCTGGGCAGCGAAGGCCAGGAGGCGGCGGGCCTGCAAGGGGATTGGGTGCAGGTGGAAACCAAGAACCACTTCGCCGTGGGCGATCTGCTGGAGGTGGTGCACCCCAGCGGCAACACCACGCTGCGGCTCGGCCAGATGCGCAACGCCGAGGGCCAGCCTGTCGCCGTGGCCCAGGGCAACCCGGTGCGCGTGTGGATTCCGCTGCCCGCGCGCTATGCGGGGGCGCTGCTGGCGCGCCGGGTCGAAGCGCCGCCGCCGCAACCGGAGCGGGCCGAGCCCGTGCCGGCCTGATGCCGCGCGGGCCGCCGGCCCTGTTCATGCCGGGGGAATCGCTCCAGAATAGTCCCGCATGGACCCCGTTCGCAGCCCCTTGCCGCCCGTGGCGCAGTTCCTTGCCGAGGCGGCCTTGCAGCGGCAAGGCAGCCTGCTGGGGCTGAACCGGGCGCAGCCCGCGGCCGCGCCACCGCCGCCGGGGTCGCCTCCGCCGCTGCCGCCCTTGCCGGTGCCTGCGCCCCCTGGCGCCGCACCGCTTCCTGTGCCCGCCGACAAGGCCAGCATCTCGGCCCAGGCGCGCGGGCAACTGGGGGCGGGCTTCGATCCCCGGGGCGCCATTGCCGCTCCGCCATCCGGCGGGCGGGCGACTTCCGGCTTGCCGCTGCCCGGTGCGGCCGTGCCCGCTGGCGCAGCTCCAGCCGCCGCGCCCGTGGTGGCGGCTTGGCCCGCAGCTGGGCTGGGCGCGCCGGTGCTGCGCATGGTGAGCGCCCTGGTCCAGCAGCTCACGTCCAACGCCATGCCGCAGCGCGTCGTCGCGGCCCAGCCCTGGCCGCTGGCGCTCGCGCAGGCGCTGGAGAGCGGCACCGCCGACCGGGATGCGCCGCCCCTGCAGACCTGGCTGGTGCGCCAGGGCACGGTGCAGACGAGCGAGGGGCCGCGTGGGTTCGCGCTCACGCTGCGCGTTCCGGTGCCCTGGCTGGCGGCGCAGGCGGCGCCCTCATTGCCGCCCACGGCGCAGGCGCCGCTGCAGGCGCCGTTCACGGGCCCGGCGCAGTCCTTGCAGTCGGGTGTCTTCGCGCTGGTGCTGCAGGGGGCGGAAGGCCCCGCCGCCCGCACCAGCGCCCTGCTGGTGCTGGATTTCCAGCCGCATCTGGCCGCCGCCGTCTATGGCCGTGACATGCTGCAGGCGCGCCTGGACCCCTGGACGCAGATGGCCGTGCTGCAGGCCAGCGGCCAGGTACCGCGCGACGAAGAAAAAGACCGGGCGCGCAACGGCGCGTCCGGCCTGTGTGAAACGCTGGGCTGCCCCTACGAGCGGCGCGCAGCGTGTGCGCAGCCGTTCTGCGCGGCACTGCGCTGGGTGGACCCGGTGGGGCCGCCCGCGCCCCTGGCGTGAATCAGGGGTACAGCCCGCGCATTTCGCGGGCGTGCAGGATGCGCTGGCAGGCCACGATGAAGGTGGCGGTGCGCAGGCTCACCTTGTGCTCCTGGGCCACCTGCCACACGCCGGCGAAGGCCTCCTGCATGATGCGCACCAGGCGGGCATTGATCTCGTCCTCGCTCCAGAAGAAGCTGGAGAAGTCCTGCACCCATTCGAAGTAGCTCACCGTCACGCCGCCGGCGTTGGCGATCACGTCGGGCAGCACCA
>Ga0222424_100772_pt1 | contig 11604 bp, 8 predicted proteins | sample 2B2ome_FD_182468 | JGI IMG/M metagenome (GOLD analysis project Ga0222424, IMG submission 182468) | Enriched microbial communities from leaf-cutter ant dump, University of Wisconsin, Madison, United States - 2B200A (version 2) | ecosystem: Environmental > Terrestrial > Nest > Insects nest > Nest...
ACTCCTTTGTGCTTGCGTGGAAGGGATAACTGTAGATCGGGATCGAAAACCTGTTATTCAACAGGCTCACTGACACATTGCAGTGGGTGGCCCGCCTTGACGGCGGCGTCAAGCACCTGCTCCACCTTGGTGGCGGCCACGTCGCGGGAATACACGCCGCAGACGCCCTTGCCGTCGAGGTGGATCTTCAACATGATCTGGGTGGCCGTTTCGCGGTCCTTGCTGAAGAACTCCTGCAGCACCACGATGACGAACTCCATCGGCGTGTAGTCGTCGTTGAGCATGACCACCTGGTACATCTGCGGCGGCTGGGTCTTCTGCGTGCGCCGCTCCAGCACGACCGAACCGCCGTCGTCCCGCGCGGGCCGGGTCACGGGCGGCGTGGTGGGGGGAGAAGGTGGTTTTGTTGCCATGAAAATCATTCTAGCGATCCGCGCGCCACGCTGCCGCCAGAGAAAGCTGACGTTGATCCGGTATTTTTCAAGCCCTGGAACGCGCGATACCCCGGCCTATTCGTAAACCACCGTAGCCGCTCCCGCGCCCGCCTGCGCCGCCCAGGCCGCCAGGGCCGCGTCGGTGGGGTAGAAGCGCGCGTTGTCGCCGAGCTGCAGTTCCGCGACGGCCGCCGCGCCGTCGGCCGCGCAGCGCACGCCCATGCGCACGCGCAGGCCGTGGTGCAGCACCTCGCCCTCGGCCAGTTCCTCGCGGCGCGGCGGGAAGTCGCGCACCAGCCCCCGCACGTCGGGGCCCTTGTCGCCCACGGCGACGTGCAGGTACTTGCCGAAGCGGCAGCGCGCCCCCGCCAGGTCCCAGACCTGCTGCACCTTCACGCGAAGGCCGCCGCTGAAGTGGTCGAGCTGCAGGCGGCCCTGCATCACCACGAACTCGTCTTCCTTGAGCTGGTTGCGGTAGGTATTGATCAGCGCCTCGTCGGCCGAGGCCTCGATCACGCCCGATTTGTCGTCCAGACGGAACAGCGCCAGCTTGCCGCGCTGGCCGTTGATCACGCGGAAGTCGCTGATGATGCCGGCCAGCACCTGGGGCTCGCGGCTGTCCAGCAGCTCGTCGATGGAAGTGCGCACGAAGCGCCGCACCTCGGTGGCAACCTCGTCGAACAAATGGCCCGAGAGGTAGAAGCCCACCGCCGTCTTCTCCTGCGTCAGCCGCTCCTTGATGCCCCAGGGCAGCGTGTCCACCAGGTCGGGCTCCTGCGTGCTGGAGCCATGGGCATCGTCGCCCATCATGTCGAACAGGCCGCCCTGGTTCACGTTCGCCAGCGTCGCGGCGGCGAAGTCGAAGGCGCGGTCGATGGACGCCACCAGCGCAGCGCGATTCAGGTGCAGCGAATCGAACGCGCCCGCCTTGATCAGCGCCTCGACCGTGCGCTTGTTGATGCGCTGGCGGTCCACCCGGACGCAGAAGTCGAACAGGCTCTTGAACGGCCCGCTGGTTCCCCCCTGCGGCCCCTCGCCCCGCCCTTCGCGCGCGGCGATGATGGCCTCGATGGCCTGCTGGCCCGTGCCCTTCACTGCGCCCAGGCCGTAGCGGATGATCTTGTCGGTGACGGGCTCGAAGCGGTACATGCCCCGGTTCACGTCCGGCGGCTCGAACGACAGGCCCATCTTCTGCGCGTCCTCGAACAGCACCTTGAGCTTGTCGGTGTCGTCCATTTCCACGGTCATGTTCGCGCAGAAGAACTCGGCCGTGTAGTGCACCTTGAGCCAGCCCGTGTGGTAGGCCAGCAGCGAGTACGCGGCGGCGTGCGACTTGTTGAAGCCGTAGCCCGCGAACTTCTCCATCAGGTCGAACACCTCGTCGGCCTTGTCCTGGCCGATGCCCTTCTCGGCCGCGCCCTTGCGGAAGATGGCGCGGTGCTCGGCCATCTCCTCGGCCTTCTTCTTGCCCATGGCCCGGCGCAGCATGTCGGCGCCTCCCAGGCTGTAGCCGCCCAGCACCTGGGCGGTCTGCATCACCTGCTCCTGGTAGACCATGATCCCGTAGGTCTCGGACAGCACGGGCTCGACCAGCGGGTGCGGGTACTCCACCGGCTCCTTGCCGTGCTTGCGGTTCACGAAGGTCGGGATCAGGTCCATGGGGCCCGGCCGGTAGAGCGCGTTCAGGGCGATCAGGTCCTCCAGCCGGCTGGGCTTGGCCTCGCGCAGCATGCCCTGCATGCCGCGGCTTTCAAACTGGAACACGGCCTCGGTCTTGCCTTCGGAGAACAGCCGGTAGGTCGGCCCGTCGTCCAGCGGGATGTTCTCGTAGGCGAAGTTCTCCTGGCCCTTGTGGCGCTTCATGATGAACTCGCGCGCGATCTCCAGGATGGTGAGCGTGGCCAGGCCCAGAAAGTCGAACTTCACGAGGCCGATGGCCTCCACGTCGTCCTTGTCGTACTGGCTCACCGCCGATTCGCTGCCGGGCTGCTGGTACAGCGGGCAGAAGTCGGTGAGCTTGCCCGGCGCGATCAGCACGCCGCCCGCGTGCATGCCGATGTTGCGCGTCATGCCTTCGAGCTTCTGCGCCATCTCGATGATGGTCTTGACGTCCTCTTCCTTGCGCACGCGCTCGTAGAGCACGGGCTCCAGTTCCAGCGCGTAGTTGTTCTTGTCGCCGTCCTTCTTCTGCTCGGGCGGGTAGGCCAGCGTGTAGGTCTGGCCGGGCTTGCCGGGCACCAGCTTGGAGATGCCGTCGCAGAAGGTGTAGCTCATGTCCATCACGCGGCCCACGTCGCGGATGGCGGCCTTGGCGGCCATGGTGCCGAAGGTGGCGATCTGGCTCACGGCGTTCTTGCCGTATTTCTCCTTCACGTAGTCGATCACGCGGTCGCGGTTTCCCTGGCAGAAGTCGATGTCGAAGTCGGGCATGGACACCCGCTCCGGGTTCAGGAAGCGCTCGAACAGCAGGTTGTACTGCAGCGGGTCCAGGTCGGTGATCTTGAGCGCGTAGGCCACGAGCGAGCCCGCGCCCGAGCCCCGGCCCGGTCCTACGGGGCAGCCGTTGTTCTTGGCCCACTGGATGAAGTCGCCCACGATGAGGAAGTAGCCCGGGAAACCCATCTTGAGGATGGTGCCCAGCTCGAACTCCAAGCGCTCCACGTAGCGGGGGCGCTCCTTGTCGCGCTCCGCCTCGTTGGGGAACAGGTGCTTGAGCCGCTCTTCCAGCCCCTCGAAAGAGGCGAACCGGAAGTACTCGTCGATCGGCATGCCGTTCGGCGTGGGGAAATCCGGCAGTTGGGGCTTGCCCAGCACCAGCGTGAGGTTGCAGCGCCGGGCGATCTCCAGCGTGTTGGCGATGGCCGAGGGAACGTCGGCGAACAGCGCTTCCATCTCCGCCGAGGACTTGAAGTACTGGTCGCGCGTGAACTTGCGCACGCGGCGCTGGTTCGCCAGGATCTCGCCCTCGGCGATGCAGATGCGCGCCTCGTGCGCCTCGTAGTCGTCGGCGGTGGCGAACTGGATCGGGTGCGTGGCCACCACGGGCAGGCTCAGCCGCGCGGCCAGTTGCACGGCGGCGATCACATGCGCCTCGTCGTCGGCGCGGCCCGCGCGCTGGAGCTCGATGTAGAAGCGGTGCGGGAAGATCCCGGCCAGTTCCAGCGCCACCTGGGCCGCCCCGGCGTCGTCGCCCTTCATCAGTGCCTGGCCCACCGGCCCGGCCTGCGCGCCGGCGAGCGCGATCAGGCCGTCGCTCAGCTCGCGCAGCCATTCCCAGGTGCACACCGGCACGTTCTTGACCACATTGCGCGTCCAGGCGCGCGCCAGCAGCTCGCAGAGGTTGAGGTAGCCCTGCCGGTTCTGCACCAGCAACACCATGCGCGCCGGCGCGCCGGCGTCGGACGCCACGTTGACCTCGGCGCCCAGCACGGGCTTGACGCCCTTGCCCCGCGTCTCCTTGTAGAACTTGATGGCGCCGAAGAGGTTGTTGAGATCGGTGATGGCCAGCGCGGGCTGGCCGTCCTTGGCGGCGGCCTTGGCCACCTCATCGATGCGATTGGTGCCGTCGACGACGGAAAATTCGGTGTGCAGGCGCAAGTGGACAAACATGGCGGCCATTGTAGAAAGGGCGCGCCAGTACAATCTTCAATCCTGTTTTGCTGAAAGCTGCTTTCGATGCCGCGTTACTCCCTGCCACTCGTTTCCGCCCTGCTGGCCGCCGGCCTGCTGGCGGGCTGTTCCAGCACCAGTGACGACAAGACGGCCAACTGGAGTCCCAACCGCATCCACTCGGAAGCCCAGGACGAGTTGAACAGCGGCGCCTACGACAAGGCCATCCCGCTGTACGAGAAGCTCGAAGGCCGCGCGGCCGGCACCCCGCTGGCCCAGCAGGCCCAGATCGACAAGGCCTACGCGCAATACAAATCGGGCGAGAAGGCCCAGGCCATCGCCACGCTCGACCGCTTCATGAAGCTGCATCCCGCCAGCCCCGCGCTGGACTACGCGCTGTACCTGAAGGGGCTGGTGAACTTCAACGACAACCTGGGCCTGTTCTCGTTCATCTCGCGCCAGGACCTGTCCGAGCGCGACCAGAAGGCCGCCAAGGATTCGTTCGAGGCCTTCAGCGAGCTGGCCACCCGCTTCCCCGAGTCGCGCTATGCGCAGGATGCGCGCCAGCGCATGACCTACATCGTGAACTCGCTGGCGCAGTACGAAGTGCACGTGGCGCGCTACTACTACCAGCGGGGCGCTTACGTGGCCGCCATCAGCCGCGCACAGGTGGCGCTGGCCGACTACCAGGGCGTACCCGCGCTCGAAGAGGCCCTGTACATCCTCATCCAGTCCTACGACGCGTTGGGCATGACCCAGCTGCGCGACGACGCGCGCCGCGTGATGGACGCCTCGTACCCACAAAGCGCCTACCTGCGCGACGGCTTCAAGGACAAGTCGGATCCGTGGTGGAAGTTCTGGTAGTCAGGGCACCCAGGGCCGATTCGAACTCTTCGGCCGTTTCCAGGCGCCGCATCGGCGGCAGCGCCGCCAGGAGCCGCTTGCCGTAGCCCATGGTGACGAGGCGGGTGTCACCCACCACCAGGATGCCCTGGTCGGTTTCCCGCCGTATCAGACGCCCCGCCCCCTGCTTGAGCGCCACCGCCGCCTCGGGCAAGGCGTACGCCTTGAACGCTTTGCCGCCGGATTGCTCGATGCGCTGCGTGCGCGCCTCCACCAAGGGGTCGCCGGGCGGAGGAAACGGCAGCTTGTCGATGACCACCAACTGCAATGCGTCGCCGGGCACGTCGAACCCCTCCCAGAACGTGGCGGACGCGACCAGGATGCAGCCCGGCTGCCCATGGTCCGATCCTTCACGGAAGCGCTCCATGAGGCGCCGCTTGGGCCACTCGCCCTGCACCAGCACCTCCAGCACGCCGGAGGCGCCGAACCGCTTCCTCAGTGCATCCCCGATGGTCCGCAAGGCTTTGAGGGTGGTGGTGAGCACCAGCGTGCGCCCGCCCAACTGCTCCGCAGCGGCTCCCACCCATTGCGCCAGGGCCGGGCTGTGCGCTGGGTCGGCCGGCATGGGCAAATGGCGCGGCACGTACAGCGCCGCCTGGGTGGCGTAATCGAACGGGCTGGCCACCCGCAGGATGCGCACATCCTGCAAGCCGGCCCGCTCCGTGAACAAGGTCAGCGCCTCGTCGTCCCCCAGGGTGGCCGACGTAAAGACCCACGCCCTGCCCGGCCCGGCGGCGTGCTCCGCAGGCCAGCCGTCGGCCTCCTGCGCTGCGGCCGGCGCGGCCAGCAGGCGTGTGCGCATGGCCTCGGCAATGTCCAGTGGCGATTCGATCAGGCGCAGCTGCGCCCCCACGTCCACCCAGCGCACGGCGTCCGGGTTCGCCGCTCCCGAAAACCGGGCCAGGCGCGCCAGCAACTCCGAGCCGCGTTCGTACAGCCGCTCGAAGTCGGGCGCGATCTCGCTGACCGTGTCGAGCGCATCCTGCGCCAGGGCGCAGGCGAGCGCGACGCCGCGCAGGGCCGAATGCCATGCTTCGCCGTGCAGGCCCTCGGGCGCCTCGCCGATCCAGCGCAGCCTGGCGGCGCCCCGCAGGTCCCCGGCGGCCAGGCGCAAATCCTGCACGGCATGCTCCATGCTGCGGGCTAGGGCGGCCCAGTCGGCCAGACCGCGTGCGCGCTGCAGCCCCACGGCCAGGAGGTCGCGGCCGAAATCCAGCAATTGCCCCGTGGACAGCTGCGTGCCCAGGAACTGCACGCCGGTTTCATTGATCTGGTGCGCCTCGTCGAACACCACCACGCGCACCGAGGGCAGCAGCTCGGCCATGCCCGATTCGCGTACCGCCACGTCGGCAAAGAAGAGGTGGTGGTTGATGACCACGATGTCCGCCGCCAGCGCCTCGCGCCGCGCCAGGTGCACGTGGCATTCGCGGAAGCGGGGGCACTGCGAGCCCAGGCAGTTTTCGCGGGTGGACGTGACCAGCGGGATCACGGGCGACCGCTCGTCCAGCCCCGCCAGCTCGGCCAGATCGCCTGCGCGCGTGCTGCGCGACCAGTCTTCCACCTTGGCCAGCACGCGCGCCACGCCGCGGTCCTGCGCGGAGACATCCTGGCGCGCCTGCTCCAGGCGGTGCAGGCAAAGGTAGCTGGCCCGCCCCTTGAGCAGCGCCATGCGCACGGGCGCGCCCAGGGTCTCGGCCAGCCGTGGCAGATCGCGCGCAAAAAGCTGGTCCTGGAGGGCCTTGGTGGCCGTGGAGAGCAGCACCCGCTCGCCGCTGAGCAGCGCGGGCACCAGGTACGCATAGGTCTTGCCCACCCCCGTGCCAGCCTCTACCACCAGGGCGCCGCCCTCGTCCAGCGTCCGGGCCACCGCCTCGGCCATCTCGGTCTGGCCCTCGCGCGGCTGGAAGTGTGCATCGGCCCGCGCCAGCACGCCGCCAGGGGCGAACACCTCCCGCACCATCTCGGCCAGGGCCATCAGGCGGGCTCTTGCGGCAGCAGCTCGCGCTCCAGGCGCGCCATGGCATCGCGCAGCGCCAAACGGCGTTTCTTGAGGCGGCGCAACGTCAGCTCGTCGGGTGCGCCCTCTGGAGCACAGCGGTCGATCAGCGCGTCCAGGTCGGCGTGTTCAATGCGCAGGGCGATGAGCTGGCGGTGGGGAGAATGGAGGTCGAAGGACAAGGCGGAGCGGCGTGGGATGGCAAAAATGCCACAGGCGGGCAGATAATAAGCGTTTGGCGCGCACGCGCCTCCACAATCACCAGCATGACCAAAGCGTTTCGCCTCATCGCGTCCACCGGCATTCACAAGGGCGACCGGGAGTACCAGCAGGACCAGGTCGCCCTGATCGCGCACGAACGGCACAACGGCTGCGTGCTGGGCGTCATCGCCGACGGCATGGGCGGCCGCAGCGGCGGGCGCAAGGCGTCCGACCAGGTCATGATGACCGCGCGCCAGCTGTTCGAGCGCTACTCCCCCGAGACCGACGACCCGGTGGCCATGCTCAAGAGCATGGTCGAGGAAGCCCACATCGTCATCCGCCTCACAGCCATCGCAGCCGAGCAGGAGCCGCACAGCACCATCGCCGCCTTCCTCATCAATCCACGGGGCGACTGCCACTGGGTGCATGCGGGCGATTCGCGCATCTACCATTTCCAGGGCGCCCGCATGGTGTCCCGCACCAGCGACCATTCCTACGTGCAGGCCCTGGTGGACCGGGGCGAACTCACCGAGGCCGAGGCCAACAACCACCCGCACTCGAACATCCTCGTGGGCTGCCTGGGCACGGAGAGCGATCCGCCCATCACCACCCACGTGATTCCCCAACTGCAGCCGGGCGACGTGCTCATGGCCTGCAGCGACGGCGTGTGGCACTACTTCTCGCCCACCGAACTGGGCTCCGTCGTGGATTCTCTGTCGCCCCGCGAGGCTACCGAGTTTCTGATCGAAAAGGCCCGCTCCCGGGCCCGGGGCGGCGGCGACAACCTCTCGCTGGCCATCGTGAAGATCGAGGCGCTGGTGGAGGAAAAGAAGGTCGCCCGCCTGACCCCCGTCGAGGCCGGCCGTCCCTAACGAGCGTCGGAACCTGCAGGCAGCGGTGCCGCAGGCTTGCGCCCCTGGGCCGCAGCGTCTGCCCGAGCCTTCTCCACGCGCGCGCGGCGCTCTTCGGCAGCCTTGAGCGTTTCCGCATGGCGCGTGCGTGCCTGGGCGGCGCGCTCCGCGCTGTCGGCGGCGCGCCGGGCCTGCTCGTCGGTCTGCTTCTGCACGCGGCTGCGTTGCTGCTCGGCACGCAGCGCGGCATCGTGGTCGCGTTGCGCCTGGGTGGCCGGCGGCTTGCGCAGCACGGCGTCCGGACCCTTGGCCTCGGCAGGCGCAGACCGCTGCTGCTTCTCTTCGATGGCCTTCAGCCGATCCGCCGCCTTTTCCTTGCGCTCGGCGTCGTTGAGCATGATTTCCTGCGTGCGCAGGCGGCCTTCGGCATCACGCCCCCGGGCCCGCACGGCGCGCAGGCAGTCCTCCACCGCGAAGCGCTGGTAGCAGGCCACCTCTTCCTTCACCTGCTGGGCCTTGAGGGCTTCGCGCTCATGGCGGATGCGCTCGTGCTCCGCCTTGCGCTGCGCCGCTGCGGCCGCATGGGGATGCTTGCCGGCGTCCTCCTCCGAGGAGACCGGAGCCTGCGCCATCGCGGACGCCGCCAGCAGCGCAGCAAGGGAAAGGGCCAGGCACCGCAAGATCATCATGTCAGCCCCGTATCGACGTTGCGGCGCTCCAGCGCCAGAAATTCCTTGGACTGCATCTCGTTGAGCCGCGAGACGGTGCGCGGGAACTCGTGCGCCAGCGGGCCGTCGGTATAAAGCTGCTCGGGCGGCACGGCGGCCGACATGATGAGCTTGACGCGCCGGTCGTACAGCACGTCGACCAGCCAGGTGAAGCGCCGCGCGGGCGACGCCATACTCACCGGCATGTAGGGCACGTCGGAGAGCAGCACCGTGTGGAACTGCGTGGCGATCTCCAGGTAGTCGTTCTGCGAGCGCGGGCCGCCGCACAGCGTCTTGAAGTCGAACCAGACCACGCCGCCGGCCTTGCGGCGGGCGCGGATCTCGCGCGCCTCGATGTGCAGCACCGGGTCCTCGTCATGCACCTCGGCGAGCTGGTCGAAGGCCTGGTTCATCTCGGCGTCGGCCTGCGGGCCCAGGGGCGTGTGGTACAGCCGCACCTGCTCCAGCGTGCGCCGGCGGTAGTCGGTGCCGTTGTCCACGTTGACCACTTCGAGCTTCTCGTTGAGCAGCGCGATCGCCGGCAGGATGCGGTCGCGGTGCAGGCCGCCCGGGTACAGCTCATCCGGCTTGAAGTTGGACGTGGTGACGAAGCCTACGCCGTTGTCGAACAGCGCCACCAGCAGGCGGTGCAGGATCATGGCGTCGGTGATGTCCGCCACGTGGAACTCGTCGAAGCAGATGAGCTTGTAGCGCTTGGCGATGTTGGCGCCCAGCACGTCCAGCGGGTTCTGCGTGCCCTGCAGTGCCACCAGCTCGCGGTGCACCTCGCGCATGAACTCATGGAAGTGCAGCCGCACCTTGCGCTTCAAGGGCACGGCGTTGAAGAAGCAGTCCATGAGGAAGCTCTTGCCGCGCCCCACCCCGCCGTACATGTACACGCCCCGGGGGATCTCGGGGCGGTGGATCAGCTTCTTGAGCGCGTTGGAGCGCCGTGCCTTGTACGCGGCCCAGTCGTCGGCGCAGCGCTGCAGCGCGTCCACGGCGCGCAGCTGGGCGGGATCGCTCTGGTAGCCTTTGGCGGCCAGCTCGGCCAGGTAAGCCTGTTTGACAGTCACGGGATGAGCACCACTCTGATACTATGAATTCAATAGCTTCCAGCGCTTATCCAGTAAGCGCTGGAGCCCGCTTTTATTCAAAGTTTCAGAAGTTCAGCGTGCGCTTGTCCACGGCCAGGGCCGCCTCCTTGGTGGCTTCGCTCAAGGACGGGTGGGCGTGGCAGATGCGCGCGATGTCTTCGCTGCTGGCCTTGAACTCCATGGCGACCACGGCCTCGGCGATCAGCTCCGACGCCATGGGGCCCACGATGTGCACGCCCAGGATCTCGTCCGTGGCGGCATCGGCCAGCATCTTGACCATGCCGGTGGTGTCGCCCAGTGCGCGCGCGCGGCCGTTGGCCAGGAAGGGGAAGCTGCCGGCCTTGTACTTCACGCCATCGGCCTTGAGCTGCTGCTCTGTGCGGCCCACCCACGCGATCTCGGGGCTGGTGTAGATGACCCAGGGAATGGTGTTGAAATTGACGTGCCCGTGCTGGCCGGCGATGCGCTCGGCCACGGCAACGCCCTCCTCCTCGGCCTTGTGCGCCAGCATAGGGCCGCGCACCACGTCGCCCACGGCCCACACGCCGGGCAGGTTGGTTTTGCAATCACCATCGACCACGATGGCGCCGCGCTCGTCGAGCTGCAGGCCCACGGCTTCGGTATTGAGGCCGATGGTGTTGGGCACGCGGCCGATGGAGACGATGAGCTTGTCCACGTCCAGCGACTGCGCGTCGCCCTTGGCATTGGCGTAGGCAATGCTCACGCCCTTCTTGCCCGTCTTGATCTCGCCGACCTTCACGCCGAGTTCGATCTTGAGGCCCTGCTTGTCGAAGGCCTTCTTGGCTTCCTTGGCGATCTGCTCGTCCACCGCGCCCAGGAAGGTCGGCAGGCCTTCGAGGATGGTGACCTCAGCGCCCAGGCGGCGCCAGACGGAGCCCATTTCCAGGCCGATCACGCCCGAGCCGATCAGGCCCAGTTTCTTGGGCACGGCGCCGATGCGCAGCGCGCCGTCGTTGGACAGCACCAGCTCTTCATCGAACGGCACGCCGGGCAGCGCGCGGGCATTGGAGCCCGTGGCGACGATGATCTGCTTGCCCACCAGGGTTTCTTCGCCGGCCTTGATCTCGTAGCCGCCTTCAACGGCCTTGGAGAACGAACCCCGGCCGTGGAAGAAGCTGACCTTGTTCTTCTTGAACAGGTACAGGATGCCGTCGTTGTTCTGCTTCACGACGGTGTCCTTGCGGCCGATCATCTTGGCCACATCGATCTTCACGTCCTTGGCGGTGATGCCGTGGTCCGCGAAGTGCTTGTTGGCATGCTCGAAATGCTCGGACGACTGCAGCAGCGCCTTGGACGGGATGCAGCCCACGTTGGTGCAGGTGCCGCCGGGTGCAGGGCCGCCTGCGGCGTTCTTCCACTCGTCGATGCAGGCCACGTTGAAGCCCAGTTGCGCGGCGCGGATGGCGGCTACATAACCGCCAGGGCCGCCGCCAATGACGATCACATCAAATTGTTTGCTCATGTTGGGGTATCGGTTCGTTGAACAAAAACCCACCGGCTGGCGGTGGGTTCTGTGAAGCTGGGGCCGCTCAGATGTCGAACAGCAGGCGCGACGGATCTTCCAGCGCGTCCTTCATCGCCACCAAGCCCAGCACGGCTTCGCGGCCGTCGATGATGCGGTGGTCGTAGCTCATCGCCAGGTAGTTCATCGGACGGACCACGATCTGGCCGTTCTCCACCACGGCGCGGTCTTTGGTGGCGTGCACGCCCAGAATGGCCGACTGCGGCGGGTTGATGATGGGGGTGGACAGCATCGAGCCGAACGTGCCGCCGTTGGAGATCGAG
>Ga0222424_100774_pt1 | contig 11540 bp, 9 predicted proteins | sample 2B2ome_FD_182468 | JGI IMG/M metagenome (GOLD analysis project Ga0222424, IMG submission 182468) | Enriched microbial communities from leaf-cutter ant dump, University of Wisconsin, Madison, United States - 2B200A (version 2) | ecosystem: Environmental > Terrestrial > Nest > Insects nest > Nest...
CTGCTGGCGCGGCTGGACGTGATCACGCGGCGCGGCCAGCGTGTCGAGCAGGGCAGCGGGCTGCGGGTGCACAACCTGGAGCTGGACCGGCTGACGCGGCAGGTGCGCCGTGGCGGCGAGGAGATCCTGCTGAAGCCGCAGGAGTACCGGGTGCTGGAGTACCTGATGCGCCACGCCGGCCAGGTGGTGACGCGGACCATGCTGCTGGAGGGGGTGTGGGACTACCACTTCGATCCGCAGACCAATGTCATCGACGTGCACATGTCGAGGCTGCGGGCGAAGATCGACCGTCAGCCCTGGCCGGCGCTGATCCACACCTTGCGCGGCGCCGGCTACTGCCTGCGCGAGCCGGGCTGAACCCGCTTGCGGAAAAAATGAATCCGATTCAGAATCCGATTTCTGTTGTTTTCAGGGTCGGGTCATGGGCACGAGGGAGCGGCGCGCGCGGCAGTTGCAGGCGCGCGAGCAGTTGCTGCTGGGCAAGGCGCGCGAACTCATCGTGCGCGATGGCCTGCTCAACCTGCAGATGGCCCGCCTCGCCGAGGAAAGCGAGCATGCCACCGGCACACTCTATCAGCATTTCTCCAGCAAGGAGGATCTGCTGCTGGCCCTGACCACGGAGAGCGTGGTGCATCAGGCCGAGCTGTTCCGGCGCGCCGCTGAATGGGACGCCTCCACGCGTGACCGCATGTTCGCCATCACGGTCGCCGACACCATTTTCGTCAATCATTATCCCGAGCATTTCCGCCTGGCCCAGTACGCCCTCTGCGAGGTGGTCTGGAACGAGGCCAGCGCACGGCGCCGGGAGGCCCACCATGAGGCCTCGCAACCGCTCTGCAACAGTGTCCTGAGCATAGTCGACGAGGCCATCGCGCGGGGCGACCTGGATCCCCGCGGGCTGAGCCCGGAGGCCGTGGCGACCGGCTGCTGGACCATGACCCTGGGTTTCCACACCCTGGTTCACGCCGACGGCATGCTCGAGTACTACAACGTTCATCATCCTTATCGTCTGCTCTGCCGGCACATGCAGTCGCTGCTCAACGGCATGGGCTGGCAACCCCTGGTCGACCCCGCGGATGACGCGGTGCTCGATGATCTGATCTCGCGTATACGCACGGAGGTTTTCCATGAGCTTTGCCCGAACACCCGCTGAGCTGCGTCTGTCCCTGCTGGCGTTGCTGCTCGCCGGCGCGGCGCCCGCGCAGGCCATGAGCCTGTCCGAGGCGCTGGCGCGCGCCATGGCCAGCGACCCGGTCGCCGCCGCCGCGCAGGCCTCGCGTGACGCCGGGCGCGAGGCCGGGGTGCAGGAGCGCGCCACGCGCCTGCCGCAGGTCAATGCCACGGGCACCTGGAGCAACACCGATTCCAAGGTCATCAGCACGCCCTTCGGCGCGGGTTTCAGCGAGCGCTACGATGGCTGGAACGCTGGTGTCGAGCTGCGTCAGCCGCTGTTCCGCTATGACTGGCTGGCGCGCGGCCGCCGTGCCGACGCCCGCGACGAGCAGGCCGAGGCCGGCTATGCCCAGCGCATGCAGGCGCTGGTCTCGCGTGTGGCCGAGCGCTATCTGGGCGTGCTGATGGCGCGCAACGAGCTGGGGCTGGCGCAGGCCGAGGCCGATGCCGTGCGCAAGTCGCTGGATGACACGCGCAAGCGCTACGACGTGCAGCTGGTGCCGGGCACCGACCTCAAGGAAGCGCAGGCTCGCGACGATCTGGCCCAGGCCAGGCTGCTGTCCGCGCAGGAATCCCTGGAGTCGGCCCAGGACGCGCTCGATGAAACCACCGGCGATGGCCGTGCGCCGCTGTCCACGCTGGCGCCGGACGCCACCCTGCCCAGCCTGGACAGCGCGGATCCCTCGGTCTGGGTCGCGCGCGCCCGGGAGAGCAGCCCGGCCTTCCGCCAGGCCCAGGCCGCCTACACGGTGGCGAAGGCCGATGTCGAGAGCGCGCGCTCCAGCGCGCTGCCGGTCATCGACGCGGTCGCCAGCCATGGCCGCCAGGACACCTCGGAGTCCCGTGTCGGCACCGAGGCCAACAATACCGTGCTGGGCGTCGAGGTCCGTGTGCCGCTGTTCGCCAGCGGCGCCAACCTGAGCCGCGTGCGCCAGGCGCAGGCCAGCCTGCGCGCCGCCGAGGCCGACCGTGACCGTATCCAGCGTGAACTGGAGCGCGAGACCCGCCGCCTGGTCCGTGATGTGCAGACCGCCCGCGCCCAGGCCGCCGCCTATCGTCGTGCCGCCGACTCGGCGCAGGCCGCCGAGCAGGCCACCCGCTATGGCTACGAGGCCGGCAAGCGCACCATCACCGATGTGCTGAACGCCCAGTCGAACACCGTGCAGGCCCGCCGCAACCTCGATCAGAGCCGTTACGACACCCTGCTCAAGACGCTGCAGCTCAAGCAGCAGGTCGGCCAGCTCGGGCCGGACGACCTGGCCGCCATGGACCAGCTGCTGACGCCTGCCAGCGCCGCGCCGCCATCCGCGCCTGAAGCCGGGCCGGCGCCCCAGACTCCCTGAATACGACACCTTTTGAAGCAGGAATTGCCATGAACAAGCGCATGATGTGGATGCTGATCATCACCGGAGTCGTCTTTGGCGGCGTCTTCGGCTTCAAGTGGATCGGCGGCAAGATGATGAACGACTTCTTCGACCACATGCCGATGCCGCCGTCGGCGGTGACTTCGGCCACCGCCAGCGCCGAAAGCTGGACATCCTCCCTGGATGGCGTGGGCACGGTGGTTGCCAGCAATGGCGCCGATGTCACCACCGAGGCCGGCGGCATCGTCGCCGCGCTGCACTTCGAGTCGGGCGCCCGCGTGAAGAAGGGCGACCTGCTGGTGACGCTGTCGGCGGGCACCGAGCAGGCCGACCTGCAGCGTCTGCAGGCGCAGGCCGATCTGGCCAGGTCCGAGTACGGCCGTCTCGAGCGCCTGTACAAGCTGGAGGCCATCTCGAAGTCGGAGCTGGATCGCGCGCAGACCGACTACAACGCGGCGAAGTCGGCGGCGGACGGCCAGCGTGCCAAGCTGGCGCAGAAGGTCATCCGCGCGCCGTTCTCCGGCCAGCTCGGCATCCGCCGGGTCAACATCGGCCAGTACCTGAATCCGGGCGATCCCATCGTGACGCTGCAGGCGCTGGACCCGGTGTTCGTGGACTTCACGCTGCCCGAGCAGGACCTGTCCAGCGTCGCCAACGGCCAGACCGTGACCGCCACTGTCGATTCCCAGGCCGGCCGCTCGTTCAAGGGCGTGGTCTCCGCTGTCGAGCCGCTGGTGGACAGCCAGACGCGCAACTTCAAGGTCCGCGCCAGCTTCGCCAATCCGGACGGCGCGCTGCGTCCGGGTCTGTTCGCGCGCGCCAGCATCGGCCTCGCCGACAGCCGCCAGGTCGTGGTGGTGCCGCTCACCGCGGTCAGCTACAACCCCTACGGCAACTCGGTCTACGTGATCCAGAAGGTCAAGGGCAAGAACGCCGAAGGCAAGGACGAGGACCAGCTCGTGGTGCGCCGCCGCTTCGTCAAGACCGGCGAGACCCGGGGCGACCTGGTGGTGGTCAACGAAGGCCTGAAAGCCGGCGAGGAGGTCGCCACCAGCGGCCTGCTCAAGCTGCAGAACGACAGCCATGTGATCATCAACAACACCGTCAAGCCGTCGGCGCAGGTCAATCCGACGCCGGCCGAAAGCTGATCGGGGCGCGATCATGAAATTCACCGACATCTTCATCAAGCGCCCGGTGCTGGCGATGGTGGTCAGCCTGATGATCCTGCTGCTCGGGATGAAATCAGCGTTCGACCTCAACGTGCGCCAGTATCCCGAGCTGCAGAACGCGGTCGTCAACGTCACCACGGTCTACGTGGGCGCCGACGCCGACCTCATCCAGGGCTTCATCACCACGCCGCTGGAGCGCGAGATCGCCTCGGCCCAGGGCATCGACTACATGAAGTCGACCAGCATCTCGGGGGTCAGCTCGATCCAGGTCTACCTGCGCCTGGACTACGACCCCAACGAGGCGCTGACCCAGATCGCGGCCAAGGTGAACAAGCTGCGCAACCAGCTGCCGGAAGGCTCGGAAGACCCGACGGTGGAGCTGTCCGTGGGCGACACCACGGCGGCCATGTACCTGTCGTTCTACTCCGACATCCTCGACAACAACCAGATCACCGACTATCTGGTGCGCGTGGTCGAGCCCAAGCTGGCCACCGTGCCGGGCGTGCAGCGCGCGCAGATCCTCGGCGACCGCACCTTCGCCATGCGTATCTGGATGAAGCCGGAGCGCATGGCCGCGCTCGGCGTCACCGCCAGCGATGTCTACAACGCGCTGCGCAACAACAACGTGCTGGCGGCGCTGGGCACCACCAAGGGTTCCATGGTGCAGGTCGACCTGACCGCGGCCACCGACCTCAACACGCCGGAGCAGTTCAAGGCGCTGGTGGTGCGCTCGCAGGGCGACTCCATCATCCGCCTGGGTGATATCGCCAATGTCGTGCTGGGCTCGGAGAACTACAGCACCGAGGTGTCGTTCAACGGCAAGAGCGCGACCTTCATGGGCATCGAGGTCGCGCCCGACGCGAACTCGCTGGATGTCATCAAGAATGTCCGCGACAACGTCTGGCCGCAGATCGTGGCGCAGCTGCCGCAGGGTCTGGAGGCGAACATCCCCTACGACTCCACGCGCTACATCCAGGACGCCATCAACGAGGTCATCAAGACGCTGATCGAGGCCGTCGCCATCGTCATCGTGGTGATCTACCTCTTCCTCGGCTCCATGCGCAGCGTGCTGATCCCGGCGGTGACGGTGCCGCTGTCCATGATCGGCGCCTGCTTCCTGATGGCGCTGATGGGCTTCTCCATCAACCTGCTGACGCTGCTGGCCATGGTGCTGGCCATCGGCATGGTGGTCGATGACGCCATCATCGTGCTGGAGAACATCCACCGCCACATCGAGGAGGGCATGAAGCCCTACGACGCGGCGATCCGGGGCGCGCGCGAGCTGCTCGGGCCGGTCATCGCCATGACCATCACCCTGGTCGCGGTCTATCTGCCCATCGGCTTCCTTGGCGGCCTCACCGGCACCTTGTTCATCGAGTTCGCGTTCACGCTGGCGGGGGCGGTGCTGCTCTCCGGTGTCATCGCGCTGACCCTGACGCCGATGATGACCTCGCGCCTGCTCAAGTCGCAGGAGGAGGAGAAGGGCAACCGCTTCGCGCACTGGCTGGACGAGAAGTTCGAGAAGATGCGCCACGGCTATCAGGGCAAGCTGCATGGTGCGCTGGATGACAAGCATGTCATCGCCACCTTCGGCGCCATCGTGCTGGTGTCCTGTTTCTTCCTGTTCAAGACCTCGCCGACCGAGCTCGCGCCTGAAGAGGACCAGGGCTTCTTCCTGATCTTCTCGCAGAGCGACTCGTACTCGTCGCTGGACTACCTGACCCGGTTCACCAACGAGCTGACCAAGATCGCCAACGCCATTCCCGAGAAGGAGAACTACTTCCTGCTCAACGGCGTCGGCGGCGGCGGCTCGGCCGTGGGCAGCAACACGGCCATCTCGGGCATCGTCATGAAGCCGTGGACGGAGCGCGAGCGCACCACCAAGCAGGTGCTGGAGGAGGTCACCGGCAAGGCCAACGAGGTCGCCGGCCTGCAGAACGCGGTGTTCGCACCGCCCTCGCTGCCGAGTGGCGGCGGCGGCATGCCGGTGGAGTTCGTGATCACCAGCACGTCCTCGCCGCAGGCCATGCTCGAGGCCTCCAACGAGGTCCTGGGCAAGGCCATGGCGAGCAAGAAGTTCATCTTCATGCAGAGCGACCTGAAGATCGACAAGCCGCAGGTCAAGGTCGATGTCGACCGCGAGAAGGCGGCGCTGCTCGGCATCAACATGAACACGCTGGCGGCGGACATGTCGGCCATGCTCTCGGGCGGCTACGCCAACCGTTTCAGCATGGAGTCGCGTTCGTACAAGGTCATTCCCCAGGTCGAGCGCAGCGAGCGTCTCAACCCCGATCAGCTGGCGCAGTACTACACGCGCACGGCGGCGGGCGAGCTGATTCCGCTGTCGACCGTGGTCAGCCTGCGAGAGACGGTGCAGCCGCAGTCGCTGATCCGCTTCCAGCAGCTCAACTCGGTCACGCTGTCGGGCGTGCCGCGTCCGGGCGTCACCCTGGGCGAGGCCATCGGCACGCTGGAGAAGATCTCGGCGGAGACGCTGCCGAAGGACTACAACGTCGATTACGCCGGTCAGTCGCGTCAGTACAAGACCGAAGGCTCGGCGCTGATCATGACGTTCTTCTTCGCGCTGGTGATCATCTACCTGGTGCTGTCGGCGCAGTTCGAGTCGTTCCGCGACCCGCTGATCATGCTGGTGACGGTGCCCATGTCGATCTGCGGCGCGTTGCTCTGCCTGAACATCGCATCGTTCTTCCAGATACCCGGGGCGAGCATCAACATCTACACCCAGGTCGGTCTGGTCACGCTGATCGGCGTGATCGCCAAGCACGGCATCCTCATCGTGGAGTTCGCCAACAAGCTGCAGGAGCAGGGCAGGGCCAAGCGCCTGGCCATCGAGGAGGCTGCGTCCATCCGTCTGCGTCCGGTGCTGATGACCACGGCCGCGCTGGTGCTGGGCATGCTGCCGCTGCTGGTCGCCACGGGTCCCGGCGCCGCCGCGCGCTTCTCCATGGGCCTGGTGATCGCCACCGGCATGACCATCGGTACGCTGTTCACGCTCTTCGTCGTGCCGGCCATGTACCTCTATCTCGGCCGCGACTATGCTGCCGGGAAGGTGGCCGGCGAGACCGCGGCGGCTGCCCATGCCGCTGACGGCACGGGGCCGTACAGCGACTCCTGAGGAGGAAAGGACCGCACATGTTCGCACTGATGCTGACGCTGGCCGCGCTCGCCATCTGGCTCCACCAGGATGCCGGGCGCCGCCAGATGAACTCTCCGCTGGCCTGGGTCGTGCTGCTGCTCTGCACCGGGCCGCTGGCGCTGGCGATCTACTGGGCGCGGCGTCCGCTCTACGCGGGCGAGTACCGCACGGGCGGCGGCATGTGGGTGATGATGCGCACCTTCGTGATCGCGCTCAGCGCCTGGATGCTCATGTTCGCGGCCGTGCTTGCGGTCTGGCTCAGCGACATCATGCCGGCGCCCGCGCTGCTCGCGCTCATGCTCGGCAGCGGACTGCTCCTCGGCGGCGGCTGGCTGCTGTTCGCCGGCTGCCTGCTGCTGGGCGCCTGGCTGCTGCGCGACCGCCGCGCCGAGATCGGCCCCACCCATGCCGCGCTGGCCGGCCTGACGGCGCCGCGACCGGGTGACAGCCTGGTGCGCGTGATCTTCCTGGCCGGCCTGCTGGCCGTGTTCGTGTTCACCGAGCCGGCGCATCCGGCCTGGGTGGATGCCGTGCAGTGGCAGGAAATGTCCGGCGGGCAGATGCTCTGACCTCGCCCGTCGCCGGCGGGCGGGCTCACAGCCAGCCCCGCTCGGCGAAGGACACCGGCTCGCCGTCGCCGATCACCAGATGGTCCAGCGTGCGCACCTCGATCAGCGCCAGCGCCTCCTGCAGCCGGCGCGTGATCTGGCGGTCCGCGGTCGAGGGCTCGGCCACGCCGGACGGGTGGTTGTGGGCGAAGATCACCGCGCCGGCCCGGTGCGCCAGCGAGCGCTTGACCACCTCGCGCGGATGCACCGAGCAGCTGTCCAGCGTGCCCCGGAACAGTTCCTCGTAGCTGATGACGCGATGCTGGTTGTCGAGGAAGAGCACGGCGAAAACCTCGTGGTCGTAGCCGCGCAGGCGGGCGCGCAGGAAGTCGCGGGTGTCGGACGGGCTGCGCAGCTTGTCGCTGCGGCTCAGGCCTTCGCCGAGATGACGCCGGCTCAGCTCGACCACGGCCAGCAGGCGCGCGGTGCGCGCCGGGCCCCAGCCGGGCAGGGCGCCGATGCCGGCGGGCTGGGCGTCGAGCAGGTTGCGCAGGCCGCCGAAGCGCAGCAGCGCGTCGCGGGCCAGGTCGACGGCGGTCATGCCCTGCTGCCCGTGGCCCAGCAGCAGCGCCAGCAGCTCGGCGTTGCTGAGCGCCGCCGCGCCCTGTCTCAACAGCTTCTCGCGTGGTCTCTCCTCCACCGGCCAATCACTGATGCGCATCATCCCTGCCTCCCTGCGTCGTGGTATCTTTCGCACCTGAATCAGGTATAGACCCGATCTGGAGTTTCCGCATGCCCGCGCGGCTGACCAACAAGCACATCCTGCTCGGCGTGACCGGCGGCATCGCGGCCTACAAGAGCGCCGAGCTGATCCGCCGCCTGCGCGACGCCGGCGCCGAGGTGCAGGTCATCATGACGGCGGCGGCGCAGGAGTTCATCACGCCGCTGACCCTGCAGGCGCTGTCCGGCAATCCCGTCCACACCGATCTGCTCGACCCCGCCGCCGAGGCCGCCATGGGCCATATCGAGCTGGCGCGCTGGGCCGATCTGATGCTGGTCGCGCCCGCCTCGGCGGACGCCATCGCGCGGCTGGCCCAGGGCATCGCCAACGACCTGCTGACCACCTGCTGGCTGGCCGCCGCAGGCAGGAAGGCGGTGGCGCCGGCCATGAACCAGCAGATGTGGGCGGACCCGGCGACCCAGGCCAATCTCGGGCTGCTGCGCCAGCGCGGTGTCGCCGTGTTCGGGCCGGGCAGCGGTTCGCAGGCCTGTGGCGATGTCGGCGCCGGCCGTCTGCTGGAGGCGGTGGAGCTGGCCGGGCTCTGCGCCGGCCAGTTCGAGACCGGCCGGCTGGCGGGCATCGAGGTCGTCATCACCGCCGGCCCCACGCGCGAGGCGCTGGACCCGGTGCGCTACCTGAGCAACCACAGCTCGGGCAAGATGGGTTTCGCCCTGGCCGAGGCCTGCGTCGAGGCCGGCGCCCGCGTAACCCTGATCGCCGGTCCGGTGCATCTGCCCGCGCCTGACCGCGCGCATCGCGTCGATGTCGTCAGCGCGCTCGACATGCTCGCCGCCAGCGAGCAGGCCGTGGCCGCCGCCAAGGCCGCCGCCGGTCCGGCGCGCACCGTGTTCATCGCCACCGCCGCCGTCGCCGACTACCGTCCTGCGCAGGTGGCCGAACAGAAGATCAAGAAAGGCCTCAAGGACGACACCCTGGACCTGACCCTGATCAAGAACCCCGACATCGTCGCCACCATCGCGGGCCAGGCCGACAAGCCCTTCGTCGTCGGCTTCGCCGCCGAGACCCAGGATGTCGAGCGCTATGCCTGCGACAAGCTTGCCCGCAAGCGCCTGGACCTGATCGCCTGCAACGATGTCTCGCGCGGCGACATCGGCTTCCAGAGCGACGACAACGCCATGACCGTGTTCTGGCCGGCCTCGGCGGATGCCGGCGGCCTCGGCCGCGCCGAGCTGGCCAAGGCGGCCAAGACGCAGATCGCGCGCGAGCTGGTGCAGATCATCGCCAACCATTTGTCAGCGACCCCCCGGACCTGAAACCACGCCATGAAGAAGACCCTGCAAGTCCGCATCCTCGACGAACGCATAGGCCGCGACTTCCCGCTGCCGGCCTACGCCACCGAAGGCTCCGCCGGGCTGGACCTGCGCGCGCTGCTGGACGAGCCGCTGACCATCAACCCCGGCGACACCGTGCTCATCCGCACCGGACTGTCCATCTACATCGCCGACCCGAACTACGCCGGGCTCATCCTTCCGCGCTCGGGCCTGGGCCACAAGCACGGCATCGTGCTCGGCAACCTGGTCGGCCTGATCGACGCCGACTACCAGGGCGAGCTCATGGTGTCGTGCTGGAACCGCGGCAGTCATGCCTTCGTCATGCAGCCGGGCGAACGTCTGGCGCAGTACGTGCTGGTGCCGGTCGTGCAGGCCGACTTCGAGATCGTCGACGAGTTCCACGCCACCGCGCGCGGCGCCGGCGGCTTCGGCAGCTCCGGCCGCCACTGAATCCCCTCTTATTCCGAACACGCGAGAACCGTCATGGCCCTGACTCATGAAGCCGCCCTCAATGTCGCCAAGGTGCTGACCGAGGCGCTGCCCTACATCCAGCGTTTCGCCGGCGCCACCGTGGTGGTCAAGTACGGCGGCAACGCCATGACCGAGCCGGAGCTGGAGAACTCCTTCGCGCGCGACATCGTGCTCATGAAGACGGTCGGCCTGAACCCGGTCGTCGTGCATGGCGGCGGCCCGCAGATCGGCGACCTGCTCAAGCGCATCGGCAAGGACTCGCAGTTCATCGACGGCATGCGCGTCACCGACGCCGAGACCATGGACGTGGTCGAGATGGTCCTCGGCGGCTCGGTCAACAAGTCCATCGTCAGCCTCATCAACCAGAACGGCGGCCGCGCCATCGGCCTCACCGGCAAGGACGCCAACCTGATCCGCGCCCGGCGCATGCTGCTGGACCGCAAGAACGAGCAGGGCGTGGTCGAGCAGGTCGACATCGGCCAGGTCGGCGAGGTCGCCGGCATCAAGGCCGACGTGCTCGAGCTGATGTTCAACAGCGACTTCATCCCGGTCATCGCCCCGGTGGGCGTGGGCGACGACGGCGCTTCCTACAACATCAACGCCGACCTGGTGGCGGGCAAGGTGGCCGAGGCGCTCAAGGCCGAGAAGCTGATCCTGCTCACCAACATTCCGGGCGTGATGGACAAGAACAAGAACGTGCTCACCGGCCTGTCCACCAAGGATGTCGACGCGCTGATCGAGGACGGCACCATCTACGGCGGCATGCTGCCCAAGATCGCCTGCGCGCTGGATGCCGTGAAGGGTGGCGTGCAGACCGCGCACATCATCGACGGCCGCGTGCCGCACGCCTGCCTGCTCGAAGTCTTCACCGACGAGGGCATGGGCACGCTGATCAGCAACCGTCCCCGCAAGAAGTGATCCGGGGCGGGCGCGCGGCGGACCGGCGCGGAGCGGCCTGATGGATGGCTGGAGCGGGCAGGGCCTGCTCTTCCTGCTCGCGCTCATCGCCAACACGCTGTCGTCGCTGGCCGGCGGCGGCTCCGGCCTGCTGCAGCTGCCGGTGCTGCTCTTCCTCGGCCTGGCCTTCCCGGTCGCGCTGGCCACGCACAAGATCGCCAGCGTCGCCCTCGGTGTCGGCGCGACCCTGCGCCACCTGCGCGGTGACGCCATCAACTGGCGTTTCGCCGCCTACATCCTCGCCGCCGGCCTGCCCGGCGTCTGGCTGGGCACGCAGGTCATCCTGCAGGTGCCGGAAGCCTGGGCGCGCGCCGCGCTCGGCCTGCTCACGCTGGGCCTGGGCCTGTACTCGTGGCGGCGGCCGGCGCTGGGTCAGGTCAGCGCGCCGCGCAACACCGACACCCGCCATGGTCTGGCGGTCGGCGGCATCGTCCTGTTCCTGATCGGCGTGCTCAACGGCTCGCTGACTTCCGGCACCGGCCTGTTCGTGACCATCTGGCTGGTGCGCTGGTTCGGGCTCGACTACACCCGCGCGGTGACCTACACGCTCATCCTCGTCGGCATGTTCTGGAACGGCACCGGCGCCTGGTTCCTGGCCCTGCAGGCGCCGGTGCGCTGGGACTGGCTG
>Ga0222424_100775_pt1 | contig 11533 bp, 11 predicted proteins | sample 2B2ome_FD_182468 | JGI IMG/M metagenome (GOLD analysis project Ga0222424, IMG submission 182468) | Enriched microbial communities from leaf-cutter ant dump, University of Wisconsin, Madison, United States - 2B200A (version 2) | ecosystem: Environmental > Terrestrial > Nest > Insects nest > Nest...
ACCGGTCGTTGGTCAGAAATTTTAAGGTCCGCCTCGGGGCCAGTTTCATTTCCTTAAGCGCATTGCCTTCCCTGCGTTTCGTAATACGCCAGATCCCCGTCATGGCGCCGTCAGCGTCACCAACCTTCGTCCACTGGCCGGTTGCGCCGGATAGATTGCTTTCAGCCTTCCCGCCTTTGGCATTCCACGTAAAAGCTTCCCGGGTGCCGGTCTTATTCTTATCCGCCGAATGAAACCGGTACCGGAGTTGCAATGTTCCATCTTCCATTTCCTGGAACCCGCCAAAGGTTTTGAAAAATCGTTTTCCCGAAGCATCATACTGAGTGATCATGCAGTAACCATCAGCAGCCATCATCAGCCAGGTCTCATTTCCTTTGGTATGCATCCAGCTGCCGGTTACAGGGGGCGTTGCATCCTGTCCGGAAAACCCGGTGAACAGGATCAGGCAAAGAAGCCCGAATAGGGAAAGTTGATATTTTAATTTCATTGAACATGATTTTAAAATAAATAGATCCAATTGCTATTGTTCTTTCAGAATACGCGCGATCCTGCTCAACTCTTCTTTATTAAAGGTACTGTTTTTAAGGCAACCTACAGAATCGAGCAACTGCGTGCTGCTGCTGGCGCCTACCAGAACAGAAGTAACCCGCGGATCTTTTAAGAGCCAGGCCAGGGCCATCTGGGCAAGTGTTTGACCACGTTTAACGGCCAGCGCATTCAGCTGCTGTACCTGTTCCAACCGCGCTGCTGTGATCTGCTCTTTTTGAAGGAATCCGTGTTTTTTAGCGGCTCTCGAATTTTTAGGAATTCCTTTGAGGTACTTGTTGGTCAGCATTCCCTGGGCCAGGGGCGAAAAAGGGATACATCCCACGCCGTCCTTTTCCAGCAGATCCAGTAACCCATCTTCCACCCAGCGCTCAAACATGGAATATTTGGGTTGATGGATCAGGCAGGGCGTGCCCAGCTTTTTTAAAATTTTAAATGCCTTTGCGGCCTCCTCCTTCCGGTAATTGGAAAGCCCCACATACAATGCCTTTCCCTGCCGTACGATCAGGTCCAGCGCAGTCATGGTTTCTTCCAGCGGTGTATCCGGATCCGGCCGGTGATGATAAAAGATGTCAACATACTCCAGCTTCATCCGTTTCAGGCTTTGGTCCAGGCTCGAAACCAGGTATTTCTTAGAGCCCCAGTCTCCATAAGGGCCATCCCACATTGTATAGCCTGCTTTTGTGGAAATGATCAGCTCATCCCGGTGTTGTTTGAAATCCGTATGCAGGATCTTTCCAAAATTGGTCTCGGCCGAGCCGGGAGGTGGCCCGTAATTATTGGCAAGATCAAAATGTGTAATACCTGCATCAAAAGCACTGTGCAGGGTTTTACGGTACACCTTTTCATCATCCACATCGCCAAAGTTATGCCACAGCCCCAGCGAAATAGCCGGCAGTTTTAAACCCGACAAACCACACCTGCGGTATTCCATTTCCGTATATCTCGACGCATTAAATTTCATTGTATAAACTATTTTATATAAAAATCATTATTACTCGCGTTCCCGTTCACGATTGACTATTGCCTGTTCTCCCTTACTACTTCAGCTCATCCAGCACTTTATACATTTTACGCACCAGGGTGTACGCACTTCCGTTGTAGTTGTTAACAAGAAATGAAAAAATATAATCCTTGCCGTCCTTTGCCTTCTGATAGCCGGAAAATCCCTTTACCCGGTTAATGGTGCCGCTTTTCATCTTCATATCATTGTAGAGCGGAAAGCCCTCATAATAATCGGCAAACCAGGGTTGCCGGCGGGCATAGTTCAGGATTGTGACCTGTGCCCGCGTGGTAATCCGGTTTTGGGGAGACAGCCCCGATCCATCGTATAAATGCAGTTCATCCGGTGCCACACCTTTATCCTTCCAATGTTCCTGCAACGCGGCAACCCCATTGTCTGTTGTAGCCATCCCCTTTTGGGCGCCACCCACGGTCCGGAGCAATGCTTCTCCATAAAGATTTATGCTCTTCCGCAGAAACCAGTAAATGATCTTTGAAAGCTCAGGAGAGCTGTTGGTATAGATCCATTTTACATCCTTCGCCTCTTTATCGGTTGTACTTACTTTATCCCGGGAAAAACGGACCATACCTTTAAGACTGCTGATCACTGTTTTTGCAAACTGGTTGGCCGGATCATAGATCGATCCGGAAACCGCAAAACTGCTTTGCCCGGCAGGAATGGTTCCGGTTAGCACACCCGCCTGCCGGCCCATAGAAGGATAGTACAGGATACTGTTATCGCCCGAATTCTTTTCAGCAGCGGTAGCCAGCGATGTGATCCGGTAGTCATACAGATAGGGCACCGTTTTTACTACCGAAACCGGGCTGCCCACCGTGCTGCCGGACTTCAACACCAGATCAAACTGGTTCTCGCGCCAGTTAAGCGCCTGTGCACCTGCGCCATAGTAGTTCCCCAGATCCTGCCAGATCCATCCATCCGGGATGGTTTCATTTCCCCATTTGCCGGTATAGATCAGGATACCATTCAGTTCTTTAATACCAGATTCTTTTATGGCCGCTTTCAACCTTGTCAGAAAAGCCATATCCTTTGTTTCTTCCCAGCGCCAGCTGGCCAGCGTGGGATCTCCGGAAGGGTCTACATATAAGCTCTTCCCTCCGGGAGTATTAATGATCCCGAAACGGGTTTCATACCGGTAGTCCTTTCCTAAAATGTCAAAAGCAGTAGCGGCCGTTACGATTTTCTCGGTAGATGCTGTGGCCATACCTACATTGCTGTTCTGATCAAAAACCACTTTTCCTGTTTCGGCTTCGATGACGTAAAGCGAACTGAGCGCATATTTTAATTGTGCATCTGCGTTAAACGTTTCCATTGCCGCAGAAAGTTGCTGAGCCGCTTGTCCCTGTGCAGTCAGCCATCCCAGGGTAAACCATAAAAGAGAAAAAAATCGCATAGAAATACCATTAAGAAGGGAAAGTACAACATAATTCAGGAAGAACCACAACAGGGATCGAACATTTTTCATGCTGCCCCGGCAATCACCGGCTGTTTTCAGGCAGGTGAATAAGACTTCACATTGAAGACCACTACCGGAAGTTAAACAGGGTGGCGGTAAACATACCCCGCTCCCTTTTTTTGAAGATCACATCCCAGGTGCCGGTATACCGGAGCACAGAAGGCACCAGCAATGCACCCGCATGCGTTAATTCCACTTCCATATGTACGTCAAAATCATAGGCCCCTGTATTGTAACTGAGAGCATAGGTGCGACCCATAATTTCAAAGTTACGGTCGTTAAACCAGGTGGTCATCTGATCATATACGATCCTGTTCCGGTCTGAACTACTCAATCCCTCTTTTGCACGGATCGCAAACTTATAAGCATTGTGGCCGTTATAGGCCACATAGTCGATGGTATAATCATACAGATCCGCAACACGGGGGTCGAATATATTGCTCTTTTCACCCATCAGCGGAATTCCCGGTATCTTTTTTCCCGGATTAAAGAACAACATCTTCAATTGTTCCTTCCGCTTTTCCATTCCCGATTTATCTTTGGGATTCAGGCCAGCATTGCCAACCACATTGGTTTCGCCACATACCTTTCCGGTTGTAAAAAACAATCCGGCATACAGTTCCGCCGTATAATAATTATAGGCTCCGTCTTTATCAGTCATGTTGCCCGTGGTGCGTTCGTACTCTTTGGTCATGGTACGGCAACCGCCCTTATAAACCTGGTGGGTTTTGCTGTTGAGCGACGCCACCTGCCGGCCCCGCTTGTCCTGCATTGCAATGTTATTTAACGAGGAAAAGCTAAGTATCCTTAAATTCTTAAACGCCTTATAAAAAGTAGTATCCCTTTTAACACGATCAATAAAAGCCGGCACGTTCAGTTTATTATTGATTACAACTTCCGAAAGTGTTACCATTTGCGCCACCCGTTCGTTTTCCAGTGAATCCTGCACCGCATCGCTGACCTGGGCGGCCAGCCATTGATACATGCACTGCAACAACAAAAGAAAAAGAAATTTCAATTTCACAATTGCAAAGAAAAACAATGAATCGTTAATCCTTTTACAAGATCTCAGAGTGCCAGCAGGCTACAGCCACGGATATCGCTGTTATCCCTCCGGCCCAGTACCTCAAAGCCTCCGCCGGGATGCACGATGCCCAGGTCATCGGTTGCAATAAAACTGCAGGAATAAAGATTTGCCAGGTCAATGATATTAAGAACACCCCGGCCCGGCCGGGTCATTACCGAAAGCGGATCTTCTTCTTCCCTCAGCACAGCCCTCATCCAGGGAGGGGTAAAGAAAATGCCATCTCCTTTGGAATAGGCCTGGGAAAGTAATTCTGTCATACCATACTCAGAATGAATAAAAGGTACCTGAAAATGCTGTTTCAGCCGGTCGTGCACTTCGGCCCGGATCAGCTCGCGCCGCCGGCCCTTCATCCCCCCGGTTTCCATAATAACGGTATGTTGCAGCGGCATGGGAAACTGTTCTGCAAAATCAAGCAGCGCATACGTTACCCCAATGAGCAGGGTTTCCTGACCGCTTTTTTCCAACGCCCTTAGGGTTTGAGCCAGGGTTTCGAGATCATGAAGATAAAAACCGCTGCGGGGATGCCGGCTGTCGCGGATCAGCCGGTCCACCATAAAGACCAGTGAGGAATGGCCCCGCTCCAGGTAAGATGGAAGCAGGCCCAGGATACAACGGTCTTCTGCGCGCCCGTAGAACCGCTCAAACGCTTCCGTAAAACTGCGCACATATAAACCCGCGTCCCTAACCAGGTGCCTGCTATTGATGGTTTCGGTGGTTCCGCTGCTTTCAAAAACAACATCAGGCTCAAACCCGGTTGCAGTAACGGCATGTGTTTTAAAGAACCGGATCGGCAAAAAGGGAATATCCGATAAACAGGAAACCTCCGCAACCTTGCAGCCGATGGCATCCGTATAGCTTCTGTAAATACTATTATGCTGATACTGAAACAGAAAAACCTCCTTTGCAATGGATTCAAAGTTTGTTGCATCAACTGCAAACAGGGATTCTTTCAATGCTTCCGCTTCCATAAGATAAGCTGCAAAAATACAAATAGGGCGCAGATAAATAAAGGATTAAGTTTGCAGCAGAATTTAGTTTCGCATGGCTAAAAAGGGCAAGGTCTTTTTTGATTTTATTATTTTCAGCAACCTGTTTATCGCTTGCTGTGCGGTTGCCATGTGTCTTTGTACGGTCGCTTTTTTTGACCTGGGGAAATTACCGGCCGATTATGTGGCCTTTGTGTTCTTCTCTACCCTTTCCAGCTACAGCATACACTGGTATCTTACCAATGAAGAAGTGGAAACCACGGCCAGCCGCACCGATTGGCTCCGCCAGTACAAAAAAGTTCATGCGGTTTTCTTCCTGGTCAGTACGGTAGGCACGCTGATCTTCCTGGCGCGGTTACAGTCTTACTGGATCTACATCCTGCCTGCTGTAGGTCTCACACTTTTATACACTGCCCCAAAGTTCCCGCATCGTTTTTTCCGGTCCCTGCAGCGGTATATACTGGGCAAAACCTTTTTGCTGGCAGCCATGTGGACCTATGTGACCACCGCACTGACTTTTTTTGTACAGCAGGTCAGCTGGAATGCACGGCATGGCATCTATATTGCAGACCGTTTTGCCCTGATCTTTGCCATCTGCATCCTCTTTGATTTAAGAGATAAACAATTTGACCGGCAAACCGGCGTTAAAAGTCTTGTTACCATACTGCCTCTGGAAAAAATAAAAATAATTTTCACCCTGTTTATTGTTTTGAACCTGATCGGCTCTTACATATTATATACTTATACTCAGGACATTATACACTTTATCTTTCTTTCATTACCTGCATTGTTCACGTATTTCCTATATCCCTTCGCAATAAAATCTAAAAATGATTACCTTTTTTATTTTATTTTAGACGGCCTGATGGCGCTGACATCCGTACTGTACTTTATGAAAACTGTTTTTGAAATGTACATACGATAAGTTAGCACAAAAATTGATAGATATAACTTATGCATACTTCATTTAATAAAATTGTACACTTCACCCGCCTGATAAAGATCAATGGCCGATTAAGAGAATTCAATTACCGGAAAAACAACAACGCCGGCAGCTATGTATTTGATGTAGATACCGCAGACGACCGTGGCAACCGCCTATTTTTCAGACTTCTCAAAGAAAATAATGAATGGGAGCTCACCTCTAAAATGTCGATGCCGGAATGGGTTACAGACAACCAGGAATTGCTGATTACCGAGCTCGAAGAAGGAGTATTGAATAATTAACCGGACCATGCCCCCTGCTGCAACATCCGGGTACGGGATTTCTATTATGAGCGGCAGGTTAACAGCCCAAAAAAAACAGAAACGTACATGAAAACAAGGCTGACCGTTTTATTGCTGGCGGCATTTTGTTCCTGTGCGGCTCCCCGGCATTCAGCACCAGGCGCAGAAACAGCTCCGGGGATCGTAATAAACGGAAAAATATGGAGCGCCCTGTTTCAGCAGAAAGCCGCCGAATATGCCGCGCTTTGTTACCAGGCCTACAATACAGCTCAATTAAGCCTGGACCGTATATTGCAAACACCTTTGCCCGGCAAACCGGTAGCCGTGATAACAGACATTGATGAAACTTTTCTGGACAACAGCCCCTATGCCGTACACCGTGCACTGCAGGGGCTGGATTATGATGATAAGACCTGGCAGGAATGGACGGAAAAAGGAATGGCATTACCCCTGCCCGGCAGCATTGATTTTTTTAACTACGCCGCATCAAAGGGCGTTGCCGTCTTTTACATTACCAACCGCAGTGAAAAAGAACGGGCCGGCACATTGACGAACCTGAAAAAATACCGGTTCCCGTTTGCCGACAATGAGCACCTTATCATGATGCAGAACGGATCTTCGAAAGAGCAACGCCGCCAGGCTGTGGGGGCCCGCTATCATATTGCGATGTTGCTGGGCGATAATCTTTCGGACTTCAGCCCGTTGTGGGACAAAAAAACAACCGAAGAGCGGATGCAGCAGGTAAAAGACAATGCCCGTGATTTTGGCACAAAGTTTATCGTTCTTCCTAACCTCACTTACGGGGGCTGGGAAGATGCACTATATGGTAACAAACACACACTAACGCCTGCGCAAAAGGATTCCGCCGTCCGGGTTAATGTTTCCGGTTACTAACCGCACGCAAATAACCCATCATTGTTATGCAGGAGCAGCACCACCGTAAACCGGTTTTTATGCCCTCTTATGGAAGCACGCTGAGCGCATCTTTCTTCATTTTAGTAAACGGTACAAAAGATCGTCACCACAGGTTCCCGGAACCGAAGGCACTCATCAGAAAACGCGCTTATTAAAACCGTAAAATAGCGTACATTGCAGCTACCGGTGCGTTCTGTTAAACGTGTACGAAAGACCATTTTGTATATTCGGAATCTACAGCATGTTCAGGAACCGTAAAATATCTGGCTGTATCAAAAGGCTTCTTGATGATCATGTTGGGCTTATCGAAACACGGCAATCGAAGCTTGGCCTTCGTAAAGCCCAGGCCGGCAATACTTTTGAGACAGCCTCCTACGTCCGTTAAAATCTATAGTTATGACAAAGTTGTCCGTAAACATCAATAAAATTGCAACCTTGCGCAATTCACGGGGCGGCCATAACCCGGATCTGGTCAAAATGGCGCTGGATGCTGAAAGTTTCGGAGCCGATGGTATTACGGTGCATCCCAGGCCGGATGAGCGGCATATCCGCTACCAGGATGTGTATGACCTGAAACCACTCCTTACCACCGAATTCAATATTGAAGGAAACTGCAGGGAGCAAAAGTTTGTCGATCTCGTGCTGGATGTAAAACCCCATCAGGTGACACTGGTTCCGGATGCTACCGGACAGCTGACCTCGGACCACGGCTGGGATACCGTCTTGCACAGGGATTATCTTAAGGAGATCATCCGGGTCTTTAAAAGCGAAGGGATCCGCGTGTCAATCTTTGTAGATCCGGATACCCGGATGGTAGAAGGCGCCGCAGCGGTAGGAACCGACCGGATCGAGCTGTACACAGAAGCTTATGCGCGAAACTTCCCGGCTGATAAAGAAGCCGCGATCGCGCCCTACGTAAAAGCCGCCGAAAAGGCCCGGGAACTGGGCCTGGGGTTAAATGCAGGACATGACCTGGACCTGAATAACCTCAATTATTTCAGTCAGCAGATCCCCTGGCTCGATGAGGTCAGCATCGGGCATGCGCTCATTTGCGATGCGCTCTATCTCGGATTTGAAAATACCATCCAGCTTTATAAAAGACAACTCATTATGAGAAGCAGTCTGTAGGAACAGCACCGCTCTTATCCGGAAGATTATGACCCGTACGCTTTATCTTTTTCTGGCAATAACGGCCCTCACTATGCAAGGTACTGCCCAGCAGCTCACAACCGTTTTTGAGCAGAGCAAGGGCACACAAACCCCGGAATACACAGCCATTATCAGATGGTGGCAGCAATTGGATCAACGGTCCGGCCATGTACAGGTACAGGCCATGGGAATGACCGATGCAGGCTATCCTTTACACCTAGTTACGATCAGCAGCCAGCCATTTACCAGTTTTGCCCGGGCACACCAGCAACAAAAAACCGTTATCCTTATCAACAACGGCATTCATCCTGGAGAGCCGGACGGTATTGATGCAAGCATGCTGTTGGCACGGGATATTGTTGAAAAGAGACTCAGGCTTCCGGATAATGTTGTCCTGGCCATTATACCTGTGTACAATATCGGCGGATGTCTGAACCGCAGCGTCTTTTACAGGGTAGATCAGGACGGCCCGGAAGCATTCGGGTCAAGAGGCAACTCCCAGAACCTTGATCTGAACCGGGACTTTATCAAATGTGATACAAAAGAAGCCCTGGCTTTCTCCGGCATCTTTCACCTGGCAGATCCGGATATATTTGTAGACAATCATGTAAGCAATGGCGCCGATTATCAGCATGTAATGACCCTGTTAACCTCGCAGCACAACAAGCTGGGAGGAAAAATGGGCGCATTTATGAACCGGAAATTTGAACCGGAATTGTACCGGCGCATGAAAACAGAAGGTTTTGACCTGATCCCCTATGTAAATGATTTTGGAGATTCCGTTACCAATGGCTGGGCGGCATTTTGGGATAGTCCCCGCTATGCCAGCGGTTACGCCACCTTATTCCACTCCTTTGCATTTGCACCGGAAACACATATGCTGAAGCCTTACCCACAGCGCGTAAAAGCCACTTATGCATTGATGAAAAGCTTTATCGGCTTTGCAGCAGATCATGGTCTCAAAATTCAGGCCCTGAGGCGGGAGGCCCGGACAGCAGTGATGCAGGCCCCTTCGTTTCCTGCCGGGTACAAGCTGGATTCTGCAGCTGTCGCAGCTATAACCTTTAAAGGATACGAAGCCACCCGCAAAAAAAGTGAGGTATCGGGTTTGCCAAGGCTGTACTACGACCGCACCAGGCCCTTTACCCGGCAGATCCCCTTTTATAATGAGTACCGGCCCCAGCGTTTTGTAACCAAGCCACATGCGTACATCATTCCCCAGGGATGGTGGAAAGTGATTGACCGGTTAAAAGCCAACCGGATAAACATGCAGCAACTGTGCCGGGATACCGCCATTACAGTTGAGGCCTACTATATCACAAGCTACCGGTCTTCTGCAACGCCCTACCAAATGCACCACGCCAACACCGATGTAACGGTAGAAACAAAAAAACAGGAACTTCCCTTCAGAAAGGGTGATTGGTGGATCCCCATGAACCAGCCGGCAAACCGGTTCCTGTTCGAAACACTGGAACCCTATTACGAAGACAGCTATTTTGCCTGGAACTTTTTTGACGGCATTTTAAACAATAAGGAGTGGTATTCTGCATACAACTATGAAGACCTTGCGGCGGCTTACTTAAAAGAACATACAGCGCTCCGGACCGCTCTTGAGGAAAAACGAAGATCAGACACGGCCTTTGCAAACAATGCTGCAGCCCAGCTGACCTTTATATTCAATCAGTCGCCTTACAAAGACCCGGATTTTATGCGCTATCCCGTTTTCCGGGTGCTGCATTAGTCTGCTGTACAGGCGCCTTTTCAAGCATAAACCCGTTTTCCGCAGCAAAACGTACCTGGGTATCCTGCAGGCGCAGGATTACCTCCTCCTGGGCTGTAAGGATCTGGTTCATCCGGTTACTTGCGGTGATCCTGGTGGCTTCATCCGGTGCATCACCAATCTCGCGGTATGCCGTATACAGGCTCTTGAAATATTCGAAGTACCGTACCGCAACCGTTTTAAAATCTTCTCCTCCTGTAAACCCGGTAACATCGATCTTTTCGATCTTGTCTATTTTTTCCTGGATCAGCGTTTCCATTTTCTGGGCGGCCAGGGATACATCCTTATAATCGGCACTGTCTGCATATACTTTAATCGCATTTTCAGTTTGCCGGATGGGCTCTGCCAGGCTTTGCTCCAGACGCGCAATTTCATCGCTGTACTGCTTTGCGCTCATCGAGATCTTGTCTTTACAGGCAGTCAGAAAAAACAGGACCACCATACAAAATAATGTGTTCAGTCGCATTCTTGATCTTTATTTTAAGCCCTACAACCAGCCGGATCCATTTGGCGGTCATCCTCACTTGGGTCTTTGTCCGGGCCGGACAGGTGCTACAGTTTGTTAAAGGTAACGCACCCTACATCTGAGCTCCTGCTGCCCTGTTTTTCCGTGCATAGTAGTAATAGATGGGCACTCCAATAATAACAATAACCAGGCCTAATAATGAGGTAAAGGTTTTTGCATATAATAAACCGATACCCAGGGTTCCCGCCATCAGCAGGTAAATGATCGGGATAAGAGGATAACCAAATGCTTTATACGGGCGATCGGCATCCGGCCGGCTGCGCCGCAACCGGAATACGCCCACAATCGTTAAAATATAGAATACCACGGTGATAAATACCACGTAATCCAGTAAAACCCCGTACTGACCGCTGAGGCAAAGGGCGCTGGCCCAGATACATTGTGCCCACAATGCCCACTGGGGCACCGCATTTTTATTAAGCGTGCCTGCCTGCGGAAGGAAGAGGTTGTCTTTTGCCATAGTATAATATACACGCGCCCCGGACAGGATAAGCCCGTTGTTACATCCGAATGTTGAAATCATGATCATTACGGCAATAATAGCCGCCCCGTAATGTCCGAATATTGAGGAAGCAGCAGCCGTTGCCACACGGTCCTGGATGGCAAATGCAATATTGGGCGAAGCTACTTCCCGGGCATAGGCCACTTCTGTACCCGATGCAGCAGGGGTCATGGGCAAAACGGCAAGGTACATCAGGTTCACCAACAGGTATACAACAGTTACCACCAGGGTTCCCAGAAAAAGACTCAATCCTACATTCCGCTTGGGATTCTTGATCTCACCTGCGATAAAGGTCACATTTTCCCAGGCAACACTGCTGAAGACTGATCCTACCATAG
>Ga0222424_100776_pt1 | contig 11532 bp, 12 predicted proteins | sample 2B2ome_FD_182468 | JGI IMG/M metagenome (GOLD analysis project Ga0222424, IMG submission 182468) | Enriched microbial communities from leaf-cutter ant dump, University of Wisconsin, Madison, United States - 2B200A (version 2) | ecosystem: Environmental > Terrestrial > Nest > Insects nest > Nest...
GCTTCGACCTGCCTGCCATGCTGCCCAGGCTGCTGCGGGCGCTGGCAAGCTCCGGGCCGCTGCCATTGAGAGCTCTGCGGATGTCTGAGGTAAGAGGCTAATCAGGCCAAATCGGCCTCAAACCCTTTCACAGAAAGCGCTGGCAGCTCTCCTTTCAGGAGCAAACCAAGCCCCAAGACGCAACCATATAATTAGCCAACAAACTATCAGCCACAAAACCATGCAGCTCGCACAGAAATACCAGGCCTTGCTCGACGAAGCCCAGCGGCGGCAGCTCCCGGACGTGGAAGGCATCCGCCTGTGCTTCCAGGCGCTGTCCCTGGCGTCGGCCATCGACCGCGACTGCGCGGCGCTGCTGGCACCCCACGGGCTGTCCGAGGGGCGCTTCGTGCTGCTGTTCCTGCTCGACGCAGCGCCCGGCGGGCTGGCCCCCGCCGTGCTGGCACAGCAGGCTGGCGTGAGCCGGGCCACCATCACCGGCCTGCTTGACGGCCTGGAGCGCGAGGGCCTGGTGGCGCGCCAGGCCGACGCCAGCGACCGGCGCGCGCTGCGCATCAGCCTGACGCCCCGGGGCCAGCAGGTGGCGCAAGCAGTTTTCGCGCAGCACGGGCGCTGGATCGCCAGCCTGTTCGGCCCGCTCGACGCGGCCGAGCGCACGCAGCTCGCCCGGCTGCTCGACAAGGTGGCGACGCGGCTGAGATGAAACACCCCCTGAGTCGCCTTCGGCGCCTTCCCCCTCTCTCTACGCGCTTCGCGCTCCGGGAGGGGGACGCAGCCCTCGCTGCGGGGCGGCCCTTGCTCGGCTGCCCACGCTTGGGCCGCGCCGGTTTCATGCGCCGTGGACAACTGGAATGAAACAACACCCCCTGAGCGGCTGCGCCGCTTCGCCCCGGTTTCATGGGCTGTGGACGGCGCGTGGCGCCATGGATAACTGACATGCACAACACCCCACCCCGCAAAGGCGCCACGCGCGCCAGCGACATTTCCCCCGAGGTGCTGGAGGCGCTGTCGCGCGGCACGCTGCCCACCGCCACCCTGGCCGAAGGGCTGGCGCTGGACCAGGGCTTGCTGCTGCGCACGGTGTTCCCCGAACTGCCGCCAGCGGCCCTGCACGCGGCCGACGCTGCGTGCCAGAAAGGCATCGCGCAGCGCATGGCAGGCATGGGCGCGCTGCTGTGGCAGGAACTCGGCCCGGCGGGCCTGGCACGCTGCCAGGCCCACAGCGCCGACACGGTGCGCGGCTGGGCCTGCTTCATGGTCGGCGCCCAGGCTGGACTGGCGGCGGCGGCGCGGCTGGCCGCCATCGCCCCGCTGGCCGACGACCCGCACTTCGGCGTGCGCGAATGGGCGTGGATGGCCGTGCGCCCGCACCTGGCGCGGGAGCTGGACGCGGCCATCGCCGCCCTCGTGCCCTGGACGGCCTCGCCCTCGGAACGCATGCGCCGCTTTGCCAGCGAATCGCTGCGCCCGCGCGGCGTGTGGTGCGCGCACATCGCGGCGCTGCGGCACGACCCGGCACGGGGCCTGCCGCTGCTGGCGCCACTGCGCGCCGACGCCTCGGCCTACGTGCAGGACTCGGTGGCCAACTGGCTCAACGACGCCGCCAAGGACCAGCCCGACTGGGTGCGCCGCCTGTGCGCCCAGTGGCTGGCGCAAGCACCCCACCCCGCCACCCGCCGCATCTGCCAGCGCGCGCAGCGCAGCCTCGCACAACCCGCGGCGTGATGCCCGCGCCGAAGCTGGCGGGCATCCAGGCCAGCGGCAGGTCCGGCCACTTCGATCACGTGAATGCCGCGTGCGCGGCGAGCGGCTTCGCCGGCCATCTGGCCGCACCCGTGGTTACTTGAGACAGCCGAACCCGCCGCCTGCGCCATGGAGCATGCGCTCCGCTGGCGCCCCCTCTTACTTGGACAGGTCCAGCTTGTACTTGGACGTGCCCTTGCCGGTGCCATCGTCGGCCGCGAGCAGCGAAACATTGGCCAGGCCCGCGGCCTGGGCCACGCTCAGGGCATTGGCGCCCGAACTGAACACCACATCGCCCGCAGTCTTGACCGGGGTGAAGCGCCAGCTCTTGCCCGCACCGTTGGCTGCACGCGTCACGCTCGCGTTCTTGCGCACGTAGTCGATCACCACGTCGCGGTTCGCGTCGGGCGAGGCCCAGATCGTGCCCGAGCCGTCGAGCTTGTCGATGAAGCTCTTGCCGCTCGTGGCGCGGTAGTTGTTCGTGGCGATCACGAACTCCTTGGCCGTGTCGATGGGCTTGCCCAGGTAGGTCAGGTTCTTGATGCGGCTGCCCACGGCCTGCGTCACGTCGATCTCGTACTGCACGTCGGCCGTGGTGAACATGTCGAAGTTGTAGCCGGGGAAGGTGCTGATGAGCTGCTGCTCGCCAGTCTTGGCCGGATCGATCTGGTTGAAGCGCTTGGCCGCGGCCTCGAGCCAGCCCTTGATGTCGGCGCCGTTGACCTTCACGGCATACACCGTGTTCGGGTACAGGTACAGGTCGGCCGCGTTGTAGATCGCGAGCGGGCCGGCAGCCACGTCGGTGTAGTCGGCGCCGCCCTGGAAGCCCGACTTGAACGGAGCGCTCACCGACAGCACGGGCAGGTCCTTGTACTGCGGCAGGCTGGCCTGGATGTAGGCGGCCACGTAGTCGCGCTGGGCCTGGTTCACGATCTGGATCGCGCCGGGGTCGCCCACGTCGGCGAACAGCGTGCTCATGCGGAAATCCGTGCTGCCGATGGGCGTCTTCACGTACTGGATCGCGGCCTGGTGCTGCGACTCGATCAGCGGCGCCACGGCCGGGTCGGCATCCACATACACCGTGGCGCCGGCCGCGTTCTTGCTCTGGATGTTGCGCAGCTCGCTCTTGCTCGCGCCCTTGTTCACGGCCCAGGCCTTGCCATCCCACTGCAGCGACAGCTGGATCACGCCCAGCGCCTTGCCCCAGGAACTGGCCATGACGGCGGGCACGCCGTTGACGGTGCCAGCCTTGTTGTCCACGCCGGGCTGCGTGAACGCGGGCGTGGCGGCCGTGTCGGGAAACACGCTGTGCTGGTGGCCCATGACCATGGCGTCGATGCCGGGCACCTTCGAGAGGTACAGGCCAGGGTTCTCCATGGTGGCCGAGTAGGCGCCGCCGTCGAGGCCGCCGTGCAGCAGCGCGACCACGATGTCGGCGCCCTTGGCGCGCAGCTCGGGCACGTACTTGGTGGCGGACTCCACGGCGCCCTCGGTGTAGACCTTGCCTTCGAGGTAGCGCTTGTCCCAGTTCATGATGCCGGGCGTGGTGAAGCCGATCACGCCCACCTTGATCGGCAGCGTGACGCTCTTGCCGTCCTTGCCCGTGGCGGTGAGCTTGCGCTCGAGGATGGCATAGGGCTGTACCAGCGGCTTCTTGGTCTTGCTGCTGTACACGTTGGCCAGCACGGCGGGGTAGCCCGCGCCGGCGCACTTCTTGGCGGGGTCCACGCCGTCCACATCGAGGCCGCCGCCCAGCACCTGGTTGAGGAAGGGCAGGCCGTAGTTGAATTCGTGGTTGCCCAGCGTGCCCGCGTCGAAGCCCAGGGCGCCCATGGCCTTGTACATCGACAGCTGCTGCGTGCAGGCAATGGGGCTCACCGCGGCCTCGTAGTCGGCCAGCGCCGTGCCCTGGATGGTGTCGCCGTTGTCCACGAGCAGCGTGTTGGCGAATTCCTTGCGCGCGGCACGCACCAGCGTGGCCGTGCGCTCGAAGCCGTAGCTCTTGTCCTCGGCCAGCTTGAAGTAGTCGTAGCTGCGCACGTTGAAGTGCAAGTCCGTCGTTTCCAGCACGGCCAGCGTGGCCGTAGCGCTCTGGCTGGTGGCGTCATCGCTGCCGCTGCCCCCGCAGGCAGTCAGCGCGGCGGCGCTGGCAATGGCGGCCAGCCCCAAGCGGCGGGAAACCAGGAAATCGTGGTGAAGCGTTCGGTCGAACATGCGAATAGGCCTGTCGTGGTGTAAAGACCCCAGTGTCCGAAGCCCCCTTGACAGCACCGTGACGCACAGCGCCCGGCAGGTTGGTCCCGCTACCGCTTGACCGCCAGCACCAGCACCCCGGCCACCACCAGGCCGATGCCCAGCCACTCGCGCGGCGCCGGGCGCTCGCCCAGGAACAGCACGGCGAACACGGCCACGAGCACCAGGCTGAACTTGTCCACCGGCGCCACCTGCGACGCCTGGCCGAGCTGCAGCGCGCGGAAGTAGCACACCCACGACGCCCCGGTGGCCAGCGCCGAGAGCACCAGGAACAGCCAGGTGCGCCCCGGCAGCCGCAGCGGGTTGCTCCACTGCCCCGTGGCCGCCACGAAGGCGGCCAGCACGAACACGATGACCACCGTGCGCACCAGCGTCGCCAGGTCGGAGTTCACGCCCTGGATGCCCACCTTGGCGAAGATGGCCGTGAGGGCGGCGAAGACGGCCGACAGCGCGGCCCAGACAAACCAGCCGGTAGGGACGGCAGTGCTCATGGGGAAATCTCCTCAAGCGTAGGGATCGAACTGCGCGGCCAGCGGCACGGCGCCGGGCGCCACCGCCGCCTGCGGCGCGGGTTCGGGCGCGTCCCGCAGCGGCGCCACGGGCAGGGGCGGCATGCTGCGGCCATAGATGTGGCGCACGCGCTCTTGCAGGCTGGGGTGGCTGTCGAGGTGGCGCGAGAAGCGGTCTTCATCGGGCGCCTCCACCAGCAGCATGTGCTGCACCGCCGGGTGCGCCAGCCCGCCGTGGGCCGCGGCCGGCAGGCGCAGGCGCGCGGCCTCGCGGCGCTGCGTCATCACCTTGCGCAACACGCCGCCCAGGCCGTCGCGGCTGCGCGTCCATTGCACGGCGCGGGCGTCGGCCAGGTACTCGCGCTGGCGCGACACCGCCGCCTTGAGCAGGCGCCCGGCCAGCCAGCCGGCGCTGCCCGCGAGCATGATGGCGCTGCCGAACCACCAGGCCAGGCCAGGGCGCTCGCGCACCGTGTCGCCGAAGTGGTAGACCAGCTCCAGCCCGTAGACCATGCCGGCCAGGCGCATCTTCAGGCGCGTGTCGCCCTCGTGCAGATGGCTCAGCTCATGCGCCACCATGCCTTGCAGTTCCTCGCGCGTGAGGTACTGCAGCGCACCCTGGGTGACGGCGAGCACCGCATCCTCGGCGTCCCAGCCGGCGGCGAAGGCGTTGATGGCGTCGGCGCGCGGCAGCACCATGACCTGGGGGCCCGGCATGTGCGCGGCGATGCACAGCTCATCGACCACGTTGCACAGGCGCTGCTCGGCGTGCGACACGGCCGGGCGCGCCTCGCGCGCGCCCACGCGCCGCGCCAGCTTCACGCCGCCCGCGCGCAGGTTCGAGGTTTCCACCCACCAGCCGCCCAGCACCAGCAGCAGCGACACGCCCACGTTGGCCGCGAGGAACCCGGCCGGGTACGGCAGTTGCCACGGCAGCAGCGCCGCCATCAGCAGCCAGGCCAGCGCCAGCGCGCCGTGCACCCCGGCCACCAGCAGCAGCACGGCCAGGGCGAAAGCCAGCAGCAGGCGCCGCGTCTCGGCGCGCGCGGCGTTCTGCCGGTCCCAGAAGCGCATGCTTGCGCTCAGAAGCGCACCGCGGGCGCCTCGCGCTCCTGCGCGCTGCGCGTGGCTTCGAGCATGGGCGCGGCGGCGAAGCCCAGCAGCCGCGCCACGATGAGCGCCGGGAACTGGGTGGCTTCGTCGTTGAATTCGAGCACCTGGTCGTTGTAGGCCTGGCGCGCGAAGCCCAGGCGGTTCTCGGTGCTGGCCAGTTCCTCGGAGAGCTGGCGCATGGCGGCGTCGGCCTTGAGTTCGGGGTAGCTCTCGGCCACGGCCAGCAGGCGGCCCAGGCCGGCGCCCAGCACGCCCTCGGCGGCGGCCAGCGCGCCCAGGTGCGCGGCGCTGGGGGCGGCGCGCGCGGCGTCGGCGGCGCCCTGCGCCTGGCCGCGCGCCTGGATCACGGCCTGCAGCGTGGCGGCCTCGTGCTGCAGGTAGCCGCGCGCCACCTCCACCAGGTTGGGCACCAGGTCGTGGCGGCGCTTGAGCTGCACGTCGATCTGCCCGTAGGCGTTGGCGATGCGGTTGCGCAGGGTGACGAGGCGGTTGTACACCGCCACGGCCCAGGCCGCCGCCACGGCCAAGACGCCCAATACCAGCCATGCGGTCATCGACATCGTTGCCTCCTCTGTAGGGTTCAGCCGCCGCGGTTGCGCATCCAGTCGGCGGTGTTCATGAAACTCTGGTTCAGGCGCGCGCGCAGGTCGGGCGGCACCTGGGTCTCGGCCATGGCCTGGTCCATGCAGGCCACCCACTGGTCGCGCTCCTTGATGCCGATGGAAAACGGCAGGTGGCGCGCGCGCAGGCGCGGGTGACCGAAGCGCTCCTGGTAAAGGTCGGGCCCGCCAAGCCAGCCGCAGAGGAACCAGAACAGCTTGTCGCGCGCATCGTCGAGCGTGCTGCCGTGGGCGGCGCGCAATTCGGCGTAGGCGGGCTCCAGTTCCATCAGGTCGTAGAAGCGGTCCACCAGCTGGCGCACGGCGGACTCGCCGCCGAGCCACTCGTAGGGCGTGGCAGGCGGCGCGGAGGTGTCGGAGGGTTGCATGGCCGCGATTGTAGGAAGCGCGGCCATGCCCGCGCTTTTCAGTGGTGGCGCGTTTCGGCCTTGGACTGGCAGCCCACGCAGCGCACGGCCTGGGGCTGGGCCTGCAGCCGCGCCAGGCCCACGCCCTGGCCGCAGTCGATGCACTCGCCGTAGCTGCCGTCGGCGATGCGCTCCAGCGCGGCGCGCACGGCCACCAGTTCGTCGTGGTCGCGGCTGGCCTCGGCGTCGCGCACGGTGTTGAAGAACATGTCCTCGGAATGCTCCTTGCGGTCGTCCGGGTGGGCCGCGTCGCCCCGGCTGGGCAGCAGCGCCAGGGTGTCGCGCTGGGCCGCGTTCAGCTCTTGCAGCAGCAGTTCCTTGCGCGCTTCGAGCTGGGCGCGCAATTGTTCGCGTTGGGCGTCGGTCAGGATGGTGTTGTCGTGTGTCATGGCCGCAGGATGCCAGTTGCGCCGCCGCGTTCATTGACACATATCAAGCCCGCAGAGTTTCTAATGAAAATGGGCTCCAGCGCTTTCACAGCAAGCGCCAGCAGCTCATTTTTCAATAGCAAACTATTCCGCCGCCCGCCGCAGCGTTTCCACCACGGGCCGCAGCAGCACCTCGCGCAGCCCCCACCAGCCGGCCAGCAGCGCCAGCAGCGCGCCCGCCAGCGCCCCGGCCAGCGGCACCAGGGGCGAGGCGGTCCAATGGAAGTCGAACACGAAGCGCGCCAGCGCCCAGCCCACGGCCACGGCCACGCTGCTGGCCAGCACGCCCGCGAGCAGCCCCACGCCCGCCAGCTCGGCGCGCTGCACCTGGCGCAGCAGGCTGGCGCGCGCGCCCACGGCGCGCATGATGGCGAACTCGCGCGCGCGCTCCTCGCGCGTGGCGGTGACGGCGGCGAACAGCACCACCAGCCCGGCCGCGAGGGTGAAGCCGAACAGCAGCTCCACCGCGCGCACCACCTGGTCGAGCACGCGCTGCACCTGCGAGAGCGTCTGGCTCAGGTCGACGTTGGTGACGTTGGGAAACTGGCGCACCAGCGCGTTGTCGAAGCCCGCCCCGGCCCCCTCGGCGCCGGGCGCGCGGTAGGCGGCCAGGTAGGTCACGGGCAGGCCGGGCAGCACGGCATCGGGCGCCTGCACCGGGTACATGACGAAGAAGTTGGCGCGCATCGAGCCCCAGTCCACCTTGCGCAGGCTGGTGATGCGCGCCTCGCTGGGCATGCCGGCGATGTCGAAGCGCAGGCGGTCGCCCAGCTTCAGGCCCAGGGTCTGGGCGATGCCTTCCTCCACGCTCACCGTGCCCTGCTCCCCGGGCGTCCAGCGCCCGGCCACGATCTGGTTGTGGCCCGGCGCCTCGGCGGCGTTGGAGAGGTTGAACTCGCGGTCCACCAGGCGCTTGGCGCGGTCCTCGGCGTAGTCCTGCGGGCCCACGGGGCGCTCGTTCACGGCCACCAGGCGGCCGCGGAACATGGGGTACCAGTCGTAGCGCGCCACGCCCACCGCGCGCAGCGCCTGCTGGAAGTCCTGCGCCTGGTCGGGCAGGATGTTGATGACGAAGCGGTTCGGCGCATCGGCTGGCGTGGCCTGGCGCCAACTGGCGATCAGGTCGGTGCGCAGCAGCACCAGCAGCACCAGCGCCAGCAGCCCCACGGCCAGGCTGCTGACCTGCACCACGGCATAGGCCGGGCGTGCCGCGAGCTGGCGCGTGGCCAGCACCAGCCAGCGCGGCGCCGTGGCCTCGTTGATGCCGCGGCGCAGCAGGCGCACCGCCAGCCAGGCCAGCAGCGCGAACAGCAGCACCGCCACCGCGAAGCCGCCCACGGCGATCAGGCCGAGCTTGAGGTCGCTGCTCACCGCCAGCAGCAGCGCGGCGAAGCCCGCCACGCCCAGCGCCAGCACGGCGATGGAGGCGGGCTTGAGCGCCCCCAGGTCGCGCCGGATCACGCGCAGCGGCGGCACGCGCGCCAGCTGCAGCACCGGCGGCAGGCCGAAGGCCAGCAGCAGCGTCAGCCCCAGGCCCAGCCCCAGAACGGCGGGCCACGGGCCGGGCGCGGGCAGCGCGGCCTCGATCAGCCCAGCCAGCAGTTGCACGAACAGGTGGTGCACGCCAAAGCCCATGAGCACGCCGGTGGCGCTGGCCGCCAGGCCCACCAGCGTGAACTCCACCGTGTAGGCCCAGGCGATGCGGCGCTGGCTCAGGCCGAGCACGCGCAGCAGCGCGGCGGCGTCGAGGTGCTCGGCGGCGAAGGCGCGCGCCGCCAGGGCCACGGCCACGGCCGAGAGCAGCGCCGCCAGCAGCGCCACGAGGTTGAGGAATTTCTGCGCGCGCTCCAGCGTCTGGCGCATCTCGGGGCTGCCGCTGTCGAGCGACTCGACGCGCAGGCCGTGCACCTCGGGCTGCTGCGCCTGCGCCAGGGCCCAGGCGCGGTAGGGCTGCACGGCGGCGTCGGGGCCCGCCACGGCGAAGCGGTAGGTGAGGCGGCTGGCGGGCTGCACCAGCCCGGTGGCGGGCAGGTCATCGGCGTGCAGCATGGCGCGCGGCGCGAAGCTCAGGAAGCCGGCGCCCCGGTCGGGCTCCAGCGTGAGGATGCGGGCGATGCGCAACTGCGCGTCGCCCAGCAGCAGCGTGTCGCCCATGGCCAGGCCCAGGGCTTCGAGCAGCGGGGCGTCGAGCCAGACCTCGCCGCGCGCGGGCGTGGCGCGCGTCGCGGCGTCGGGCGCGCCGGGGGCCTCGGCCACGCGCAGGCTGCCGCGCAGCGGGTAGCCCGGCGCCACGGCCTTGAGCGCCACCAGGCGGCTGGCGCCGCCCTGCGCGTCGGGCGCGCGCGCCATGGTGGGAAAGCTCACCGTGGTGGTGCCTTGCAGGCCCAGCGCCTGGGCCTGCCGCGCGAAGGCGGCGGGCGTGGGCTGGTCGCTGGCCACCACCACGTCGCCGCCGAGCAGTTGCGCCGCGTCGCGCACCAGGCCGCCCTGCAGCCGGTCGGCGAAAAAGCCCACCGAGGTCAAGGCGGCCACGGCCAGGGCCACGGCCCAGAACATCAGGCGCAGGCCGCCCGCACGCAGGTCGCGCAGCAGGGTGCGCCAGCCCAGGGCGAGAATCGATGGATTCATGGTATTTTTGGCCTCCAGCCCTTATCCAGCAAGCGCTGGAAGCTATTGAATCAGGAGTAAACGACGTGGCTATTCACGCATAGCGCAGCGCCGTGGGCGGCCGGCACATGGCCCACAGGTGCATGCCGGCCTCCTGCGCCAGTTGCAGCGCCAGCGCGGTGGGCGCCGAGATGGTGGCGAACGCCGGCACGCCCAGGCGCGCGCACTTGCGCACCAGCTCGTAGCTGGTGCGGCTGGTCATGATGACGAAGCCGGGCTCGCCCAGGCGGCCTGCCAGGGCCAGGCGGCCAAAGAGCTTGTCCAGCGCGTTGTGGCGGCCCACGTCTTCGAGCACGTCGGTCAGCTCGCCCTCGGGCGTAGCCCAGCCCGCGGCATGCAGCGAGCCGGCGCGGACGTTGAGCGCCTGGCGCGCGGCCAGCGCGCCGAAGGGGCGCAGGATGCGCGCGGCATCGAGCTGCTCGCGCCAGGCGGGCGCGGCCAGCGGCGCGGGGTGCAGGTCCAGCGCCTGCAGGCTGTCGATGCCGCACACGCCGCAGCCGGTGCGCCCGGCCAGGGTGCGGCGGCGGTCCTTGAGGCGGGCGAACTGGCGCGGCGAGATCTCCATGTGCACGGCGCAGCTGGCGTCGGGCGTGCCCTGCCCGTGCAGGGTCACTTCCAGGTCGCGGCATTCCTGCGGCTGCTCGACGATGCCTTCGCTGAGCGCAAAGCCCACGGCGAATGCCTCCAGATCCTGCGGCGTGGCCATCATCACGGCGTGCGAGATGCCGTTGAACACCAGCGCCACCGGCACCTCGGCGGCGACATAGCTGGCGTAGAACTGCGGCGCGCCGCCGCCGCTGTGCCAGCGCTGCACGGCCACGTCGGCCAGCGGCTCCAGCGCGCCAGCGCCTGGTGCGCCCGGCGCCAGCGGGCAGGCCGGCTCAATGGGATCGCTCATGAACATCCTCGCACCTTAACAGCCACCCGAAGGCTTGCGCCCGGCGGGGGCAACCGCCCCGCACGGGGGTCAGGAATCGGCCCCACATCGGGCCAGGATGCCTATGATCCGCCCCTCACGGCCCCACCGCGACGGGCAGGCGTAGCGACTTGGTGCAATCCCTGTAGGACTTTCCCGGACAAGCCTTGAATATCACACTACAACGATCCACTCCCCCACGACAGGAGGTTCCCTCATGGACATGAACCGCCGGCACTTCTTCCGCATCAGCGGGGCAGGCCTGGTGGGCTCCAGCCTGGTGGCGATGGGCTTCTCGCCCGCCACTGCCTTGGCCGAAGTGCGCCAGTACAAACTGGCCGCCACCACCGTCACGCGCCAGACCTGCACCTATTGCTCGGTCGGCTGCGGCCTGCTGATGTATTCCCTGGGCGACGGCGTGAAGAACGCCAAGCCCTCCGTCATCCACGTCGAAGGCGACCCGGACCACCCGGTGAACCGCGGCACGCTGTGTCCCAAGGGCGCGGGCCTGCTGGACTTCATCAACAGCCCCAACCGCCTGCTGTACCCCGAGTACCGCGCGCCCGGCTCCAGCGAGTGGAAGCGCATGTCCTGGGACGACGCGCTGACCCGCATCGCCAAGCTGCTCAAGGACGACCGCGACGCGAACTTCCAGGCCCAGACGGCTGACGGCCTGACCGTGAACCGCTGGCTCACCACCGGCATGCTGGCCGCCTCGGCGTCGAGCAACGAAGCCGGCTACATCACCCACAAAGTGGCCCGTTCCTGGGGCCTGCTGGCATTCGACAACCAAGCCCGTGTTTGACACGGCCCGACGGTGGCAGGTCTTGCCCCGACGTTTGGCCGTGGAGCGATGACGAACCATTGGGTCGACAT